>Ga0209918_1000729_pt1 | contig 20223 bp, 23 predicted proteins | sample SalPonD_shore_MG_FD_185712 | JGI IMG/M metagenome (GOLD analysis project Ga0209918, IMG submission 185712) | Salt pond soil microbial communities from South San Francisco under conditions of wetland restoration - Salt Pond MetaG... | ecosystem: Environmental > Aquatic > Marine > Intertidal zone...
CCACCTGTGGGTCTTCCACCTGTGGGTCGGGCTTCAGCCCGACGCCCGGATACCACGATTCGGCCTCCGGCCATGACGGTGTCGGGCTGAAGCCCGACCCACGGGCGGGAGGGAATTGCCCGCGGCAGGACCCGGCCCCGTTCAGGCCCGCTTGCGAATCTCGCCCGCGTCACGCTCCGCGAGGAACGTGTCCAGCGACACGAGCGCGCGCTCGGCGTGCATCGCGGCACGCTCGCGCTTGCCACGCTTCCTGCGGCGCCCTTCCGGCGACGGCAGCGCGGGCAGCAGCCCCATGTTCGACTTCATCGGCTGGAAGTCGGCGACGTCCGCGTGCGTGACGTAGTGGCACAGCGCGCCGAGCATGGTTTCGCGCGGCAGCACGAGCGGCACGTCGCCGTGCGCGAGGCGCGCCGCATTCCAGCCGGCCAGCAGGCCGGAGGCGATGTTGCCGGCATACCCCTCGATGCCGGTGAGCTGGCCCGCGCAGAAGAGGTCGTCCCGGGCCCGGAACTGGAGCGTGGGGTGCAGCAGCCGCGGCGAGGCGAGGAAGGTGTTGCGGTGCATCTGGCCGAAGCGCGCCCAGCGTGCCTGCGCCAGGCCGGGGATGAGCGAGAAGACGCGCCGCTGCTCGTCGAACTTCAGATTCGTCTGGAATCCGACGAGGTTGTACAGCGTGCCGGCGAGGTTGTCCTGGCGCAGCTGCACGCAGGCATACGGCCGGCGGCCCGTGCGCGGGTCCGTGAGGCCCACCGGGCGCAACGGACCGTAGGCGAGCGCGTCGCGCCCGCGCGCGGCGATGATCTCGATCGGCAGGCACCCCTCGAAGAACCGGTGCACCCCGGCCTTCACGCCCGCCTCGATCGCCTGCTCGAAGCTGCGCAGCGGGATGCGCTCGGCGGCGAGGAGCGCGTCGACGAACGCCTCGTACTCGGCCTGCGTCAGCGGGCAGTTGATGTAGTCGCCCGCCTCCTGGTCGCCGCGGTCCCAGCGCGACTGGCGGAAGCCGATGGAGAGATCCACGGAATCGCCCTCGACGATCGGCGAGATCGCGTCGAAGAAGAACAGGTGCTCGTCCCCTGAGAGCCCGCCCAGCGCGCGCGACATCGCCTCCGAGGTGAGTGGGCCGGAGGCCACGATGCCGGGCCCTTCGGGCAGCGCCGTCACCTCCTCGCGCACGATCTCGACGTTCGGGTGTGCCTCCAGCCGTGCCGTCACGAGCTCCGCGAAGGCATCCCGGTCGACCGCGAGTGCGCTGCCCGCCGGCACCGCGGTCCGGTCCGCGCAGGCGAGCAGGAGAGACCCCATGCGGCGCAGTTCGGCCTTGAGCAGGCCGGATGGCCGGTCGACGACATCGGACCCGAGGGAGTTCGAGCAGACGAGCTCGGCCAGGCGGTCGCTGACATGGGCCTCGGTCGAGCGCGCGGGCCGCATCTCGTGCAGGCGCACGCGCAGGCCGCGTTCCGCCGCCTGCCAGGCGGCCTCGCTGCCCGCCAGACCCCCGCCGATGATGGTGAGCGCGTCGCGCAACGGTGATCTCCGTCCGAACGGAGTTCCATGCTACCAGTCGGATCGGCGAGCGAGGGGGACAAAAAAAGCGGGCCGGGGATCAATGCCCGGCCCGTGTGCCAAGAATCACCGAGGGAGGCGCCGATGTTTTATCGCGTGCACCGGGCGCCTGAAACCACCACTCGTCCGCACATCCGTCCCCCGACAACCGGAATGATGCAAGGGCAGTGCCAGCCTGGCGCATCCCGCCCGCCGCGCCGCGACGCCCCGCGCGCCGCGCCTGGCGCGCGGGCGCCTGTCCATGACCCGACGCATGCGTCGGCCCCGCCGACATCTCGACCGGCCCGCCCGAACGACTCGATCGGCCGTGGCCGCTCCGCGCCGCGCCGCGGGCGTTCGCCGGACTCGGGGACCCGTGCCGGAACGGGGCCGACCGCCAATCGTGGAATGCCACGAGCGCTGCGCACCCGCGCGATTGTCTGTCGGGGATCGGGTATGGAGGGGGTCTGCCGAGGCAGCCGGGAGGCCGGTGTCGGCCAGCCGTGGCGATCCACGCCGGGCGCGAACACGAAAGGGCCGCGGCGGGTGCCCGCCGCGGCCCGTTGTGCCCCCGCCCCGGGGCCGCGCACTCACCGGCCCTTGCGGTAGATCTCCGGCTGCTCCGGGCCCGTGGCGAACAGGAACCCGGCCAGGCCGCGCTCCATGCGCGCCAGCGCATGGTCCACCAGGATGTAGCGACCGGGCACGTCGAGCTTCAGCTCCACCATCGTTGCCCCGCCGGGGGGGACCGCGGTCGTCTGCACGTCGTGCAGCGGTGCATCGGTGATCGCGCCCTCGTGGTACACGCGGTCGAACATCTCGCCGATGATGTGGAAGGACGAGGTGCGGTTCGGTCCGCCGACGCCGAAGAAGATGCGCACGGTGTCACCGACCTTCGCCCGCAGCGGGTGCTCGGTGGTGAGGCCGCCGACCGCGCCGTTGAAGAACATGTACTCGGGCTGCTCGTCGAGGAGCTTGTCGACGCTGAACTCCAGGTCGCCCTTCGTGCCGTGCTTCTGTGCCGTGTAGAGCTCGCCCTGCATGACATAGAACTCGTCGTCCACGGGCGCCAACCCGCCTGCGGGCTCAATGACCGCGAGGCCGTACATGCCGTTGCTGATGTGGTGGGCCACCATCGGCGTGGCGCAGTGGTAGACATACACGCCCGGCTTCATGGCCGTGAACGTGAAGGTGGACTCGCCACCCGGGGGCACCTGGGTGAGCGTCGCGCCGCCGCCCGGGCCGGTGACCGCGTGGAAGTCGACCGAGTGCGTCATGGTGGAGGACGCGGGGTTCTTCAGCGTGACGTGCACCGTATCGCCGACGCGCGCGCGCAACATCGGCCCCGGGATGTGGCCATTGAAGGTCCAGTAGCGATAGCTCGTGCCGTCGGCGACGCGCGCTTTCTTCTCTACGGCCTCGAGCATGAAGTTCACCTCCTGCGGGCCGCGCTTGCCCACCGGCTTCGGCAGATCGGCAGGGTCACGCACAACGCTCGGCAGGACGCTCTTCACCGCCTTCGCCGTACCTACCTGGATCGCGCCCTCCATGCCCGCCTGGCGGTGACCCGGAACGGAGCAGAAGTACACGTACGCGCCCGCCTTGTCCGCCCGGAAGACCATGACCGAACTGGCACCGCGGCCGGTGACGCGGTCGGACCTTGCGTTGAAGTCCGGCGCGGTGATGTCGTGCATGGCGCCATCGCCATCGATCAGCGTGACCTGCACGACCTGCCCGGGCTCCGCCCGCAGGGTCGGGTTCACCTGGCCGTCGATGTCGCCCCCGACGCCGGTGAAGATCATCTTGCCCTCGCCGATGCCGGTCTTCAGCGTGTAGGTCACGTCCGGCTTGTAGTCCTGGGCGGCGGCAGGTACCGCGAGCGCCATCAGCACCACGGCGAAAAGCCACGCGAGCGACCGCCCCCTGGATCCGTGGATCCCCATCATTCACTCCTTTCCGGTTATTGTCCGGCCGGGGCCGAACCGCCGGTCCCGCTGCCGCGATGCGCACGATGCGTCCGGGGCCCGCGGCGATCCTTGACCGCCATCAAGCGCTTGCAGGCACCGGGCAGGAAATGTCGGGAGAAACCAGGGATGCAATGCGCGCAAAGGCACGATCCGCGAGCGCATGGGTCGCGGTGTGATCCACCGTCGTGGGCGTGCCGCGCGGGGCGACGCCCTGAAACGCCTACGACGCGAGCCGCGCGTCCAGGCCGATGCGCACGCCCGCCAGCGCGCGCGAGACCGGGCAGCCGGCCTTGGCCTCCTGGGCCATGCGCTCGAACTCGTCCGCGGCGATCCCCTTGACGTGGCCCGTCACATCGAGGCGCACCGTCGTGATCGTCGGGGCGCCGTCCACCTGCTCGATGGTGACCGCCGCCTCCGCATCGACGTGGTCGACGTGGTAACCGGCCTCGCTCAGCATCAGCGAGAACGCCATCGCGTAGCAGCCGGCGTGTGCGGCCCCGATCAGTTCCTCGGGGTTGGTGCCCTTGCCGTCCTCGAAGCGGGACGCGAACGAGTAGCGCCCGTCCACCGCGCCCGACTGCGTGCGCATCGTCCCCTTGCCGTGCTCGAGGTCCCCTTCCCAGACTGCCTGTGCCGTACGTGTGGGCATGACGCTGCTCCCTGGTCGATTGGGTATCCGGCGCATTGCGCGCGACCGGACCTTCGCCCGTGTCCGCGCCCGGGATTCCCGCGCGCCGGGGGCGGGTCCCGGGGGAGGTCCGATCAACGGGCGTCCTGCCGGCGATCCGACACGGGCCATGGCGATGCGAGTCGCATGGCCCCGCTTTCGGGCAACCTGCCGTCGCCGGAATGTCGGCCCATCCCGGAGCCGCGGGCATGTCCGAACGCTTCGGACCTTACCTACATGGATCCGCCGGGCGTGCTTGTCAATCGCGGCCCCGCGCAGGTCTCAGCGGGGGTGCAGGCGGCGCCCGCAGCCATGCAGCTCGGTCCCGTCCAGCACCACGGTGACACGCTCGGGGAAGCGCTGGCCGTTCATGGCGTCGCGGCAGGGCTCGCCCAGGATGCGCAGCTCGACGGTGTGCGCATCCGAGTGTGCGCGGTACACGGCGGCCTCGTCGCCGACGAGGCGGGGCGTGGGGACCGGTGTCAACACGCGTTTCGTGCCGTAGTCGTAGACGAGCCGGATCCAGCGGTCGGGGATGATCTCGAGAACCCAGCCCGGCTCCCGGCCCAGCGCCCGGAAAGTCGCACCGCGCAGCGCCGCGGCGTCCCAGGCGTCCGCCGCCGGCCGGCCGTGACAGGCGTCGTGGGTGGCCCCGGGCGTCCGGAGCGAGGCCTCGCGCCCCTTCGACGAGTACGTGGTACCGCCGTCCGCGTAGCGCGTGCCGGAGGCGGACCGGACGTGCGGCAGCGAGGCCTCGCGTGTCCCCAGGTCGAGCCGCGCTTCGTCATCGCGCACGCGCGCGGTGAAACGGTAGCCATCGGCACAGGTGTAGCCCCAGGCGAAGGGGCGGCTTCCCGCGATGCCCGCGCCGGGGCGTGCGGGCCCGGTACCGGCGCAACCCGCCGCCAGCGTGGCGACGACCACGGCCACGGGCACGCGCGCGTTCACCGCGCGGCCTCCGCGACGAAGATCACCGATGCCGGCCAGCCGGTCTCCGCGTCCAGCGGCTCGCGCAGATCGGCGAGGCGCAGGCCGTGTTCCCGGAAGAGATGCAGCCAGCCCGCGAGCGTGCGGAAGTACCACGGGGCCGGCGTGCCGAAACCGTCGCCGCAGCCGGCCCACGTGCCCGCGCGCCAGCCGTCCGCGTAGGGGCCGCTGCCGCAGGCGACCAGCGGGTGCAGGGTCTGGACGAAGAACGCACCACCCGGCGCGAGCAGCGCGGGGACGCTGCGGAAGACCGACTCCACCGAGCGGTCGCCGAGCAGGGAGAAGTTGCACACCACCACCTCGGCGCGGCGGCCGAGGCCGGCGGCGGCGACCTCGTCGTAGCGCGCGACGTGGAAGGTGCCACCGCCGGCCCGGCGGGCCTCCTCGACCAGGGCGGGCACCGCGTCGACACCGGTCACCGCCACACCATGGTCCGCGAGGGCACGCGCAAGCCAGCCCTCGCCGCAACCGAGGTCGAGCGCGGTTGCGGGGCGGCGCTCCAGGATGGCATCCACGACGGCCCGGTCGGTGACCCGCACCCGGCTCGGAATCCGGCGGGCGCGCACGGCGGCCGTCCACGGCTGCGCGTTGCGCGCCCAGGCGTCCAGGATGCGCAGGTCACCCGAATGCGCATCGTCGCGCGGCCCGCCGCCGGCCACCCCGCTCATTTCCCGCCCGTGACGTCGATGAACGAGCCCGTGGTGTACGACGCCTCGCCCGACAGCAGCCAGAGGATGGCGCGCGCGACCTCGATCGCCTCGCCGCCGCGTTTCATGGGCACCGTGTCCTTCAGGCGGTCGACGCGGCCGGGCTCGCCGCCACTGGCGTGGATGTCCGTGTAGATGTAGGCCGGGCGCACCGCGTTCACGCGGATGCCCTCGTCCGCGACCTCGCGGGCGAGGCCGATCGTGAGCGTATCGACCGCGCCCTTGGCGGCGGCATAGTCCACGTATTCCCCGGGCGCACCGAGCCGGGCCGCCAGCGACGACACGTTGACGATGCCGCCGCCCTGGCCGCCCCGGGCGGTGGACATCCGCCGGACGGCCTCGCGGGCGCAGAGGAAGGTGCCGGTGACGTTCGCCTCGAACACCCGGTGCCAGCGCGCCAGCTCCATGTCGGCCAGCTTCATCTGGGTCTCGAGGATGCCGGCATTGTTCACCAGCGCCGTGATCGGCCCGAGCGCGTCGGCCGCTGCATGGAACAGCCGCTCGACGTCCGGCTCGCGGGCCACGTCGGCCGCGACCGCGAGGGCGCTGCCCCCGCCGGCCCGGATCGCGTCCACGACCGCCTCGGCGGCAGCGCGGCTGCGCCGGTAGTTCACGCAGACGGCATAGCCGCGCTCGGCTGCAAGCCGGGCGGTCACCGCGCCGATGCCGCGGCTGCCGCCGGTGATGATGGCCGTGCCGTTCATGGGCTCTCCCTGGTGGGCCACCCGCTGTACGAGGAACCGGGTGCCCCGAGACTACACCGGCGCCGCGCGCGGCACGAACCGGCGCCCGGCCACCGGGCCCGGGTTGCCTTGACGGCTGCGCGCACCCACCTTGGGCGAAGTCGCATTCTGCCCAACCCCTCACACCCGAACGGAGAACGACCGTGAGCGACCCCGTAGTCCTGATTACCGGCGCGTCCAGCGGCATTGGCGCCGAGACCGCGCGCCACGCGGCGCGGGCCGGCCATCGCGTCGTGCTCGCGGCACGTACGCGCGAGAAGCTCGAGGGCCTGGTCGCGGAGCTCGGCGGCCCCGAGCGCGCGCTGGCCGTCCCGTGCGACGTCACCGACCTCGAACAGCAGCAGGCAATGGTCCGCCGGGCGCTGGACGCCTTCGGCCGCATCGACGCCGTGTTCGCCAACGCCGGCCGCGGCGGCAGCCCGGGCGGGTTCAGTGGCGCCGACCCCGCGCAGTGGAAGGACATGATCCTGACCAACGTCTACGGCGTGGGCCTGACCGTGCAGGCGACGCTGCCCGCGCTGAAGGAGAGCCGGGGCCACCTGCTGCTGATGAGCTCGGCGGCCGGGCGCGCCACGATCCCGGGCTCGATGTACAGCGCCACCAAGTGGGCCGTCACGGCGATCGGCTACAACGTGCGCGAGGAACTGCGTGGCACCGGGATCCGGGTGACGCTGATCGAGCCCGGCATGGTCGACACGCCCTTCTTCGACCAGCCGCCGGAGACGGCCATGAAGCCGGAGGACATCGCCGGCGCCGTGATGTACGCGCTCGCGCAGCCGCGCCACGTGGACGTCAACGAGATCCTGGTACGCCCGACGCCGCCCGGGACGGACTGAACAGGCGGCGCGCCGCCGGCCGCGCTTCAGGCGACGCAGTCCTCGACGCGGCAGTGCTCCACCCGGTCGACGCCGCTGGCGATGCGGTACGACTCGACGTCGACTTCCACCAGCGTGCATTCCGGCGAATCGGCGAAGGCCTCGAGGTCCGGGTTGCGCCGCAGGTACGCCTGCAACGCCTCGCCGCGCCGGGCCGCGTTGACCTCGTGCGCCACGCCGACGGCGGTGATGCCGAGCCGCCTCGGCGCGCGCAGGAACTCGTGCCGTGCGTGATCGATGAACACGGCGACGCGGTCGTTGTCGGCGAGATTGCGCAGCTTGCGCGTGTCGCGGCGCGTGGCGAACACGAGCCGGCGCCCCTCGGCGACGGCCGCGAACGCCATGAGGTCCGCCTGGGGCTGGCCCGCGGCCTCGGTCGCCAGCACGGCATAGCGCTCGGCCCGCAGGGCGGAGCGCACGATGGCGCGGGAATCGATGCGTGGTGTCATGGTCTCGTCCCCCGTACGAGTCGGGATCAAGATACCGGGCGACCGGCCCCGGCTCGCGGAACCGGTTCGCAATTTCGCCCCCCGGGGTCGTCTCCGGGTGCCATGACCCGTACAATTGCACTATCCTCGCATCATGCCGGCCCGTATGGCCGGGCAACGAACGACGCCATGCATCTCCGGTTCCCCTCGCGGCGCAGCATGCGGACACGCAGCCAGGCCTGGCTCGACCGCCATCCCGTGATCGCGGATTTTCTCCACAGCACGGGCTGCATGAGCATGCGGCGCGAGGCCCTCGCGCGCGGAATCGCCGTGGGCCTGTTCATCGGGCTCACGCCGACGGTCGGCTTCCAGACCATTCTCATGGTCGCCGGCTGCATGATCCTGCGCGGCAACTTCCCCGCCGCGTTCCTCATCTCCTGGATCAGCAACCCGATCACCATGGGACCGCTGTACTTCGCCTTCGCGGTGCTGGGCAATGCGGTGTTCGGCGACTTCGTGCGTTCGCTGTGGCACATCTCCGGGCTGCTCGCCGATGCCGCGCTGCAGACCATCTACCTCGGCCTCGGCAGCCTGCTCGTGGCCGTACCCTCGGCCGCGGCCGGCTACCTCCTCTCGCTCGGGATCTGGCGCCTGCTCGCCGTGCGCCGCTGGCGGGCGCGCGCGCTCAACCGCTGAGCCGCCGGCGGCCCGGGCGCCCCGGGCCGACCGTCACCGGGACGCCTGCCGCGCCGGCGGGATCGAGTAGGTCGCCGTCGCATGGGCCACCGGCTCATCCATACCCTCGGACCAGATCCGGATCTCCGTGACGGCGAGCCGCTTGCCGAGCTTGAGCGTCGTGGCCTCGGCGACGATGGCGCGGTCGGACGCCGGCCGGCGCAGGAAGTCGATGTTGAGGCTGGTGGTGACCGCGTGCGGCTCGAGGCCGATGCCGCCGAGGACGGCGGCGTACGCGGCCCAGTCGGCCATGGCCATCATCACCGGGCCGGACACGGTGCCGCCCGGGCGCAGGTGCGCCTCCGTGATGGGCAGGCGCACGCGGGCCCCGCGCGGACTGACCGCCTCGACGCGCGCGCTCGACTGCGGATAGACCTCCGCGAGGAAATCGCGCACTTCCTGGACCGTGGGTGCGGACATCGTGGACTCCGTTGAGGGGGAGGCAGTGGCCTCGTCGTGGCCCGGGGGACCGGGCGCCGATCCACGATAGACGCCGGTGGCGAGTGCGTCGACCGTCCCGGCCCGTCGTCCGGCCGGGGTCGATGGGAGGACCGGATGCGCGCCGCGTCGGTTCACGCCATCGCACGAGCCGGGTCCGTCGCCGCATGGCGGGCAGCACCGTCCACGCGGGCCGGCCGCGAACGATGTTCAACGCGCCCCCGGCAGGAGATCGCGCGCGTAGGCGAACAGCGCCGGCGCACCGCCCGTGTGCCAGAAGAGCACCGGCGCGTCGCGCGGCAACGCTCCGCGCCGGACCCGCTCGATGAGCCCGGCCATGGCGCGGCCGGTGTAGACGGGATCGAGCAACACGCCTTCCGTCTGCGCAACGAGGCGAATCGCCTCGCGTTCCGCCTCGCCGACGACGCCGTAACCGGCGCCGGCCCGGCCATCGTCCAGGCGGACCTCGTCCTCGTCGAAGCGCACCCGGAGGCCGAGGTGCGCGGCCGTGGCGTCCGCGAGCTCGCGGACACGCCGCGCGAGCGGCAGTGCGTCGGCATCGTCCTTGTCCACCTGGATGCCGAGGAGGCCGAAGTCCTGCGCATGGCAGTGCCTGCCGACGAGCAGGCCCGCGTGCGTCCCCGCCGAACTGGAGGCGAACACGACCTGGCCGAAGCGCAGGTCGGCATCACGCAGCTGGTCGCCGAGCTCGCGCACGGCCTCCACGAATCCGGTCGCACCGACCGCGCTGGAGCCGCCGTACGGAACCACGTACGGCGTGCGCCCGGCATCGCGCAGCGCCTCGGCGATGCGCGGGATGTCCTCGCCCTTGCGGTGCGGGCCGGTCCAGTGCAGCTGCGCGCCCAGGAGTTCGTCGAGCAGCAGGTTGCCCGTGGCCACGTCACCCGGGCCGCCGCCCAGGACGAGGTGACACTCGAGGCCGCAGGCCGCCGCGGCGGCGGCCGTCTGGCGACAGTGATTCGACTGCGCGGCACCGCCCGTGATCAGCGTGTCCGCGCCGCGGGCGAGCGCGTCGCCCACGAGGTATTCCAGCTTCCGTGTCTTGTTGCCGCCGAGTGCGAGCCCGGTCTGGTCGTCGCGCTTCATCCAGATGCGCGGGCCGCCGAGCACGTGCGACAGGCGCCGCAGCTCCACCAGGGGCGTGGGGAAGAATCCGAGGGACCGGCGCGCGAGCGGGAGAGCGTCCACCATCGTTCGTCCGACTTGCACAGGCCGCCGAACCGGCGGTGCGCCGATTGTACCGCGCACTGCGCGCCGGCCGGCCGCGCCGCCGTCGATCAGCGCCCGGCGGCCCCCCCGTTCCCGTCCCGACGCGGGATCTCGCGTCGACGCCAGTCGGCCGGGGCGAACGCGACCGTGCCATGCGCGGTCGATTTCGCGAGGTACATCGCGTAATCGGCGCAGGCGATGATCGTGGCCGCGGTTTGCGCCTGGTCGGGGAACAGGCAGACGCCCACGCTCGCGCCGACGCGCAGCGTCACGTGGTCGCCACCCTCCAGGGCCACCTGCAACGGCTGCGCGATCGCCACCAGCAGCAGGTCCGCGATGCGACGCGCATCCTCCCGGGTACGGATGGTGTCGAGCACGGCGAAGAACTCGTCGCCACCCAGGCGCACGACGAGGTCGGCGGCGCGCAGCGTGCGGCGCATGCGCGACGCCAGCTCGCTCAGCACGAGGTCGCCGATCGTGTGGCCGTACCGGTCGTTCACCGGCTTGAAGGCATCGAGGTCGATGAACAGCCCGGCGCCCCGCTGGCCATCGCGGCGGCGGCGTGCGAGCTCGAGGTCGAGCCGGTCCAGCAGGTGGGCGCGGTTCGGGAGCCCGGTCAGCCGGTCCTGGCGCGCGAGGTCACGATGCAGATCGCGCTCCCGGGTCAGCTGCCGGTTGCGCACGAAGAGTTGTCGCCGCTGGCGCTCGACCAGGTACGCGGAACCGACGCCCACCACGTTGGCCGCGCTGAGCACGTACAGGTGCCAGTAGAGTCGATAGGCCGACAGGTTGGCTTCGGGGATCTGCAGCAACGCGTACATCGCGAGCACGAACGCGTTCGCCGCCAGGGCCGCGGGGAGACCGAGACCGATGAACAGGTAGTAGGCGACACAGACGAGCACGAGCGCGCAGAAGAACGCGTCGCCCGTCGCCGGCGGCACGGACTGCACCAGCAGGATGACGCCGAGCATGCCGACGATCCCCGACGCGGCTCCGAGCACGTCGTAGGACCGCCGGAATGCGCGCGGGAACCACGTCAGGACGGAAGTGGCCAGCGGCGCGGCCACGGACAGCAGGCGGTTGTCCCAGTGCGTGGTCCAGCTCGGCAGGTCGAAGAACAACTCGATCGAGCCGTAGCCGAGATAGAGCGCGCAGCCGACGAACAGCGCGATGCGCATCTGCAGCCGCACCATGTCGGCCCGATGCACGCGGTATCGGCGCTCGAGACCGCGGTCGGGGAATCGAAGGGTGAGCCAGTGCATGACTTGCGAGGCATGCCGCTGTGCGGCGGCAGGTGCTGTCGCTGGGAAGTCGACCATGGACCTGCTGACACAACAATCATGCCATTACCGGCGGAACCGTCCGGGGAGCGACGGACGGCAGCGTGCGCCGGACGGGCGGTCGGCCTGCACGTCACGAGAAACATTTCGCACAACGCGAGTCGCAATATTGCGCGACGTGGCGGGCGGTTATAACTTCGTGTGGCTGTTCCCAACCCACATGGAGTATCCCGCCATGATGAAATGGATTGCGGCAATCGCCGCCACGATGATGACCGTCGCGTTCCTCCCCGCGGCCCGCGCGGCCGATGCCCCCACGGGGGTGGAAGCGAACCAGGTGGTCGACTATTACTTCAGCGATGCCACCACGCCCATCGTCCTCGCCGTGAAGCTGTGCGAGGACATCTACAAGGACGGCCCCGAAAAGAACAACTGCAACGGCGAGATCGACCCGGCCAACGTGGAGCCGGGCACCACGGCCTACGTCTGGATGAAGTTGCTCGTGCCGCACGGCGCGAGCGCGAAGATCCTGGCGCAGGTGAACAACAAGGGCGTCACGCGCGACACGTACGACCGCGCGGTGCCGGGCGCGTTGCGCTACCGGACGTGGATGCGCACCACCTTCGGCCAGGCCGGCAAGTGGGAAATCCGGATCTACGACGAGTCCGGAGACAGCCTCACCGAGCTGTACTCGGCGGCGGTCCAGGTCGGCGCGCCGATGAAGAACGAGTCGTCCGGCAGCAGCGCGCAGTAGCCCCCGGGCGCTGCCTTGCAGGCGGGGGCCTGGCGGGAGGCCCCTTTCGCCTGCCGCGGCGCCGGATCAGGAACCGTACAGTACGTGCCAGGACCGCCCGGTCCGCACGACACAGGTGCGATTCTCGCCCATGAATCGCTCGGTGATGACCCAGTCGCGATCGTGCGAGGCCCAGACCTGAAGCTTCACGGGCACCGCGTCCGATTGCGCGAAGCCGCCACCCGCGACCACGCGGAAGCCGTCCTCGCCCAGGGCGCGCTCGATGAGCTTGCCGAGCCGGCAGGCGCCACGATCGCCCGGACCGGAGGTCGTGTCGGCGGTGGTCGCGACCACCGGGATCAGTGCGGCTGCCAGCAGTACGGCTCGAATCATCGCGGGACACCCCCGGGGTCCGTCGTTGCGCGTGTGACCGGACCGCAAGTGTACTCCCGGGGGGCGCTCCGGTTGTCCGCCGGAGCAATTCGGGACTCGGAATCCGGTTATGATCCCTTTGGGAATCAACACCCTGCAAGGGAGCAGGCAGTCAGGCACGTTCCGTGCAGGTTCCGGGGGCGGATGGCGGAGCACTCGATCGAGGCAAGGAGCAACCGACCATGATTCGGAAACGATGCCAGGGGTGCGGGGAGCGGGTATCCGTCCTGCGCTGGCGCTGTCGGCACTGCGGGACCGCCACCCACGGCGGCGAACGCGGCCCGATGCTGCTGGGCGCGGCTCTCGTCCTGGCCGGCGCCATCGGCGGCCTGTCGCTGACACCCGCGGTCGCGCCTCGCGAGGCCGTGGTGATCGTGACCCCTGCGGCGCCGGTGTACGCCCGGCCGGATACCGATGCCGACGTGGTGGGCCGCCTGCACGCCGGCGAGCGGGTGCTGGTCGAGCCCGGCGCCGAGCGGCGCTGGGGGCAGATCCTTTCGGACCCGTTCGAGGGCGACTACGTTCGCGTCGCCCGCGCGCCGACGACAGACTGAGACCCGGCGTCGCCTACCGGGCGAACAACTGCCCCGCGATGTCGCGGAAGGCCTTGAACTCCAGGGCGTTGCCGCTGGGGTCGAGCAGGAACATGGTGGCCTGCTCACCGGGCTGGCCCTCGAAGCGCACGTACGGCTCGATCACGAACTCGATGCCCGCCGTGCGCAGCTTGTCCGCCAGCCGGTTCCAGGTATCCATGTCGAGCACGACGCCGAAGTGCGGGACCGGCACGTCGTGACCGTCGACCGGATTGTGCCCGCCGCTGCCCGGCGTCGATGCGCCGCCCGTGACGTGACACACGAGCTGGTGCCCGAAGAAGTCGAAGTCGACCCATTGCTCCGCGCTGCGGCCCTCGGGGCAGCCGAGCAGCTCACCGTAGAACGCCCGCGCCCGGGCCAGGTCGTCCACCGGCATGGCCAGGTGGAAAGGGGGTAGTCCGTCCATCCGTCGCATCTCCCGTGTCGCCCGCGGGCGGCGTGGTTCAGTCCTCGCGCTCCAGGGCCAGCGCGATGCCCTGGCCGCCGCCGATGCACAACGTGACGATGCCGCGGCGCAGGCCATCACGGGCCATCGAATGCAGCAGGCGCGTGGTCAGCACCGCGCCGGTGGCGCCGATCGGGTGGCCGTGCGCGATCGCGCCGCCCTCGACGTTGACGATGTCCTCGGGGAAGCCCAGCTCGCGATGGCAGGCGAGCGCGATCGCCGCAAACGCCTCGTTGATCTCCACGCGCTCGACGTCGCCCGCGGTCCAGCCTGCGCGCTCGAGCGCGCGACGCACGGCCGGCACCGGCCCGATGCCGAAGAATCCGGGCTCGACGGCCGCGACCCCGTGCGCCACGAGGCGGGCCATCGGCTTCAGCCCCGCGCGCTCGGCATATTCGCGGTCGGTGACGATCATCGCCGCCGCGCCGGTATTCAACCCCGGCGCGTTGCCGGCGGTGATCGTGCCGTCCTGGCGGAACGCAGGCCGCAACTTTGCCAGCCCCTCGGCGGTGGTGTCGGCGCGGTTGTGCTCATCGGCCGCGAAGCTCACCGGCCCCTTGCGCGACGGGACCTCCACCGGAACGATCTCCTGCTCGAAACGCCCGGCGCCCTGCGCCTCCGAGAAGCGCTGCTGCGAGCGCGCGGCCCAGGCGTCCTGGGCCTCACGGTCGACGCCGTGCTTCTGCGCGAGGTCTTCGGTGTGCCAGCCGGAGTGCTGGTCGGAAAAGGCATCGTTGAGACCATCGGTCAGCATGCTGTCGAGGATCTGCGCGGGACCCATGCGATGTCCCCAGCGGCCGTCGATGTCCAGGTACGGCGCGCGGTCCATGTTTTCCATGCCGCCGGCGACCATGCACTCGGCGTTGCCGGTGAGCACTTCCATGGCCGCGGACACGACGGCCTGCGCGCCGGAGCCGCAGACCCGGTTCACGGTGAGCGCCGGCACCTCGACGGGGAGGCCGCCGTGGATGGCCGCCTGGCGCGCGGGATTCATCTTCGCGCCGGCCTGGATCACGTGACCCATGACGACACCGCTCACCCGTTCCGGCGCCAGGCCGGCGCGCGCGAGCGTCTCGCGCACGACGGTCGCGCCGAGCTCGGTGGCGGGCATGCCCTTCAGGGTTCCACCGTAGGTCCCGATGGCGGTGCGCACGGGGCTGCAGAGTACAATCTCGCGAGTACTGATGGCGTTGTCCTCCGGGTCCTGCGGGGCGGGCCACTTTATCATGACCGCCCCGGGCCACGTCCCGCCCGCGCGGCCGTGCTCGAACCGGCACGCCGTTGCCGCCAGGGAAGGTCTGATTCATCCCTTGCGGCCGCGCTCGAGTCGATTCTGGCATCCTGGGCAGGCGCGGTGGCGGTCCGGTAGCCGAAGCGACCGGGCCGGCGGCGCAACACCGCCAGGGGCAGCATCGGCCGAGCCTCAAGGGAGTCAGGCTTGCAAGGGATGGATCAGACCTTCCATGGACGAGATGCCCCACGCCGACCGGTTCATCAGGCGCATCCGGTTCCTCGACGCATTGCCGAACCTGCAGGAGCTGGACCGCCTGCGCATCGACGAGAACGTGCGCGAGATCGTCGAGAACGATCTCGCGGCCGAGAAGGAGAGGCCGTCGCCCTGTACCGCGAGGCGGCGGGCGCGTGCGAGGAAGCGTGGGACCATGCCGGCCGTGACCTGTTCGTCGAGCGGATCCGGGACGAGGAAGGCCACCACGACTTCCTGGACACGCCGCTCGACCTGATCGAGAGCATGGGTCTCGGAAACTGCATGCAGTTGCAGCCCGGCGCGGCCGGATCCCCGGAGTCGGGCGATCAGACCCGCGCGGGCCGGCGCCCGGCCGGCCCGTGAATCACCATCGGGCTGCGCGCCTCAACCCGTCGCGTAGGCGCGCGACTCGACCAGCCCCGCCAGCGAGGTCTCGATGATGTCGAGGCCTTCCTTCAGCACCGACTCCTCGACCGTGACCGGCACGAGGATGCGGATCGCGTTGCCGTAGAAGCCGCAGGACAGGAGGATCAGCCCGTTCTCGCGCGCCTTGGCGCACAGCGCCTGGGTGAGCTCCGGATCGGGCGTGTTCGAGGCCCTGTCCGTGACGAGATCGAAGGCGGCCATGGCGCCCAGGTGGCGCGCGTGGGTGACGCACTCGAACTGTCGCTCCCACTCGCCGAAACGCGCGAACACTGCCTCACCCACCGCCTTGCTCTTGTCGAGGATGTTCTCTTCCTCGATGGCGTCGAGCACGGCCAGTGCCGCGGCACAGGACACGGGATTGCCCGTGTAGGTGCCGCCGAGCGAGTTGCCGCCGGATGCGTCCATCACCTCGGCGCGCCCGACCACGGCCGACAGCGGCATTCCGTCCGCCAGGCTCTTGGCCATCGTGACGATGTCCGGCTGCACGCCGCTGTGCTCGATGGCGAACAGCTTGCCGGTGCGCGCGAAGCCCGACTGCACCTCGTCGGCGATCAGCAGGATGCCGTGCTCGTCGCAGAGCGCGCGCAGCGCCTCGAGGTATTCTTTCGACGCGGCGTAAAAGCCCCCCTCGCCCTGCACCGGCTCGACCACGATCGCGGCCACGCGGTGGGGCGCGATGTCGGTCTTGAACACCTTCATCAGGCCGTGCAGCGCGTCCTCGTCGCTGATGCCGTAGTACGGGTTGGGGAACGGCGCGCGGAAGACATCGCCCGGCATGGGGCCGAAGTCGTTCTTGTACGGCAGCACCTTGCCGGTCATCGCCAGCGTCAGCATCGTGCGGCCATGGAAACCGCCGTCGAAGCAGATGACACCGCTGCGCCCCGTGGCCGCGCGCGCGACCTTCACGGCATTCTCGAGGGCCTCGGCGCCGGAGTTCACCAGCATGGCCTTGGCGTCGCCGCGGATCGGAGTGACCTCGCACAGGCGCTTGCAGAGCTGCACGTAGGGCGCGTACGGCATCACCGTCGCGCAGGTATGCATGACCTTGTCGAGCTGCTCGCGGATCGCGGCGACCACCTTCGGGTGGCGGTGGCCGAGATTGAGGACACCGATGCCGCCGGCGAAGTCGATGAAGCGGTTGCCGTCCGCATCCCAGACCTCCGCGTTCTCGGCACGCTCGGCGAACTGCGTGGCCGACGTGGCCGCGCCGGCCGCCACGTAGCGCTTCTTGAGCTCATTGAGTTCGGCGTTGTTCATGGGGGTACTCCCGATTCGGGTTGCGCCGCGCCCGCGTTCGGGCGGGCGCGCGCGTGACCGTTCATTGTAGTGCCGTTCGCGCGTGAAAGCATGAACCGCCCGCCGCGCCTCACTCTGGTAGGCTCGGCCGGCCGCCCGGCAGCCGAAGGCCCCGTGTCCCATGTCCACCGCCCGCACCGATTCCGCCCGCGAGATGCACGCCTCCCCCGGCGCGGGCATCGCCTTCATGTGCGCGGGCGTGTTCTGCATCTCGATCAACGACGCCTTCGCGAAGTGGCTTGGCGCGTTCTACCCGGTTCCCGAGGTCGTGTTCTTCCGGATGCTGTTCGCACTGCCGATGATCGTGGGCGTCGGGCTGGCCGTGGGCGGCCCGCGCGCGCTGGCCACCGGACGACCGCTCGCGCACGTCGGGCGCGGCCTGCTCGCCACCGCGGCGGTGCTGACCTTCTTCTACGGGCTCACCCTGCTGCCGCTCGCGGAGATCACGGCGATCGTGCTGACCGCGCCGCTGTTCGTGACGCTGCTGGCCATGCCGCTGCTGGGGGAGCGTCCCGGGCGGCCGCAGTGGATCGCGACCTGTGCGGGATTCGGTGGCGTGCTGCTGATCGTGCGCCCGGGCGCCGCGGCGTTCACGCTCGCGGCGCTGGCCCCGTTCGCGACGGCACTCACGTACGGGCTGCTGATGCTCACGGCGCGCATGCTCGGCCGACGCGAGACGATCTGGGCAACCATGTTCTACGCCACCGCGGTCCCGCTGGTCGGTAGCGCCGCGCTGCTCCCCTGGTTCTGGGAACCGCCGGCGCTGGCGCACCTGCCCTGGTTCATCGCCACGGGCTTCTTCGGGGGGCTGGCGATGACGCTGATCACCCAGGGTTTCCGGGTCGGCATCGCCTCCGCGGTCGCACCGTTCGACTACACGGGCCTGGTCTGGGCCACGTGCATCGGGTGGATCGTGTGGGGCGAGATCCCATCCGGCGTGTCGATCGTCGGCGGTGTGGTCATCGCCGTCTGCGGTATCTACCTCGCCTACACCCGGGCCCGGAACGGGGGCCGCCGCCGGACCGCCGGGGACGTGCCCGTGCCACCGCGCGGCGACTGATCCGGACGCGGCGCCGGGGCATCCGGATCAGGGCCTGCCGGGGCCCGCGTCGGGGACACGCGTCGACGACTGCCACAGGATCCAGCTGACCGCGACGCCCGCGCTGAGCGCGTGCCCGGTCTCGACGAGCGGGCTGTCGGCGAACACGGCGCCGCGCAGGTCATCGTAGCGGACGAAGAATCCGGCCCACGTGTCCCCGAAGCGACGGCTCGCCCCGAGCTGCAGCACGGCACCGCCGTAGCCGTCGGACGCGTGGTAGACCGGCCGGTCGGGGCGGGCGTCCGCGGCGCCGACGTCGTAGTAGTAGGCGTGGTAACGACGCGCACCGAAGCGCAGGCCGGCATGGAAGCGGAAGTCCCACGACCCGACGAGACCGGGGGCGTCGAGGCCCAGGGCCGGCTCGAGGATCCAGCCCTCGTGGGACGCCGAACGCAGGTCGGTGGCGATCGCTGCGCGCAGCGGCAGCCGGAAGGTCCAGCGGCCGATCGCGTCGTCGCGCAGGCGCCAGACGACCGAGGGCCCGAGCTCGACGACCGGGTCCAGGTCGGCCATGCCCGCGCGCGGGCCCTCGTTCGTGTTCTCCACCGGGATGGCCGCGTCGGCGCTGACGTCCACCTCGAAGTCGGACGTGCGCGCGATCAGGCCGCGGGCGCCCTCGCGTCCGACCCGCAGGCGGTCGCCGCGATACACGAAGTACGGGATCGGGACCAGGAAGCCGCGTTGCTGTCGCGAGCCGCGGTACGCCGGGAAGGTCGCGCCCGCGATGCCCACGCCGGCCTCCCACAGCGGCTCGTCGGCACGGCCCGGCGGCCCGGCGAGGAACGCCGGGATCGCGCACAGCACCACCGCCTTCAGGGGCCATCGCATGCGGACGTGTCCGGCGTCGTGTCGTGGTCCGGCGGGCGGCATGCGCCGGAGCATGGCGGCCGTGGCAAGCCGGGCAGCGTCAGTAGCCCGCCTCGGGATCGACCGCCCAGGTCAGCGCCCGACCCTCGATGAGCTCGGTCGCGCTGGCGGCCGCGCGGTCGATGTAGGCCTCGACCATGCCGTCCACGTTGGAGCCCTGGTCGCCCGACCCGAGCACGTTCTCGAGCCGATGCAGCCCGGTGCGGGACGGCACGGGGAAGTGGTAGCTCGCCGGGAACGCGTGGTCGTAATCGAACCAGACGTCCGAGCCGAAGCCCGCGATGCCGCCGGAGACGAGCGCGTCGTGCAACGGGCCTTCCTGCAGGAGATTGCCGCGCGACACGTTGATGAGGAACGCGGTCGACTTCATCGCGGCGAGCTCTTCGCGACCGAAGAAGCGATTCGTCGCGGGCGTGATCGGCAGGCACACGACGACGAAGTCCGACTGTCGCAGCACCTCGTGCAGCCGGTCCATGCCGCAGACACGATCGACGCCGGGACATGGCCGGTCGGAATTGCGGCGCACGCCGAGCACGGTCATGTCGAAACCGCTGACGAGGCGGGCGACGCGAGAGCCGATGCCCCCCAGGCCGAGGATGCCGACCGTGCGCCGCTGGAGCATGCCGGCGCGGAAGGCGTCGGCCTGGAAGGGAAACGCGGCGCGCCCCTCGCGCACCATGCGATCCTTGAGCACGACCTTCTTCGCCAGCCCGAGCATCAGCGCCAGTGCGTGCTCGGCCACCGCGGGCCCGTTCACGCCCGCCGCGTTGGTCACCTGGATGCCGCGCCTCGACAGCGTGTCGAAGTCCAACTCGTCGCAGCCCGCGTGGTTCCAGCAGATCAGCCGCAGGTTCGTCGCTGCCTCGAGCGCGGCATCCGGAAGGACCCAGCCAATCACGATGTCCGCTGCCGGCGCATGTCGGGCGAGCTGATCGGCGGAAACCTCGAAGCGCGAAAGACTGTCCTCCGGGCGCTCCGGCAACAGGACCTCGGTTCCATCCGGCAGACTGGCGCGCAACCGGGCCAGCTCGTCATCCGTGGGATGCCACGACAGCAGAACATTCATGCGCGCTCTCCCCGCGGGCGAAAGCGCGATAGTGCGCGACGGCGGCCACGCGGGCAAACCGCGAAGGTCGCGGATCTCTGTGGGTCAGGCTTCAGCCTGACACGCCCGAGCCCGCGGTGCCGGGTGCCCCTGAGGCCCGGAACTCTGTGGGTCAGGCTTCAGCCTGACAGGCCCGAGT
>Ga0209918_1000731_pt1 | contig 20165 bp, 24 predicted proteins | sample SalPonD_shore_MG_FD_185712 | JGI IMG/M metagenome (GOLD analysis project Ga0209918, IMG submission 185712) | Salt pond soil microbial communities from South San Francisco under conditions of wetland restoration - Salt Pond MetaG... | ecosystem: Environmental > Aquatic > Marine > Intertidal zone...
TTGTTCTCATCGGAGTATCTCTGTGGTTACAATAACGTCTCCGGCGAAGGACTCTTCACCTCGTTTCAATCCTTGTTCTCATCGGAGTATCTCTGTGGTCCGACGGCCAGCGTGGTTTTCCCCACCGGGAGTGGGTTTCAATCCTTGTTCTCATCGGAGTATCTCTGTGGTAATAAAGGTGGGAGAATGATGTTGTACATCTCATAAGTTTCAATCCTTGTTCTCATCGGAGTATCTCTGTGGTCGATACAATGCTGGCCGGTCCGGTTTTGAGAAAATTGTTTCAATCCTTGTTCTCATCGGAGTATCTCTGTGGTCCTACGGCCGGTACCAACCGGATTGGAACAGCCACGTTTCAATCCTTGTTCTCATCGGAGTATCTCTGTGGTTGACGGTATAGGCGCTGCCGCCGGTGTTCCAGGCCAGGTTTCAATCCTTGTTCTCATCGGAGTATCTCTGTGGTCCGGACCTCCAGATCCTGCGTGGCAGTGAGGGGAAGTTTCAATCCTTGTTCTCATCGGAGTATCTCTGTGGTCATCATATTCCTCTTTTGCGAGCTGCAACTCTTCATGTTTCAATCCTTGTTCTCATCGGAGTATCTCTGTGGTGGTAAAAGTGGAATCATCGTCTGATTCCTGAACTTGTTTCAATCCTTGTTCTCATCGGAGTATCTCTGTGGTGCTGCGCAATGGGATCATCATCCTGTCCTTCCGGCTGTTTCAATCCTTGTTCTCATCGGAGTATCTCTGTGGTTCTATAAATAGAATTGCCCGCCTTTCCACAAACTCAGGTTTCAATCCTTGTTCTCATCGGAGTATCTCTGTGGTCCTGATGGCCCTGACCGACGAGGAGCTGTCGCAGGTTTCAATCCTTGTTCTCATCGGAGTATCTCTGTGGTTTTTGGGTAATCAATCCATTCCCCGTATTTGTTGATGTTTCAATCCTTGTTCTCATCGGAGTATCTCTGTGGTGTCAACCGATGCACCGGTAAGCGCGTTCGCCGAAATGTTTCAATCCTTGTTCTCATCGGAGTATCTCTGTGGTAATTTTAGAAAAGTCTTTCCAAGAAAGTCTATCTGTTTCAATCCTTGTTCTCATCGGAGTATCTCTGTGGTTTAATAGGTTCATCCAGGATGGATCTCACTTCATAACGTTTCAATCCTTGTTCTCATCGGAGTATCTCTGTGGTCTGGATGAATGAATATTGCTATCGTACCGATGTGAGCTGTTTCAATCCTTGTTCTCATCGGAGTATCTCTGTGGTGACTCCATAGTGTCAGGTACTATCCTTCCTGTCTATCGTTTCAATCCTTGTTCTCATCGGAGTATCTCTGTGGTCGGTCTACTATGTCTATCGTGCGCTCGTCGATAATGTTTCAATCCTTGTTCTCATCGGAGTATCTCTGTGGTTTGAATACGCCAGATCCGGGCGGTTTCGGTGATGCGTTTCAATCCTTGTTCTCATCGGAGTATCTCTGTGGTCGGAGGAGGGCCTGGTGATAGCCACCCCGGGGAACGTTTCAATCCTTGTTCTCATCGGAGTATCTCTGTGGTCTCTCCTGAGCCCGGAGGCCGAGGAACACCGCATGTTTCAATCCTTGTTCTCATCGGAGTATCTCTGTGGTATTAATACCAGACCCACTTACAATCGAATGAAAGGGTTTCAATCCTTGTTCTCATCGGAGTATCTCTGTGGTCTTGCACGCGCAATTGGTGTGGATCGGACGACTGTGTTTCAATCCTTGTTCTCATCGGAGTATCTCTGTGGTGTCGTTATAATAGATAGGGCCCTCGAACCGCGCCGGGCGGTTTCAATCCTTGTTCTCATCGGAGTATCTCTGTGGTTCGGCGCTATTTGGGGGGCCGTCTGGCGCTCCCGGGGTTTCAATCCTTGTTCTCATCGGAGTATCTCTGTGGTTTTTGATGAAGAGAGAACGAGTGAACGCAACACGGGTTTCAATCCTTGTTCTCATCGGAGTATCTCTGTGGTCCGGACTGCCGCCGCAGCCGTGGGCACTGGCTGGCGGGTTTCAATCCTTGTTCTCATCGGAGTATCTCTGTGGTTCTGCGCTTTCAGATGCGGCAGAGCGAAAGACTCGTGTTTCAATCCTTGTTCTCATCGGAGTATCTCTGTGGTAACTGTGGATGATATGAACAGTGAGAGAAAAAGGGGGTTTCAATCCTTGTTCTCATCGGAGTATCTCTGTGGTAAAAGACATCGCAATTCTCCTGTCGAGAGTTATTAAGTTTCAATCCTTGTTCTCATCGGAGTATCTCTGTGGTGATGTCACCTGGAAGTATCTAGTACGAAATGTAATGTTTCAATCCTTGTTCTCATCGGAGTATCTCTGTGGTTTTATAAAAAGAATATCTAAGAAAATATAATTCTAGGTTTCAATCCTTGTTCTCATCGGAGTATCTCTGTGGTCCTACGGCCGATATCAGCCCGGTTGGAATAGTCACGTTTCAATCCTTGTTCTCATCGGAGTATCTCTGTGGTTCTGTGGCAATCGCACCAGCATATCGTTTACTGAATCGTTTCAATCCTTGTTCTCATCGGAGTATCTCTGTGGTGCCACCCCGGGGAACCAAATTGATTATAATACCATGTTTCAATCCTTGTTCTCATCGGAGTATCTCTGTGGTTTGACCGAAGCAATTTTTCCGCGAGCAACGGACAAGTTTCAATCCTTGTTCTCATCGGAGTATCTCTGTGGTAGATGAATCAGAACATTCTGAAACGGTATATGTGGAGTTTCAATCCTTGTTCTCATCGGAGTATCTCTGTGGTTTTTTTATCCGGATGCAGACCGAGGGCGAAAAAGTGGGTTTCAATCCTTGTTCTCATCGGAGTATCTCTGTGGTTTCAGTACCATTATATTCCATTGTTATTTTATTACGAGGTTTCAATCCTTGTTCTCATCGGAGTATCTCTGTGGTCTCTTTCAGGGTGCCGGCCGCCCGCCGCCCCAGAAGTTTCAATCCTTGTTCTCATCGGAGTATCTCTGTGGTTCGGAGACCAGTTCGGCATGCCGGTTCACCAGGCGAGAGTTTCAATCCTTGTTCTCATCGGAGTATCTCTGTGGTCGCAGGGTCCGCCGCGGCACCCGTGGCTTGGTATCCTCCACGTTTCAATCCTTGTTCTCATCGGAGTATCTCTGTGGTCGCCTCGTTCATTTTCCGTCCGGGATCTTCTGGGTGTTTCAATCCTTGTTCTCATCGGAGTATCTCTGTGGTCTTATTGCCAATAACCCAGACCAAGATGTTGGTCAGTTTCAATCCTTGTTCTCATCGGAGTATCTCTGTGGTCTTCGGCAGAGAAATGGCAGCAATTCAAGCTGGCAAAAGTTTCAATCCTTGTTCTCATCGGAGTATCTCTGTGGTCCGTGAGTATCTGCAATTGTCCCGTGTCAGACAGGGTTTCAATCCTTGTTCTCATCGGAGTATCTCTGTGGTAGCGGGCGTCCCTGGTGAACAGGTTAGTCACGTCCGTTTCAATCCTTGTTCTCATCGGAGTATCTCTGTGGTCGTGTTGACATTCACCGGGGCGATGCTATGGACATGTTTCAATCCTTGTTCTCATCGGAGTATCTCTGTGGTCACGTGGATCAGATCTTGGAGCAATCCACCTGGAGTTTCAATCCTTGTTCTCATCGGAGTATCTCTGTGGTTCGGGGCCGTCCTGGGTGGGATCGCATCCCTTTTTACGTTTCAATCCTTGTTCTCATCGGAGTATCTCTGTGGTCCGGATCAATCTGAAAACCAGCCCAGATGCCATCAGGTTTCAATCCTTGTTCTCATCGGAGTATCTCTGTGGTAGTTAATGCTGAATGATTATATTGCCGATGATCAGTTTCAATCCTTGTTCTCATCGGAGTATCTCTGTGGTGTATTCCAACGTATCCGGAGAGGGCCTATTCACCTGTTTCAATCCTTGTTCTCATCGGAGTATCTCTGTGGTTGAGACACGGTATTGGGCGTCATTCTGGGCATCATCAGTTTCAATCCTTGTTCTCATCGGAGTATCTCTGTGGTGGAAATTGAAAATCCATGGAAGTTTCGGGAGCCTGGGTTTCAATCCTTGTTCTCATCGGAGTATCTCTGTGGTCTCCCCGTGTTCGGCGGAATCTTTTATCCCGTCGTAATGTTTCAATCCTTGTTCTCATCGGAGTATCTCTGTGGTCTTGTCGAGGGATCGGCGGTGACGCTAACGGAGGTGGTTTCAATCCTTGTTCTCATCGGAGTATCTCTGTGGTTTCCGACGTGAGCGGGATTTCCTAGCCGACCCGAATCGTTTCAATCCTTGTTCTCATCGGAGTATCTCTGTGGTCACCGGATCCAACAATCCATCCACATAATTATCAATGTTTCAATCCTTGTTCTCATCGGAGTATCTCTGTGGTCTACATGCTCCAGAACATCCGTACAGATGACAAAATGTTTCAATCCTTGTTCTCATCGGAGTATCTCTGTGGTTTCCGCATTTCCCGAGCAAAGGACCGCCGGAGCATGTTTCAATCCTTGTTCTCATCGGAGTATCTCTGTGGTCCCATTAATTCTTCTTCATGGGTTACCATGATGATTGTTTCAATCCTTGTTCTCATCGGAGTATCTCTGTGGTCGCCCTCGTATGGATTGCATCTCAAATATACCACCGTTTCAATCCTTGTTCTCATCGGAGTATCTCTGTGGTTCTCCTGGATAGAGAGTTGTCGTCAATTCCTCCCGGGTTTCAATCCTTGTTCTCATCGGAGTATCTCTGTGGTCCGACATAGAGGTCTCTACCAGAGGTGTCATTGCTAATGTTTCAATCCTTGTTCTCATCGGAGTATCTCTGTGGTGGCGGGCTAAACTATCAATCGGCTCCTGCAACTCGTGTTTCAATCCTTGTTCTCATCGGAGTATCTCTGTGGTCCCATTGGCCCCATTCCCACCGGCAGTTCCTTCATTGTTTCAATCCTTGTTCTCATCGGAGTATCTCTGTGGTATTACCGGCAGTGATTTGACCAATGTGCCGACCTCGTTTCAATCCTTGTTCTCATCGGAGTATCTCTGTGGTGAAGAAGAACGGCAGAGTCTCGTCGCGAAATATGGGTTTCAATCCTTGTTCTCATCGGAGTATCTCTGTGGTATTCAATCTGTGATGTAATGCCTTGCAAGCCCTGTGGTTTCAATCCTTGTTCTCATCGGAGTATCTCTGTGGTCCTGCATCAGCGACCGGCGATATTCAGTTATTTTTGTTTCAATCCTTGTTCTCATCGGAGTATCTCTGTGGTCTCCTGGATAGAGAGTTGTCGTCAATTCCTCCCGGGTTTCAATCCTTGTTCTCATCGGAGTATCTCTGTGGTTTGGTGTGGCAGGATTAGATAAGCTATTCACCTTGCAGTTTCAATCCTTGTTCTCATCGGAGTATCTCTGTGGTTGTTCTAATCGGCGTTCATCCGATTGTATATCTTGTTGTTTCAATCCTTGTTCTCATCGGAGTATCTCTGTGGTCAATGGCACCGATATTGTGCTGGATGCCGCGAATAAAGTTTCAATCCTTGTTCTCATCGGAGTATCTCTGTGGTGGTTCGGATCCCGGTCCGGCCGGTGATCCGATTGAGTTTCAATCCTTGTTCTCATCGGAGTATCTCTGTGGTGCTATCGTCATTTCCGCAATGCCCAGCTCATACCACTGTTTCAATCCTTGTTCTCATCGGAGTATCTCTGTGGTTCCCGGAGCTGTACAGAACAATGTGTGTCATAACACGTTTCAATCCTTGTTCTCATCGGAGTATCTCTGTGGTCTACATGTTGAAAAATTCACGGATTATCCGGTCGATGTTTCAATCCTTGTTCTCATCGGAGTATCTCTGTGGTCTCCACATCTAAATAACATCCACATCCGCCATGATGTTTCAATCCTTGTTCTCATCGGAGTATCTCTGTGGTCGGAGCGGTTTGACTGTCGACGAGCGCACGGTAGAGTTTCAATCCTTGTTCTCATCGGAGTATCTCTGTGGTGAGACGCTGCGCAATAGCAGCGCCGACGCACATGGGTTTCAATCCTTGTTCTCATCGGAGTATCTCTGTGGTCATAGCGTTGATGGCTGGCAGCAAATCCTTCATTATAGTTTCAATCCTTGTTCTCATCGGAGTATCTCTGTGGTCCGTGTTGCCAGCGTTGTTTCGTCGAATTGCAGATGTTTCAATCCTTGTTCTCATCGGAGTATCTCTGTGGTTTCAAAAACCCTTATCGTCTTAACTTGTATAACAATGTTTCAATCCTTGTTCTCATCGGAGTATCTCTGTGGTGTCAAAAACCCTTATCGTCTTAACTTGTATAACAATGTTTCAATCCTTGTTCTCATCGGAGTATCTCTGTGGTGTTAGCGTCACCGCCGATCCCTCGACCAGCCTCTGTTTCAATCCTTGTTCTCATCGGAGTATCTCTGTGGTAAGGTCAGAGTGAATTTGACCTGGATATCTTTTTTGTTTCAATCCTTGTTCTCATCGGAGTATCTCTGTGGTTCAGACACGACATAGATCCCACGCGTCAACCCCAGGGGTTTCAATCCTTGTTCTCATCGGAGTATCTCTGTGGTTCCTGAGCCAAACGATCCTCCCGAACCGGAGCCGGAGGTTTCAATCCTTGTTCTCATCGGAGTATCTCTGTGGTTGTTGCCCATAAAGCCAACATCCTTGAATATCTGCGTTTCAATCCTTGTTCTCATCGGAGTATCTCTGTGGTTCCGATTTCAATACGCGGGTGTGGGTTGATTATCGAGGTTTCAATCCTTGTTCTCATCGGAGTATCTCTGTGGTCGTGGCGGTTTCGTATGCCACCGACGTTTTAAAATATGGTTTCAATCCTTGTTCTCATCGGAGTATCTCTGTGGTAGTGATAAAACGAATGAAACGATTACACGTGATACGGAGTTTCAATCCTTGTTCTCATCGGAGTATCTCTGTGGTCATTAATGATATTTATACCTATGATCGTTTAATTAGGTTTCAATCCTTGTTCTCATCGGAGTATCTCTGTGGTTCTTCCAGGTCGGGCGCAATGTCCTCCGGCGTCTTGAGTTTCAATCCTTGTTCTCATCGGAGTATCTCTGTGGTCAAATAAGGATAAAGGGAACGAAACTAAAGAAATTGGTTTCAATCCTTGTTCTCATCGGAGTATCTCTGTGGTCATTTCAGTTTATCAGTGCCGGTGCGGCCGCTTCTGGTTTCAATCCTTGTTCTCATCGGAGTATCTCTGTGGTCATGGCTAACGCTGGCCGGATCATTGTGTCTGTAATGAGGTTTCAATCCTTGTTCTCATCGGAGTATCTCTGTGGTTACAACCGGATGTTCTGAAATGCCGTTGCCTTCTTCGTTTCAATCCTTGTTCTCATCGGAGTATCTCTGTGGTGCACGCCAGAGCCGACGGCCTGAAACGTTTTTTTTGGTTTCAATCCTTGTTCTCATCGGAGTATCTCTGTGGTTGCCGGATGACCATCCTAAGAATCAAACTATACTTTGTTTCAATCCTTGTTCTCATCGGAGTATCTCTGTGGTTGTACAGCAAGAGGTGGAACAGGTGTATGAGATCCGGTTTCAATCCTTGTTCTCATCGGAGTATCTCTGTGGTTTTGTGGTGCCATAGTTATCTTTTTCCCGCTTTCGGTTTCAATCCTTGTTCTCATCGGAGTATCTCTGTGGTAATGGCTGTGACCCGAGATCCGTTAAACTCCAGTTCAGTTTCAATCCTTGTTCTCATCGGAGTATCTCTGTGGTCGGTATTCAGGGAGTGCTTATCCAACATAGAGGCATGTTTCAATCCTTGTTCTCATCGGAGTATCTCTGTGGTCGCAGTTGGCTTAAACATCGCTTAACCATAAGGGTTTTCGGTAAAATCCTGCGATTCTTTTTAAGGGAACAAACTGCGTACAAACCGGTGTTTTGTTTTTCAGTTTTGCGTCGATTGCAGGGTTTCTCCTTTCCATAAATGGTGGAATATTCACCGTTTATATAATTCACATTCTATTGCTCTCTATAAATCGGCAGGATGCAGTTGTTATGGAAGTTGTTTGATGGTACCGAAGCCGTGGGATACAGCTTTGCCTATGCCCAGATAATCCGCCAGGTGAAAATTCAACTTAAAATAGCCTTGGAATCCCTCAAACCGCACATTTTTATACACTGGTGGCTCAGCACAGGGCTTTAAGGCGATCTTTACCTGGAGCCGGTCTCCTATCCAGTATTCTAAGCCCTTTGCCTGCGAGAGAATATTCCCTATTAATATGCTCTTTAATTTTTTCGAGCGCTGCCTGTTCGTTTGTAACGATTGATATTCACGGTAATTGTCCTGATTAAAAGGTATCCATGGTGTCAGGAACTCATAGCGATGGAACTGATCGCTTTCACCATACTCGTAGATAGTCTGCCTTAAATTTTTTTCCAGGACAGGATACGTATTATTGATCAGTTGGATTTCCCGGATCTGGGTAAATAGCATTTGCACGACATCATTGCCCTCTCCGGTGCTAACGATGGTCGGCACATCGTCCAGAATTTTATATTGGATCAATGGATACCGGTTACGGAATTTGCCATTTTCATGGTTATGAATTACGGAATGATCATAAAAAGCACCGCCCAGATATCCCCGAAGTTTGGCCGGCGGAATGGTTTTTTTCGCGGTTGTAATGCACTGGAATCTGTTGACGTGTAATTGCATTATATTTATTAGTAAGTTTTATTATGTCATCGCTGTGTGTGTTGTCTCGGAAGGTATAGGATCGTAGATAAAACCAGTAGCTGAATTGTAACCTTTCCTCTGATTAACACTTGAATATGGGATATACCGTTCACCCTTACCCCACGAGATTTCGAAAATGTCTCCTGTTTTAGCTCTCTCATAATATTCAAGATCATTTTCGTATATAGTTATTGTATAGTCAGATAGTTTTCTTTTCTTTTTTATTAAATCTCCGAATAATTTTTGACGATCTTTATTGAAAGGATCATCTGATGGATGTTCAACAATTTTTTGAATTAGATGAGGAATTGTATCTCTTACAAGTGATTCAATACCTGAATTTTGACATATAATTATATCTACCTGCCCGGGTTGATTTTCAATTAATTCAAACGTGGAGATTTTATTGTAATCCAACTTCTTTATAGCATTAAGAAGTATATCGCTTTCAACTTTATATGCTTTCGCCAATTTATCGAAATAAAAGTTTCCAATACTGAGGAAATCAGTCGATGCGGTTGTATTTCCGGCGTCTTTTAAAACATCATTCGTACTTTGTGTGAGGTATCTATCCTTATATACATAATTTGCGAGAACTTTATTATTCTCATCTTCTAATCGCATGAGATAAAATTTCCCTTTACGCGGAAACTCACCATTTCGATTACAGCGACCAGTAACTTGAATAATAGAATCCATTGGGCCAAAATCTCGATAGACGTATTGAAAACTAAAATCTACCCCCGCTTCGACAAGCTGGGTCGCCACGCAGATAATCTTTGCATTTATATTTTTCTTTAATGTCCTTTTTATACAATTAATCAAAATTCTTCGATCTCTTGGTGTTTGATAAGTTGTCAAACAAATAAACTTATACTCAGAAAAATTTCCTACCTCTTTAAGCGTACTGTAAAATCTTACAGCAGATTTTTTAGTATTGAATACAACTAGGACATTGTCTCCATTGAATGTGTCTATAAACATCTCTTGCAAATTTTCAATAGGAAGAGGAGACATCAAATCGTGGAGGAAGTGTAGGTCGACTCGATCAAATATTTTATCTTCGTCGTGGAAATAATTTTCGGGGTTCTTGATTAATTGGACTGGTTCAATATCTTCTAATTGTTCAAACAATGCAGGCTGGGTTGCTGTCATAAGAATTACATAAGAATCGAACATATCTGCAAACGATGAGAGCATTTGGCCAACGAGTTTATGATATCGAACAGGAATATTTTGTACCTCATCAAGCACAATCACTGAATTTGTCATATTATGAAATTTTTTTAATGTTCTGTTCCTATAACCAATCAGTGTGTGAAAAAATTGAACGAATGTAGTAACAATTATACCACTTTCCCAAGTTTCTGTTACCATTCTATCCCGTAAATAATTACTTCTATCACGGGGATCCTGATAAGAGTACTCACCCTTTTTCTTATCACTCCTGCGGTGTAGAGTCATATCAGCAAGGTAATGGTGCTTTAGTAAATACTTCGTTTGATTATCAGGAAAGTTATCAATCTGGTTTTTAAATATATTTTCTATCTCATCATAAGTTTGGTCTATTATTGAGGTGAAAGGTAGACAGTATATGATTCTCCGGTTTCCGCCCAATTTTACTTTTAATCGATTTGCTGCTTCAAATGCAGCAAAAGTTTTCCCAATGCCCGTCGGCGCAGTTAAAGTATAAATCCGGTTTTTTGGGTGTAGTTCTTTACAATCGATAACTTCATCTAAAAACTGGTTTCGCAAGGAATTTATAGGAATATTCGGTGAAAACCGTTTTGGATATTTTTTTCTTAGGCTTTCTAAATGTTTTTTTACACTCACATTGAAATTTGTTGCTCCATGAAAATATTCTGTTTCTAAATCCGCTGCACATTTTTTATCGACATCGATTAATAGTGAAAAAATATAATTCTGGAAGAGAAAAACTTTTTCATCTCCTACATCTATAGACAATTCTTGTTCGTATTCACCTAGGAAGTCATCTTTTTTCCTTTTTACTTCTCTTTCCAGATCTGAAAAGAGTTCTTTAAAATCAATATCGAAACCTTTTAATAATGACTCGTATATTGTCTGTATACTGCTTAAAGTATTTTCATTTATATTTTTTACCTGTTTTGTGACCGCACGAATTTGATTTTTAGAAATTTCATATTCAGGTGAAGAAAGATTTCCATGATGCCATCGAATAGCCAAATGAGCAACAACAGGTAACCATTTAGGTAGATTATTTTTATTTGCCCACTTTTCGACTAAAACTTTTATAAAGAATGAAGATATTAATGCATGCTGTGAAAATTCCTGGGATTTTCGATCGAGGTATTTCTGGAAAAATGTTGTACCCTTACCAAAATCATGAGAAATACCAATTAAATACGATAATTCTTGCAGGAGTTGGTTATCTAAAAATTTTAGATGTACTTTTTCATTTATGGCATTTTGACGCATCCCTTGTCCCACTTGGAGAAGATGTTGCCTTAGGGCGACGCCGGGATGTGAATAAAGGTCAATCATTTATTTTAGTAAATGGTGAAATACATTTCCCATTAAATTTAATTACTTTTTTAAAAGTACCATGCAATAACCCATCAGTTCTTTCATAAACAATATCATCTGTTTGCGAAGGTTTACGTCCTTCTTTTTCCTTCATAAAATGGATTGGCATTGAAACGCATTCAATATCCTGGATGGTATCATCATTAAATTGAACATTCTCTAAAAAAGTGGCACTTTCGATGCTTCCTTTGTAATCAGATATAACTTCTAAATCATTTAACACGAAGCGGTCTATTAGCTTTGCATAAGCCCGGAAAGGTCTTTGTCCAAAATATAGACCATAACCGAAGTTTGCCTGTTTGATTCTGTCGCTCAGTTCATCAATTATTTTCAAGTCATTATGAAACAAATATACATTGTACTGAATCATCCCCTCCTCTGAAGCCAGCAATTGTAAGCGAACCTGTGTGCGCCCACCATCATTCTTTAAATAATTCACACACTGAGTAAATGTCCTTACTTTAGTTCCTAAACTAACGGCAACCTTACATAGTTCTGGGGTAAAGTCATTATAGTAACTATCTCTAGCAAGATTTAATATCGAGCCAACTATTCCCAGAATAGCTGTTCGGGGAGGTAACTCATAAGTAAACGATGAGCTGTTTGAATAATACTTTTTGAACTGGGCAAATTTTCCAGATAGTTGAAACTTTAATCCGGCATTTAGGGGATTATTCATATCTTCCATTTTTCAATTGTGATACCATTAGGTTTTATTTCAATATCATTTAATTTTTCATCTTTCCAGAGAAGAATCTTTTCAATTTTGTCACCCTGTACTGCAAGATATTTTTCTAATTCTTCAAACTGTAACTCAACATCATCTATAGAATTCAATCCCTCTGTGTTAGCTAATGAAATACATTCCCGGAGATCTTTTAAGTTTGTTGTAGAATCCTTTAATATTACTCTCATATATAATCGGGGTGTTTGTCCAATCTTTGACCGGGATCTACAAAATTGGATGGATTTTATCATTGCTTCATCAAGTAGGGCGACGTCATCATCAGATAATCCCGTTGTCTCTGCTACGTGTCCATTAATTCCTCCACTGAAGGCAATAAACGAATACTTCACTCTGTAATCTTTTCCAACACCTTCACCACTACTGAAAGAGGAAGTCGTTGTGCGACTTTCCTGAATCTCAACAGTGTTTAAAGAATAACCCCAGTTAAATTGAACAGGGCCATGCACGTGAGAATTAGCTCCCGGTGTCCCTAATACAGCACCAAAAAATATAACATCTGTGCATTTTTCAGTAATCAATCGTAGTTCTTCATCGGTTACAGGGTTTTTTTTATCAGGTTCGCGACCTAAAATTTGCTTAACTCGATCCTTAGCATTTTCTGCTTCTCCAGTGACAAATAAACTTTTATTATGTGCCGCTTGCAGATAGTCCCGGATATAGCGCTTTAATCGCAGATCACTTACCAGGTTCGTATTCGTGTCATAATCCATTCTTGGTTTGTTTTCCTGATCCATATCACCATTCGGATTTGTCCTGAGTGCATCATATAAGAAAAGTATTTCGGAACTATTCATTTTCTTCTTCTCCATTTCGTTTGTTAGGTGGATTAATATACCTTCCTACTGAAATACCAGTAAGGATAAAAAAGACATTTTCTTGTGGAGACAATGCCTCTGAATCATCTGATATTATCGAATCCTGAACATAGGCAAGGACTATCCGAACCTCTGCAGACCGATATATATCATATATTGTCAACATATCCGCTATATCGCATATAAAGGTCTTGAGTCTATTATGGGGTATGCCACCAAAATTAAGCTTGTGCATAACCGTTCCCTTTTTTTTATCCGCAAGTTGCCGACTAAGGATTTTATGCATTAAAAAACCGAGCGCTACAAGACCACGGCGCACAGGAGATTTTCCATAAATTTCCGGATGAGTTTTAAAAAATGCATCAAGCTTAGGCGTGGTTTCCTCTATTTGAACAAAATTTTCTCCAGATTTCATTATTGTAGCTCCCTTCAAACTATTTAGATCATATAGTGTTTTTAAAAAAATATGCATGTGTAGCGGGCTGGTAAAAAAGTAGCTATTTTCTACGCTGAAGTAATCTGTACGTATTTTTTCAGCAGGTGATTGATTTTCCGTTCCTCTACGAAACGTTTTCTCCTGGATAGTCACAAATTTTCTAATCAACTGCTTTTGATCCATTGTATGATGTTTAAGTAATCTCTTTAAAAATATTAACAATTCTTTTCGAAAGGAGTCATAGGGTACCTTTGGGTGACTATAAAAAGATGGAAAGAGTAAATTTCGGATAATTTTGAATGATATTACAGGGAATAAATCTTCATAAAATTCCGAATTCTGAGTGCTGTATATAGTATTGATCAATTTAATAATTTTTTCCCATTCTATATCCTGAACTATTTCAATTACTTTGAAACTAGCCCCCTGACCCTGGGGAACCACGAAAAATAGAAAATCAACGCGTTGGTTATTCTTAACTAATTCCTTCAGAAACCGACCATGACGTTTCAACCGATCATCAATTTCACTTATTGATTTTTCTTCAGTAAATGCTGTTTCAACAATTGATTTGATTTCATCGATTTTGTTTCTATCAATCATCGGTAAGAACTGTAAATTTTTTGGAACAATTAAAAACTGACTATAGAAAAATTCGGCTTCCATATTGTCCCGCATATAATTTGTACCCACAAGAAGTTCTTCCAAGCAGTTATCGCATACAGAAAATGCCTTCCATTTATTATTCTCCTGTAAATTTTCGAAAAAATAAGGTTTATCTTTCAAATAAAACTTGGTGGGAATATCGATTTTACCAGTTACAATTTTTTTCTTCTGTTTACATAAGCTACACAAACTATTTTTTGCTATATCAGATTTATTGCTAAAAAAACGTTCTTTTAATTCGTGCTCAACAAGTTCTAAGTATTCATTTTTAATCTCATCGATCTCGTGCAAATACTGATCGTCAATTTTTAACGAAAAGAGAGGGATTTGTTCTTCTTTGTCAAAATTATCATAAGTATTCTTTGGAATTTGCAAAATATTGTTAAGAAGATAATCGTTTAAAATATTCCTGTATCCAGATTTATCTTTTTCAATAAATTTTTTCAAGAAAACTGTTATTTCTTGTTCAGCAAGGTTCTGTAGATATTCACTTAGAATATTCTTTTTTTCTTTATCCTTGTTACCTTTCTTGTATCGAGCAATAAGGTTGCCGGGTATTTGTACACCAAGTTCATTAATCTTTTCATTCTTAATAAATCGATGTAGATTTTTAGCAAGAAATTCATAGACATGCGTTTTTAATTCATAATTATCTGTCTTTCGTAAATCGATAAAATAGGAGTCACGACTATCGTCTATTTCTATACAGAAGGTTTCTCGTAACTCTATTAAAAAATTTCGAAGGTTTGATAATTTATCGTTAAATTCACTGTTGATTCTCTGTACTATGTGGTCTAATACTATTGGCAGGTAATCAAAATTTTTCGTATTTGCAAAAACCTTTTTGCTGTTAGATGATTCAATATCAAAAGCAAATATCTCATTTCTTAATTTCTCTAACTTGTTTGCTTCAATATTCTCATTAGACAAAAATTGGTGTTCTTCATCTTCTATTATTTCAATAAGTTCTTTTTTTGTATTCAGATTTAACACAACTTCTCTTGGCACCCGTCCCATTTCGTGAATTAAATTTTTCCCTACAATTGGACGTAATGATAACGAAGTTAGAAAACTTTTCGTGCGTTGTTCTGGATTATCTTTGTTTAGAAATATTTTGCCAATTTCCATAGCAGTTTCAATCATCATGCTCTCCGTGATTCACTGCACGCAAATCCCATTATAGCAACAATCGATACAGCGCTTTTTATATTTCGTAGACTGCGGAAACCATCCGTCCCGGATAACTCGTCTGATGTCGATGATGGTTTCTCTGACGTGTGCTTTTAAGGTATCGGTAATCGGGACGTCAAGCAACTTGTTTTTGCTGCGGGTGTACACCAGGTAACCGGTATTCACCGGCTTGCCGTAATTTTCTTCGATTAGTATCCCGTACACCGCTGCCTGGTATTTGTAGGTTTGGTAAATCCGGCCTTTGTACTCCGCATACTTATAATCCAGTGGCGCCATAGTGCCGTCGTCCAGGGTTAGGATCTCATCCACAATGCCGCGAACACCTAACCTATCCGAGTGCAATTTGACTTCGGTTTGCTTATCTACTATTCCCAGGCGTTTCCGCAGGTAATCGGGATTTTGTTCTGCTTTCTTTTTGTGGATATTCCGGCCTTTTTGCACCTTCCAGCGACGGCCCTGATTCTCCGGTATACCCAACACATTTTCAAAATAAATAAACCGCGGACAGTACAGGTATTCCAGCATATCGGACGGAGTGATGTAGAATTGGGTTTGCGTGTTCATAGGGTTCGTTGTTCCCAGTAGAGACGTTGCATGGAGGCTGTGGGAAATGCTATTTCAAATAAAAAAATTATCTCTCTTCTCGATAGATTAAGTAAAGAATTTATTCAGCGTAAGCCACTGTAATTATTCTGTGTAGAGACGTGCCATGGCACGTCTCTACTAGCCGTATTCCAATGCTATGTTTCCTATATCTTCGTTCATAGGTTATTCTCACACAGCTTCCATGGCACGTCTCTACAATCCTGGATATTTCATGTAAATTCTAGCGCTGGCAGCCCGGAAAGGGACTGTCAGCGCGAGGATTGTTCTCAGATCATCTTGGTCGACAGCGCATTGGCCACCAGATCCCGATCAAAGCCCTGACCAACCAGGGCTACTTTTTTGAAATCGTCTTCGCACATGGGGAACAGATAGACCGCATCGGTCTCCTGGTTAATCAGGTGTTCCGCCTTCAGCTTCAATTCATCCATTTGATTTTGGTTCACATCACCCAGAAACGCGGAATACTGCACACGGTATAAACCATAACCTTCGCAAGCGTCTGCTATCTTCTTGCGGGGTTTATCCTTGCTGATATCGTAAATCACCCAGAGGAGCATGTTTTTTCCTCAGATCCGATATGTCATTTGTCGTGATATGCTTTGACGTCTGCACTTAGTTTTGGTTTAACGCTTCGTAGTAGAGACGTGCCATGGCACGTCTCTACGGCCTCTATCCATTTGCGGTTTCTCTAAATTCCCTGGATGATACGGATCCTCCTCCCATCGGTCCGGATTAGTTCGGATGTATGCATCAATATTATGCAATGACCGAGGCGTTCTGACGATATGATCATGAAAACCCGGTTGCCAGGCGAAATCGCCATAACCTTTATTTTTGCACCAGGTGCGGATGGCGCCTTTGAAATGGTTGATAATAATAGACAGGGAACCAGATTTAGGGGAAATCTCGGCCATAAAATTCTTCTGCATGCCTGATCCATCACTTTGTAGAGACGTGCCATGGCACGTCTCTACAGTTGTGTTTCCGGGATTAGGATCCGTCAACCCAATCGTCATATGGACATGATTCGGCATGACAATAAATGATCCTAATCGAACAGACGATTGATGTTCAGGAATTTCGTACCAATAGTTCCACACCATGCCTCCTATCTCGGATAACCCCATGATTTTATTCCGGATTTCTCCGAAATAACAGATCCCGTCATACGTACATATCGTTACGAAATACCAGCCCGGCGTTCGGTAGTCCCAGCCCTTCAGTCGGTGGGAATCGCTGCGGTATTTGTTTTGGAAATAGTCGGGCATTTTGCGTCATCATTTTTAGTGCTATTCTAGTAGAGACGTGCCACGGCACGTCTCTACCAGATCAGTCTCTACATTTAATCAGTTCATCCCTCCACTAACTCCTGCATCTCTACTACATTGACGTCCGGTTCTTCCTCCCGGTTGAGCCACGTGTTTGCTATCCGGTGACATTCATACTGGATGGTGTGTTTGCGCTTTATGTTCCGGCCCTGATATCGGATAGATTCCTCAAAGAAGTCATTCACAGCGGGAATAAGCAGCTCTTTCCCGGCCTGGTTCAGTGTATATCCGTCCGGTATTTTTTCGAAATAGACCTGTTTGACCTGCCTGGTGGTAATGAGTTTTACGACGGTTTCATCCACATAGGGCCGAAATGGCTCGATCATGTCAAAGACAAATGACTTTTTATTGTAATTATCCGTATGCAACAGGCCGACATGGGGATCCAATCCGGCCAGAATACACGCCCGTTCCACCATCCCATATAACATCCCGTATCCATAGTTCAGCAAGCAATTGAAGTAATCCGCCGCCGGATCTCTGGATCGACCATCAAACTGATATTTTCCGGGCAGGATTTTTGACAGAGCGCCAAAATAAATCCGCCCGGCACTTCCTTCAAGTCCCCGCAATGTCTTTGAGATTTGGGCCATCTCAGGATTGGCAGCTTTTAGTTTTTTCCTAATCTCCTCTAATCCTTGGATGGCCTTTTCTAATATCGCAACGCTTTCGCCCTTGCGTGCTCTTTTGAGAGTCTTTAACAGACTTATCTGGCTACTAAACTTCTTCCCAATGATTTCCATAATTGATTGGTAGCCAGCAGGAGTTTCCGAAAGTTCGAGCTGTTTTCGCCGTATGGCGGCAGTGCTGCCCATCTTGGGCCGCCAGATTCGGGCATACGGATCGCCATGTTTGTCCAGAAAAATAAAATCGATATTATGTTCGATAGCCAGTTCTACTGCGTCTGTGGAAAAAGATGTCCCGGTTGTGAGCAGGATGGAATCAACCTTCTTTGGTGAAAAGCGAAATTGCCGGTCTTTGACCTTTACCCGAAAGGTCTTCTGGTATTTATGAAGAAAAGCACCGTACGAATTAATGACCAGCTGCATCATGACAGCCCTTCTGTTTCGGACGTTCTATAACGGGTGATTATTTAGAAAACCACAATTACCGGACCGAGCAGGATCAATCACCGCTAAACAAACAAATAACGATCAGTCTGTGCTTAATATTGAACAATAATTTCGAAAAGACAAACATTTTTTCCGCTTCTGCCGATACTCCGGGGGACCTAATGTCCGAGATTTAGAAATACAAGCATTCAGACATGTCGACTGTCCACAGCCTGGTTGGTAATGGGAGTCAAATGCATGAATTTTCATGCTCCGGCGGCCTGACGCCGGGCAACATCCCGCCCCACGGGGCGGCGGGGTTTGGGGGTGCGTCGTTCCTAGAAACATCGTGCCCCGCTGGGGCACCTGCCCCCTGAAGGGGGCACGACTAACGGATCCCGCACCGCTTCTCTGCCGGTCGGGCCCTGGAAAAAAACAAACCGCAGAACCAAGGAATGTCGAATGTCGAACGATGAAGTGCCCCGCTCCACTTCACCGGAGTCCCGGACGGATGGGCGGCTCCGGCATCGGACCGCCCGGGATTCCGTCCGGCAGCTACCGGACTGCATCCCGGGCTACTCGAATGGGGCCATCCCTGCGGGATTCGTGGGTCCCGGCAGTGACCGGAACGGTCGGTGTCCCTTGTCCCCCTCTTCCCGTTTTATCGGGAAGAGGGGGACAACAGGGGGTGAGTTGTGGGCTGGGACGGAGTGGAGGGGTTTTGGGGTACGTCGTTCCTAGAAACCTGGTGCCCCTCCGGGGCACCTGCCCCCTGAAGGGGGCACGACTAACGGAGCCCGCACCGCTTCTCTGCCGGTCGGGCCCTGGAAAAAAACGAACCGCAGAACCGGTGAATCTCATGGCGAATGGCGCATGCTGAAGTATTCCCCACTACAACCGAAGCATTGCTAAAAACATACTCTCCCACCGGGGTACAAGACACAGGCTGGTAATATTATCTGCCCCTGATCCCGGCGGCTGACAACAACTCTATCCCCTCTGTCTCCCCTTTCCTCCCGATCAAAAGAATCGGGATCTTCGACTTACCAGGGAAAGGGGCGGACGCGATGAGAGGGTCCGGTGGTAGCCAGGGAGATATGGTTTTCTGATTTGAGTTCGCTAGAAACAGGGTCCCCCACCCCACTTCACCGGAGTCCCGGACGAATAGGCGGCTCCGGCATCGGACCGCCCGGGATTCCGTCCGGCAGTGGCCGGACTGCATCCCGGGCTACTCGAATGGGGCCATCCCTGCGGGATTCGTGGGTCCCGGCAGTGACCGGGACCGTCGGTGTCCCTGCTCCCCCTCTCTTGCAAGTCGTAAGATCCCGGTTTACCGGGAAGCGGGGGACAACAGGGGGTGAGTTGTGGGCTGGGACGGAGTGGAGGGGTTTTGGGGTGCGTCGTTCCTATAAACATCGTACCCCGCTGGGGCACCTGCCCCCTGAAGGGGGCACGACTAACGGAGCCCGCACCGCTTCTCTGCCGGTCGGGCCCTGGAAAAAAACAAACCGCAGAACCAAGGAATGTCGAATGTCGAACGATGAAGTGCCCCGCTCCACTTCACCGGAGTCCCGGACGAATGGGCGGCCCCGGCATCGGACCGCCCGGGATTCCGTCCGGCAGTGGCCGGACTGCATCCCGGGCTACTCGAATGGGGCCATCCCTGCGGGAATCGTGGGTCCCGGCAGTGGCCGGGACGGTCGGTGTCCCTGGTCCCCTTCTTCCCGTTTTATCGGGAAGAGGGGGACAACAGGGGGTGAGTTGCTGGCTGGGAGGAGGCGGCAGGGTTTGGGGGGTGCGTCGTTCCTAGAAACCTGGTGCCCCGCCGGGGCACCTGCCCCCTGAAGGGGGCACTACTAACGGAGCCCGCACCGCTTCTCTGCCGGTTGGGCCACGGAAAAAACGACCCGCAGAACCGGAAGGAAAAAGAACCGCAGGATGACGAAGGGCCTCTTTTAAGGTAGATTGATGAGTGAAAAGTGAAGAGTGAAGAAGTGCCCAGCCCGACTGCTCCCCGGGGCGAAGCGGAG
>Ga0209918_1000733_pt1 | contig 20143 bp, 17 predicted proteins | sample SalPonD_shore_MG_FD_185712 | JGI IMG/M metagenome (GOLD analysis project Ga0209918, IMG submission 185712) | Salt pond soil microbial communities from South San Francisco under conditions of wetland restoration - Salt Pond MetaG... | ecosystem: Environmental > Aquatic > Marine > Intertidal zone...
CAGCCCCTTCGCGTGCTGAACCTCCGTGATCGCCGCCGTCAACGTCGACTTCCCGTGGTCCACGTGCCCGATCGTCCCCACGTTCACGTGCGGCTTCGTCCGCTCGAACTTCTGCTTCGCCATCGGCTGCCGTCTCCTGGCTACGTTCGCGTCCTACGAACCGAGCTTGGCTCCCGCGTCGGGTCACCCGGCCCGGCGGGCTCCCGGCGGCCCCGTCCGGCCGCCCTCACCGCCCCCGCTGCATGGTGGGGGGAGGATTCGAACCTCCGAAGGCATAAGCCGGCAGATTTACAGTCTGCTCCGTTTGGCCGCTTCGGTACCCCACCGCGGGCCCGGCCCCGCACGTTCCCGGGCGCCGGGCGCGTCCGACGGGTCGGACCCGCCGGGGCTCTCCCCCTCGCTAGTGAGCTGACGGTGGGACTCGAACCCACAACCTTCGGATTACAAATCCGATGCTCTGCCGATTGAGCTACGTCAGCAACGGGAGATCTCCATCATAGACCGGGCCTCCCACCCTGTCAATCACGTGGCGCGTACGTCCGTCACGGACCGCCCCGGTTCGGAGCATGGGCCGTGCCGCCGCTCCCGGCAGCCTCCCATTCCTCCGCCCCGGCCAGCTTCCATCGGGTCCCCCGGGGCGTGTCCTCGAGCACGAAACCCGCCTCCTGGATCTCGTCGCGGATCCGGTCCGCACGCTCGTACTCGCCCTCGCTCCGGGCCCGCTCGCGCTCGGCGATCTTCTCCTCGAGCCAGCGGCGCCGCTCCCCGGGGATCTCCCGCCGCTCCCGGTCGCGCAGAGAGAGGACCCCGAACACCCGGTCGAAGTCCTCGAGGAAGGCGAGGGCGGCGTCGCGCCCGCCCGGGTCGGCCCGGTCGTCGCTCTCGTCGAGGGCGGCGTTCGCGTCGCGGACGAAGTCGAAGACCGCCGCCAGCGCGCCGCTCACCCCGAGATCCTCGTCCAGGGACGCCTCGAACGCCTCCCGGGCCCGCGCGGCGATCGCGGCCAACCCTTCCGGCCGGTCGGGCTCCGGGCCCGCACCGTCCCCCGCGGCCTCCCCCACGTCCCCGGCCGCGTCCGCGGCCCGGAGCCTGGCGCGGAGCTCCTCGATCCGCTCGAGCGCGCGGGCCGCCTTCTCCAACCCCTCCAGCGTGAAGTTGAGCTGCGTCCGGTAGTGGGCGCCGAGGAGGAGGTGGCGGATGGAGGAAGGGCGGTACCCGCGCTCCAGGAGATCCGGGATCGTGAAGAAGTTCCCGAGCGACTTGGACATCTTCGCGCCCTCGACCAGGAGGTGGGCCGCGTGCAGCCAGTAGCGCGCGAACGTCTTCCCGGTGGCCCCCTCCGACTGGGCGATCTCGTTGGTGTGGTGGGGGAAGATGTTGTCCACGCCGCCGGTGTGGATGTCCAGGGTCGGACCCAGGTACTCCATGGCCATCACCGAGCACTCCAGGTGCCAGCCCGGCCGGCCCGGCCCCCAGGGCGAGTCCCACGAGGCCACCGACGCCTCCTCGCCCCGCTCTCCTCCCTTCCACAGCACGAAGTCGCGCGGGTCGTCCTTGGTGTACTCCTCGTCGCCGGCGGCCCGGCCGGAGCTCCGCAGCTCTTCGGGGTCGATCCCGGCCAGGCGCCCGTAGCCCGGGAACCTGTCGATCGCGAAGTAGAGCGAGCCGTCCGCCTCGTAGGTGAGCCCGTCCTCCTCGAGCCGGCGGGCCAGGTCGATCATCTCCTCCACGTGCCCGGTGGCCCTGGGGTAGTGCTCCGCCCGCTCCAGGCCGAGCGTGTCGCAGTCCTCGAAGAACGCCTCGACCACCGGGTCGGTCACCTCGCGCAGGGTCACGCCCCGCTCCAGCGCCGCGCCGATCGTCTTGTCGTCCACGTCGGTCAGGTTCATGACCTGCGTGACCCGGTAGCCCTTCCACTCCAGGTAGCGCCGGAGGAGGTCCTCCCACACGAACGTCCTGAAGTTCCCGATGTGGGCGCGGTCGTAGACCGTGGGCCCGCACGTGTACATGCGGACCCGGCCCTCCTCGGCCGGCTCGAACGGCACGAGCGAGCGCGTGAGCGTGTCGTGGAAGCTGAGCGTCATGGTACCTCGCTCCCGGGGGCCTGCCCCCGACCCCAGTAGAGCGTCCGGTGCGGGAAGGGGATCTCGATCCCCTCGGCGTCGAAGCGCTTCTTGACCCGCCGGCGCAACTCCCGCGCCACCTCCCACTGCTTGAGCGGCGGGGTCTTGGCCATGAACCGGATCACCACCGCGCTGTCCTCGAAGCGCTCCACCCCCGGCACCACCGGCTCCTCGACCAGGCGGGAGCGCCACTCCGGGTCCTCCCACAGCCCCCGCCCGACGTCCGCCAGCACCTCCATCACCCGGTCCACGTCCTCCCCGTAGGCCACGCCGAGCTCGAGCACGGCGCGCGACCACCCCTTGGTGAGGTTGCTCACCTGGTTGATCTGCCCGTTCGGGATGGTGTGGAGGACGCCGTGCACGTCCCTCAGGACCACCACCCGCAGGGTGACCCTCTCGACCTGGCCGGCGGTGCTCTCGTTGATCCGGATGACGTCCCCGATCTGGTACTGCCCCTCGAGCAGCATGACGAAGCCGGCGATGAGGTCCCGCACCAGGCCCTGTGCCCCGAACGAGAGCGCGAGGCCGAGCACTCCGACCGCGGCGGCGAGCGGGGCGGAGGCGTTGGGGACGAAGACCGTGAGGCAGGCCACGCCGGCGAGCACCGCGAGCGCGACCGTCGAGCCGTTGCGGACGATCTGGGCGAGCGTGCGGCCGCGCTGCTCCCGTGCCGAGAGGCCGCCCGTCCCGCCCTCGACCACCGAGCGCTCGATGCGTCGGGTGAGCACCACGATGAGCCGATAGACCAGCCACGCCGCGACCAGGACGGCCGCGACCTTGAGCAGGCGGTCTCCGGCGCCCGACCAGTCGATCCGGAGGCTGGCGGGGGCGAGGCCGAGCGCCGTCGCGGGTGCGGCGCCCCTCACCCGCCCGGCGCGGAGGCCGTGTCGGCCTGCGCGGTGTCTGCCCGCACCGAGTCGCGGGCGGCGCCGGCCGTGTCCTGCGCGGCGCGCGCCGAGTCGCGGATCGCTCGCAGGACCGAGTCGCGGGCCGCCCGGGCGGCGGAGTCGCGCGCCGCCCGGGCCGAGTCCGCCGCCATCGCCGAATCGGCCCAGGTCCCGAGCGCACCCTCGCGCCACGTGCGGTAGGCCGCCATCCGGTCCGGGTGGTCCTTCGCCCAGCGGTCCGCGCATCCGATCAGCTCGGAGTCGCCCAGGGCGACCAGCATCGCCGTCAGGTGACCCTGCGCCCGGGCGAAGACCATGAGGTCCACCGGAGGGAAGGGCGGCCCGCCGTACAGGGTGCGGGAGAGGATCCATCCATCCAGGAAGGACCAGGTCCGCAGCACCTCGCGGTCGACCACCTGGTCGCAGCCCGCGGCCGGGCCCTCCTGGCGGAGGGAGTACATCTTCCGGACCGCGTAGTTGACGTAGGCCCGGTCCATCTCCCTCAGATTGGACGGCGTCGCGACTTCGGCCGCCGTGTCGTTCCTGACGCGCACCGCCCGCCACGGGTACGCCGACGCCGGGTTCGCCGCGGTCGCGGCCGGCCCGGTGCCCACGTAGTAGAGGACCTCGGGGTCCCGTTCGAGAATGTCCCGGAGCCGGCGCGAGTCGTCCATCATCCTGCGGAGGGTGTCGAGCGGGAAGGAGAGCGTGTCGCCGTTCGGGATCGACAGGTGGTACTCCTGTGCCCCGACGCCCGTCGGCAGGAGGACGATCCCGAGGAGGACGGCGACGAGCCGGATCACCGCCCCGCGGCGTCGGGGGGCGCCCGGGAGCGCCGGCGAGGCGCCGCTCAAGCGCGTGCCAGTCCGGCGGTCGGGCCGCCGGGGCCCTCCTCCTCGGCGCGGTCGAGCAGTCCCGCGAAGCGGAGGACGTCGTCCCCCGCGTGGCCGAGGAGCTCCTGCTCCCGCGCCAGGACGCGCTCGGAGATCTCGTTCACGGACCCGTCGCCGGTCCACGACTCCTCCACGATCTCCCAGCCCAGCTCCTCGGCGATCCGGTGCGCCACGTAGGCGCAGCAGAAGATGTCGTCCAGGTATCCGTAGGCGCCGACCTCCTCCTCCGGGATCACGTCGTTGGGGCTGACCAGATAGGCCAGCGCCGCGTCGACCAGGAGCCGGTGCTGCCGCGTCAGCCGCGGATCGTTCAGGAGGTGGAACATGAGGAGCGCGTACGCGGGCGCGAGCAGCACGACGTCCCGGAGCGTCCCGGCGTAGCGGGACACCTGCTCCTTCAGGATCTGGAGATAGCCCTGCATGATCATGGGATTCCGCCCTCCGGCTCCGGAAGCGGGATCGCCCCGCCGACCCTCGCGGGCTTCGTCACTCATCGTGGATGCTCCCGCAACGTCTTCATAACCCTCGAGCGCCCCGTCGATCCCTCGGACCCCGCCGACTCACTCGACCGTCACGCTCTTGGCCAGGTTCCTGGGCTGGTCCACGTCGCAGCCCCTCCGGACCGCGATATGGTAGGCCAGGAGCTGCAGCGGCACCACCGTCAGGATCGGCTGCAGCATCTCGACCGTCCGGGGCACCGTGATCAGGTGCTCCACCCGCTCGCCGAGCTCCCGGTTGTCCTCCGACGTGACGGCGATGATCCGGCCGCCCCGCGTCCTGACCTCCTCGACGTTGGACAGCACCTTGGAGTACACCGAGTCGGTGGGCGCGATCACCACGACCGGCATGTCCCGGTCGATGAGGGCGATGGGCCCGTGCTTCATCTCCGCGGCCGGATACCCCTCCGCGTGGATGTAGCTGATCTCCTTCAGCTTGAGCGCTCCCTCCAGGGCCACGGGGAAGTTGAAGCCGCGCCCCAGGTACAGCGCGTTCCGCGTGCCCGAGTAGACCTCGGCCACCTCCCGGATCGTCGCGTCCTGGTCCAGCACGCTCCGGAGCTCCGAGGGCAGCTCCCGGAGGGCGGCCACGATCTCCCGTCCCTCCAGGATCGAGAGCCCGCGCTGCCGGGCCAGCATGAGCGTAAACAGGGCCAGGACCGTGAGCTGGCCGGTGAAGGCCTTGGTGGAGGCGACGCCGATCTCGGGGCCGTTGTGCGTGTAGACCCCACCGTCCGTTTCCCGCGCGATCGTCGAGCCCACCACGTTGACGATGCCCATCGTGGTCGCCCCGCGCCGCTTGGCCTCCCGCACGGCGGCCAGCGTGTCGGCCGTCTCTCCCGACTGGGAGATGGCCAGGACCACGGTGTTCTCCCCCAGGAGCGGGCTCCGGTAGCGGAACTCCGAGGCGTATTCGACCTCCACCGGGATGCGGGCGTACTCCTCCAGCATGTACTCGCCGACCAGACCGGCGTGCCAGCTGGTCCCGCACGCGGTGATGATGATGCGGTCGGCCCGCTCGAGCGCGTCGGCGATCTGGCGGAGCCCGCCCAGGCGCGCCGTGCCCTCCTCCTCGAGCACCCGCCCCCGCATCGAGTCCCGGACCGTGTCGGGTTGCTCGTGGATCTCCTTGAGCATGAAGTGCTCGTACCCGCCCTTCTCGATCCGCTCCAGGTTCCAGGAGATGTGGCTGACCTCCTTCTCGATGGGCTGGGGCGGGCGGGCGGGGTCCCACGCCGTCATGTCCAGAGTCTCGTATCCGTCCCGCCGGAGGACCGCCAGCTCGCCGTCCTCCAGGTAGACCACCTGGCGCGTGTGCCCCAGGACGGCGGCCACGTCCGAGGCCACCAGCATCTGCCGGTCGTCGTTCTCGGCCACGCCGAGCACGAGCGGGGAGCCCTTGCGGGCCACGACGATCTTGTCGGGGTCCCTCGAGCTCAGGACCGCGATGCCGTAGGTGCCCTCGACCTGGGTGAGCGCCGCGGCCACGGCCTGCTCCAGATTCCCCTCGAAGGCCTCCTCGACCAGGTGGACCATGACCTCGGTGTCGGTCTCGCTCCGGAACGCGTGCCCGAGCTCGCGGAGCTTGTCGCGAAGGATGTCGGCGTTCTCCACGATGCCGTTGTGGATGAGGGCGATGGTCCCGTCGCAGTCGGTGTGGGGGTGGGCGTTGGCCTCGGTGGGGGCGCCGTGGGTGGCCCAGCGCGTGTGCGCGATTCCCGCCGTGCCCTCGAGCGGCTCCTCCTGGACCCGGCGCCGCAGGCCGGCGATCTTGCCCGAGACTTTGCGGACCTCGAGCTCCGCTCCGACCTGAACGGCCAGCCCGGCCGAGTCGTAGCCCCGGTACTCGAGACGCTTGAGGCCCTCGAGGAGGAGGGGCGTGGCCTCACTCGTCCCGATGTAGCCTACGATGCCGCACATGTCGTCCTCGCCCTCCTCGCCCTGCTCCGCCGGATCTCCAAGCCGCCCATGTCTCTACCCCACTGCGTGCGAGGGGTCCCCGCCCCGCCGGCCGACCACCTCCAGCGCACGATCGGCCAGGGAGGCCGCCTCCCCGGCCGTGGGCCCCTCGGCGATCACCCGGAGGATGGGCTCGGTCCCGGAGGGCCGCACGTGGAGCCAGCGGCCCTCCCCGGGCCAGTCCAGCCGGAGCCCGTCCTGCACGTCCTCCTCGGCGCCCCCGGGGACCGCCTCGCGCAGGGCCCGGTAGATCGGCTCCAGCGCTCCCTCCGGCCGGGAGACCTTCCGCTTGGCGATCGCGTACCGCTCGCGGCCGGCGAGGTGCTCGCGCAGGCCGTGGCCCGTCGCCGCCAAGAGGCCCAGGACCAGCGTGGCCGCGAGCGGCGCGTCCCGCGTCAGGTGCAGGGCCGGGAGCATCACCCCGCCGTTCCCCTCGCCCCCCACCACGGCGCCCGTCTCCCGCATGCGGGCGGCCACGTTGGCCTCCCCGACGGGGGACAGCTCCACGGACGCCCCGCCCCGGCGGGCCGCGTCGACGATGACCCGGCTCGAGGAGAGGTTCGTCACCACCGGGCCGGGCGTGCGGCCCAGCACGTACTCGACCGCCAGGGCCAGGGTCCAGTCCTCGCCCAGGGGGTCGCCCTCCTCGTCGACGAGCGCCAGCCGGTCGCCGTCCGGGTCGATCGCCATGCCGAGGTCCGCCCCCGTGGCCCGGACCCGGTCGCGGAGGTCGCCCAGGTGCTCGGGCACCGGCTCGGGCGGACGCGGGAAGCGCCCGTCCGGCTCGAGGCCGAGGCCCTCCATCCGGCAGCCCAGGCGGTCCAGGAGGAGCCTCATGATGGGCCCGGCCGCCCCGTGGACGGTGTCCAGCGCGACGAGCGGAGCCCGGTCGGCGATGGCCGCGGCGTCCACCAGGGGGAGGGCGAGGATGCGCTCCACGTGGTGCTCCACCGCGCCCGCCCGCGCTTCCCGGCCGCCCAGCTCGTCCCAGGCCGCGTGGGCCGGCCCGCGCTCGTAGATCTGCTGCACGCGCCGGCCGTCCTCCGGCGCCAGGAACGCGCCCGACGGGCTGGCCAGCTTCAGCCCGTTCCACTCCACCGGATTGTGCGATGCGGTGACGATCACCCCGCCCGCCGCCTCCCCGTCGTCCTGCACGGCCAGGAGCGCGGTGGGGGTGGGGGCGATCCCGAGGTCGACCACGCTCCAGCCGGCGCTCCGGAGGCCGGACGCCACGGCGTCGGTCAGGAGCGGCCCGGAGGTGCGGCTGTCGCGGGCCAGGAGGACGCGCCCCAGCGCGCCGGCCTCGTGGCCGGCGCCGGCCCCGTCGGCCTCGGACCCGAGGAAGGTCCCGTACGCGGCCCCGTAGCGGGCGGCCACCTCGGGAGTCAGACCCTCCCCGACGACCCCCCGGATGCCGGAGGCCGAGACGATGAGCTCTTCGGACATGATCTTCGGAACCGCGCTGGGGGACGGAGGCGCCCGGTCGGTCGGACGACCGCCGGACCGGAAGCGAGGGGAGAGTACGTGGGGGGCGGCCGGGGCGTCAACCGCCCGGACGCTCCCGTCCCCGGCGCGCCGGGCGGGAGGCGGGGACTCCGGGCGCCCGCGGTCCGTCGCGCCCGGCCTCGCCCGGCGCCGTGCCCCTCGGCTCCGAGCGCATCCGCCGGAGCAGCCGGTGGACCTGGCCCGGCCCCACCGTGCAGGCCGCGAAGCCGCGGCCCCAGCGCGCTGCCCAGCCCCAGCGGCGCAGGGAGGCGGCCGACGCGCGCTTGAGACGGCGCGCCAGGTCCGACACAGGCTGGCCCGGACCGAAGCGGAGCAGGAGCTGGACGCGGTCGGAGGAGACGCGGACCTCGAGCGGCTCGGCGCCCACGCGCCGGCACAGGGCGATGAGCTCCCGCTCGAGCGCCGCCGCCCGGCGCTCGTCCACGAGCGGCAGGCCGCCGAGCGTCGGCCACGCCACCTGGGCGTACAGGCGGTGAGCCGCCTTCGGAGCCTTCTTCCTCCCGCCCCCGCTCCCGTTCGGCACCGCTCTTCGCCTCCCCTCCCGCGTCCCGGCCGCTCCCGGAGCGACGCTCCCCGGGCCCCTCAACGCGGTCTCACCTCGCGCCCTCGGTCCGGCGGCGGCGACGGCGGTGAAGCGGCCGTCCGGGGGTCCCGCGAGGCGCCGGCTCGCCCCGGCGGCGAGCGACCTGCTAGCTTGGTGAGCGAGGAGATGCGGCGACCGCACGAGGGCGACTTCCACGAGGGCGAGGGGGCACGCGGCATGGAGACACGACCGACCGACGGCTTCGCCACCCGGGCCGTGCACGCGGGACAGAGCCCGGACCCCGCGTCCGGGGCGATCATGACGCCGATCTACCAGACCTCCACCTACGTGCAGGAGGCCGTCGGCCGCCCCCGGAACGGATACGAGTACGCCCGCGTCACGAACCCCACGCGCACGGCGCTGGAGGGGAACCTGGCCGCCCTGGAGGGCGGGGCGCACGGGGCGGTCTTCGCCTCGGGCCTGGCGGCGATCGAGGCCCTCCTCAAGTCCACCGTGCAGGCCGGGGACCACGTGGTCTCCGGCGCCAACGTCTACGGCGGCACCGAGCGCATGTTCAGGACGGTGTGGGCGCGCTTCGGCGTGGACTTCACCTTCGTCGACAGCTCGGACCTGGACGCGATGCGCGAGGCGATCACGCCGGGGACCCGGCTCGTCCACGTCGAGACCCCGACCAACCCGACCATGCAGCTGGTCGACCTGGAGGCCGTGGCCGGCCTGGCGCGCGAGGCGGGGGCCCTTCTCTCGGTCGACAACACGTTCGCGACGCCGTACCTGCAGCGGCCGCTCGAGCTGGGCGCCGACCTCGTGGTGCACTCGACCACCAAGTACCTGAACGGCCACAGCGACGTGGTGGGGGGCGCGGTGATCACGAGCTCGGACGAGCTGGCCGAGGGCCTCCGCTACCAGCAGAAGTCCACCGGCGGCGTCCCCGGCCCGATGGACTGCTGGCTCGTCCTCCGGGGAACCAAGACGCTCCCGGTGCGCATGGCGGCGCACTGCGCCAACGGCCGGCGGATCGCGGAGTTCCTGGAGGGGCACCCGGCCGCCGGCCGGGTCCACTACCCGGGCCTCGCGTCCCACCCGCAGCACGAGCTGGCGCGGCGGCAGATGAGCGACTTCGGCGGCATGCTGAGCGTCGAGGCCGGCTCGGCCGAGCGCGCCGCACGCCTGGCCGGATCCACCCGCCTGTTCGCCCTGGCCGAGAGCCTCGGCGGCGTCGAGAGCCTCATCAGCGTCCCCGCCGCCATGACCCACGCCTCCGTCCCCGAGGAGCGCCGCCGCGAGATCGGCATCACCCCCGGCCTCGTGCGCCTCTCCGTCGGGATCGAGGACGCCGACGACCTGGTGGCCGACCTGGAGGAGGCGCTCGCCGGGCTGGAGTGAGGGGGCTCTCCCGCGTGGAGTGAGGGGGGGGCGGTCCGCGGCCACGACGCCGCCGGGACGGGCGCCTCCCGCGCCGGGCAAGCCCCGGGGCGAAACCCTCTCCGCCCACGTATCGTAGGGGAGGGAGCAGGCGAGGAACGCCCACCACCGAGGGGTCGACATGGACGAGATCGCGAAGCCGGACCGGGTGACGCTCACCGAGATCAGCTCCCGGGCCTGGGAGCACCCCGCCGACCGGGCCGCGCTGAACGCGCTCCGGAAGGTGCCCGGGTTCGACCTGGCGCTCAGGAAGGTGTTCGGGCTCTTCGGGGAGCGGCAGCTCCGCCTGGCCTTCCAGGCCAACGCGGTCCGGGTGTCCGAGCGGCAGTACGCCGACCTGCACGAGGCGCTCCTCCGGGTGTGCCGCACGCTGGACGTGGAGGAGCCGCCCGAGCTCTACGTGTCGCAGACGCCGGTCGTGAACGCCGGCGCGCTCGGGATGAACGAGCCGTTCATCGTCCTCAACTCCTCGATGGTCGAGGTGCTGGGGCCGGCCGAGCTCGAGACCGTGATCGGCCACGAGGTCGGCCACATCGCCAGCGGCCACGTGCTGTACCGGACCCTCCTGGTCCTCCTCCTCCGGCTCTCCCTGTTCCGCTACCCGGTGGCCGGGCTGGTGGCGCGGCCGGTCCTGTACGCGCTCCTCGAGTGGTACCGGAAGAGCGAGCTGTCGGCCGACCGCGCCGGCCTCCTCTCCGTCCAGGACCCGGACGCCTCCATGCGCGGGCTCATGCACCTGGCGGGCGGGAGCCGGGGACGGACGCTGGACCTGGACGCCTTCTTGGAGCAGGCCGAGGCCTATCGGGGCGAGAGCGGGCTCCTGGACTCGGTCTACAAGGTCCTGAATCTCCTCGGCGCCACCCACCCGTTCGCGGTGGTGCGAGTGGCCGAGCTGCGCGACTGGATCGAGAGCGGGACGTACGAGGCCATCCTGGGCGGCGACTATCCGCGCAGGAGCGAGGAGGACACGCGGCCGTACCGGAAGGACCTGGCGGAGGCGATGGAAGGTTACAGGGGATCCGCGAAGGACTTCATGGACCAGGTGGACGACGCGGTGGACCGCGTGCGCTCGCGCTTCATGGGCGCCTGGCGGGGCGAGCCGCCCACCGACGGGTCCTGAGCCCGGGCCGAGCCCGAGCGCCCGTCGGCGGCCCCCGCCGGCGGGCGTCTCCCCCCCCCACCTTCCTTGCGACCGCCGCCGCGCGCGGCCATCATCGCGGCGGTCGCGGCCCTCCGCCGCGGCCCCTGGAGCCCTCCCCCCGGACCGGCTTCCGGAACCTCGACTCCTGGGCGCGGGAAACGACCCCGATGAAGCTCCTCGTGGTGGGCAGCGGCGGGCGCGAGCACGCGCTGGCCGACCGGCTGCGCCGGGACGCGCCGGACGCCGAGATCCTCGTGGCTCCGGGCAACCCGGGCACGGCGGAGCTGGCCGAGAACGTGGCCGTCGGCCCCGACGACCCGGAGGGGCTCGTCGAGCTCGCGCGCTCCCGCGGCGTGGACCTCACGGTGGTGGGCCCGGAGGCGCCGCTGGCGGCGGGCCTGGCCGACCGCTTCGAGGCCGAGGGCCTCCCCCTGTTCGGCCCCACCCGGGGGGCCGCCCGCATCGAGGCCTCCAAGGCGTTCGCGAAGGAGCTCATGCGCGAGGCGGGGATCCCGACGGCCGGGTTCCGGGTCTTCGAGGAGGCCGACGGGGCCCGAGACTACGTGCGCGAGCGCGGGGCGCCGATCGTGGTGAAGGCGTCGGGCCTGGCGGGCGGCAAGGGCGCGTTCGTGTGCGACACGGTCGAGGAGGCGCTCGACGCCGTCGACGAGGTCATGGTCGAGGACCGGTTCGGCGCCGCGGGCCAGACCGTGGTCGTCGAGGAGCGTATGGAGGGCCCGGAGCTCTCCGTCTTCTTCGTGTGCGACGGGGAGAGCGCCGTTCCCCTCCTCCCCTCCCGGGACCACAAGCGGCTCGAGGAGGGCGATCGGGGCCCCAACACCGGCGGCATGGGGGCGTACTCCCCGGTCACCGACGGCACCCCGGAGCTGGTGGAGACCGTCCGCCGCACCATCGCCCTCCCGACCCTGGATGCGCTGCGCCAGCGCGGGAGCCCCTACCGCGGGTTCCTGTACGCGGGGCTCATGCTCACCCGCGGCGGGCCCCGGGTCGTCGAGTTCAACTGCCGCCTCGGGGATCCCGAGGCCCAGGTCGTCCTCCCCCTGGCCGGCTCGAGCCTCCTGGAGCCCATGCTCGCCGTGGCTCGGGGCGAGGGGCTGGGAGACTGGTCCCCGACCTTCCGCGAGGGCGCGGCGCTCACGACGGTCCTGGCCAGCGGCGGGTACCCGGTGGACTACGAGACCGGCTTCCCGATCGAGATCCCCCCCGGCCTGGAGGGCCCCGACCTCCGGATCTACCACGCGGGCACCGCCCGCCGGGACGGCGAGCTGGTGACCGCCGGCGGGCGGGTGCTGGCCGCCACCGGCCTCGGAGCCACGCTCGAGGAAGCCGCGCGCAGGAGCCGGGAGGCGGCCGAGCGGATCCGCTTCGAGGGGAAGGTCTGGCGCGGGGACATCGGGACCGCGGAAGAGGGGGCCTGACCGCTCGTGCCCGAGCTCCCCGAGGTCGAGACCATCCGGCGGGACCTGGCCGCGGAGCTCGAGGGGCGCTCCGTGACCGCCGTGCGCATCCACCAGCCGGACATCGTGATGCCGCCGGACACCCCCGAGGCGTTCGCGGGGGCCGTGCGGGGCCGCCGGATCGAGGGGCTCGGACGCCGGGCCAAGTACCTCCTCCTCCGGCTCTCGGGGGACGAGGTCGTGCAGGTGCAGCTCCGCATGACCGGTCGCTTCGCCCTCGGGGCCTCGCTCCCGGATCCCGGGGAGTTCAGCCACGTGGCGGCCGAGTTCGACCTGGACGATGGCCGCACCCTGTTCTACGACGACGTGCGGCGCCTGGGCGGGCTGCGGATCCTGGACGCGGAGGCGTGGGAGGAGCGCGCCTCGGAGCTGGGACCGGAGCCGCTCGAGGAGGGGTTCACGCCGGCGGTCCTGGGGGCGGCGCTCGCGGGCCGCGAGGCCCCGGTCAAGAACGTGCTGATGGACCAGCGGCGGGTGGCGGGCATCGGGAACATCTACGCGGCCGAGGCGCTCCACGCCGCCGGCATCGATCCCCGCCGGCCGGGAGGCTCCCTCTCGGAGGAGGAGATCGAGACGCTGCACCGCACCATCCGGACCACCCTGGAGGAGGCGCTGGAGGCCGCCGGCACGACGTTCCGGGACTACCGGGCGGTCAACGGCCGCTCCGGCCGCTTCCAGAGCCGGCTCCGGGTGTACGGGCGTGAGGGGGAGCCCTGCCGGCGCTGCGACACCGCGGTCGAGCGCATCGTCCAGGCGGGCAGGAGCACGTTCTTCTGTCCGGTCTGTCAGAGCTGAGGCGCGAAACGCGCGGCGCCCGTCGTCCGTAGGGAGCGGTGACACCGGTGGCCCCACGCATCGATCCTCCAGGCCGCGAGTCGTGAGCGAGCCCGAGCGGAGCGACCAGGAACTCGTCCGCCTTTGCCTGAAAGGGCAGGAGCGGGCGGCGTACGAGCTCGTGTCGCGTTACCAGCGGCCGGTCTTCTCCTTCATCCACCGCATGGTGCGGGACCGGGAGCTGGCGGAGGACCTGGCGCAGGAGACCTTCGTCCGGGCGTTCGACAACCTCCGGAAGTACGACCCCGGCTACAAGTTCTCCTCCTGGATCTTCAAGGTCGGCCACAACCTCACGGTCGACCACATCCGCAAGCGGGAGCTCGACACCGTCTCCATCCACGGGGCGCCCGACGCGGTGACCGCGGACCAGCAGGAGGCCACGGCCGTGACCCTCGAGTCCGACTTCGAGCGGCCGGACCAGAGGCTCGAGGCGAGGGAGCTGGGCGAGGAGATCGAGGACGCCATCGGCCGGCTCCGGCCGGAGTACCGGACGGCGATCCTCCTGCGGCACGTGGAGGGGCACAGCTACGACGAGATCGCCGAGATCATGGAGATCCCCCTGGGCACCGTGAAGACCTACATCCACCGCGCCCGCGGGGAGCTCCAGGAGACGCTCGGCCACCTGCGGGAATGAGCACGGGATCGTCGGCGCCGGCTCCCCGCGGCGAGCCGCGGGGGCGCCGCGCCCGGGCGTGAAACCTCGCCGGGCGGCAGCTCGTAAGGATCAGCGACACACGAGGACACGTGATGAGGCAGGACATGGACGAACGAATCGAGCGACACCTGACCCGGGAGGAGCGGGAGCTCTTCCTGCCCGACGTGGGGCCCGAACGGCCCCCCGTCGCGCTGCGCAGCCACGTGGACTCCTGCGACCGCTGCCGCGGCGAGGTGGAGGATCTCCGGGCGCTGCACGCGGCTCTCGCGTCCCTGCCCCGCATGGATCCCCGGCCGGGCTTCGCGGAGGCGGTCATGGCCCGCGTCAGGCTTCCGGTGCCGTGGCATGCACGGGCCTGGAACGCGGTCCGCGGCCGCTGGCTGCCCGTCGTCCTGGCGGCCGCCCTGGTGGCGGTCACCGTGGGGGCGGGGGCCTGGTGGCTGGCCAGCCAGCCCGAGCTCACGCTGGGCGGCCTGGTCACGTTCACGTTCCATCGGCTCACGGCCCTGTTCTGGACGGCCGTGGTCGCCGGCGGACGGCTGGCGTGGGAGTCGGGCGTACCCGGGTTCCTGCGCACGACCGCCGGCCGGATCGGGGTGACCGGAGCGCTGGCGGGCATGGCCGCGCTCGTGGTCGCGAGCCTGCTGACCACGGTCGCGATGGCGAAGATGGTGGCTCCGGACTGGAGCCTGGCACGTACGAGAAGGAGCTGACGGCGATGCGACGCACGGACCGACACATCGACAGGGACGGCTCCGCCCTCGGCGGGAGCGCGCGGGTCGCGCTCCGGGCCGCGGCGGCGACCCTCTGCGTCCTGGCCGCCTCGCCGACGGTGGCGCCGGCCCAGGAGGCGGCCCCCGCATCGACGTCGGTGACGATGTCGTACCGGGGCGCGGCGCTCCAGATCGAGGAGGCCGACGGGGCGACCCACCGGGTGGCCCTCGAGGACGGCACGATCCGGATCGACGGCCAGTCCGTCGGCAGCTACGAGCGGGGGAGCGCGCTCGAGACGTCGTGGCGGGACCTCCTGCAGCAGGGCATGAGCCAGAGGCCCGACGCGTTCGCCGAGAGCCTCCGGGCCTGGAGTCCGCCCTCGGGCGGCGCGTCCGGGACCGCCATCGGGACGCTGCGGGACGCCCTGCGGCGCTTCGCGTCCGGCGGGGCGGCCGCGGGAGCCGGGCAGGCCGCCGGGCCGACATCTCCCGGGCCGGAAGCGGCGGGGCCGGAAGCCGCCGGACCCGCGGCCGGCGGCGCGGCCCAGGGCACCGTGAGCGTCCAGGCGCCCGGCGGCGGTGAGCTCACGATCGCCCCGGGAAACCTGTCGGTGGACCAGCTCACCTCCCGGCTCGAGCGCCTCAAGATCGCGCTCGGAAAGATCGGATCCGGCGTCCAGGCCGACGCCAGCGACCTCGCGCTCGTGGTCCACGGGGACTACGAGATCCCGAAGGGGAAGGTCGTCGGCGGGAACCTGGCGCTCCTCAGCGGCGACCTGCGGCTGGGCGGCGAGGTCCAGGGCGACGTGCTGGTCCTGGACGGCGACCTCTCGCTGGAGCCGACCGCCGTGGTGCACGGCGACGTGGTGCAGGTGGGCGGCGACGTGGAGCGCCACGGGGGCCGCGTGGACGGCGAGTTCCTGTCCGTGCAGGGCCTCGGCGACCTGTCGGTGGAGCCCTCGGTCCGCTCAGCGCCCGAGGTGCCGTCCGTGCCGCGGATCCGGCACGGCCGTGACCGCGGCTTCTTCGGCTCCATCGTGCACAACGTGGTCTCCACCACGGCCGGGCTCATGGGCGTGCTCACGGCGCTCGTCCTTCTCGGCGTGGTCGGGGCGCTCACCGTGTACTTCCTCCACGAGCCCTTCGAGATGGTCTCGGACGCGGCGCGCGCGAGCTTCGGCCGCTCCTTCGGGGTGGGCCTGGCCGCGGAGTTCCTGTTCTTCCCGGTCCTGCTGATCCTGGTGGCCGGGGTGATCACCTGGCTGGTGATCCCGTTCTACCTGCTGGCCTTCGGCCTGGCGCTCCTGGCGGGCTACCTGGCGGTGGCGCACGCCGCGGGCGAGATCCTGGCCCGGCAGCGCTTCCGGTACGAGTGGTTCGAGCGCCTGCGGCGGTCGAACTCCTACTACTACGTGCTGAGTGGGCTCGTCGTGCTGCTCCTCCCGTTCGCGATCGCGGCCGTCCTGCAGCTGTTCGGCGGATGGCTCTCCTTCCTGCGAGGCCTGACGATCTTCGTGGGCGTGACCGGGACGTGGGTGGTCGTGACGACCGGGCTCGGCGCGGCGATCCTGACCCGCGGGGGACGGGTGCCCGAGGGCCCCGCTCCCGCCGAGCCGGCCGCCGGTCCGGCCGAGGGGGCCGCGTGAGCCGGCGGGCGGGGACCGTCCTGGCCCTGGCGGGCGCCGCGGTCGCGGTCGCCCTCGGGGCCCGGGGCGCGGCGGCCCAGGACTGGCTCGAGATGTCGACGGCCCGGCAGGTCGACGGCATCCAGAAGGTCCGGATGCACGTGGAGTACGGAGCGGGCGAGCTGACGATCCGGCCGGCCCGGGAGGGGGACCTGTACGACGCCCGCTTCCGGTACGACGCCTCGCGCTTCGAGCCCGTCAGGTCCTACGACCTGACCTCCGGCACGGCCCGGGTCAGGCTGGGCGTCCGCTCCCTGAACGGGAAGGACGGCGTCCATCTGGACTGGAGGGACCTCTCGTCCGGGGACTTCCACACCGAGAACTCGGGCAGCCTCCAGGTCGGGCTCAGCCGCGACGTCCCCACCGATCTCAGGGTGACCGTGGGGGCGGCCAGGAACCGGATGAAGCTGGGCGGGATCCCCCTCACGAGCATGATCCTGGAGACGGGGGCGAGCGAGACCGCCCTGGACTTCTCCGAGCCGAACCCCGCCCGGATGGACGAGCTCCGGATCAAGGCCGGGGCCGCCTCCCTGGACGCCGAGAACCTCGGGAACGCGCACTTCCAGAGCCTGCGGGTCGAGGGGGGCGTCGGGGACGTCACGCTGGACTTCTCGGGGCGCTGGACGACGGACGCGAAGGGGTCCATCCACGTGGGACTGGGCTCCCTCTCCCTGCACTTCCCGCCGGACCTGGGGGTGGAGATCGACAAGAGCACGGTCCTGGCCTCGTTCAGCGCGGCCGGTTTCGTGAAGACCGCCGACGGCTATCGGACCCGGAACTGGGACTCGGCCGAGCACCACCTGGAGCTCGAGATCAACGCCGCCTTCGGGAGCATCGACGTGGAGGTCGGCCCCTAGAAGGCCGGGCCGGGCGTCCGCGGCCCGACCTCCTCCGTCGGGAGGCGTCCGGCTCCGGCCCGCCGGGACCGCCCGGCTTTCACACCACGCGCTGCCTCCAGCGCCCCACCCTCCAGATCCACGCCACCGACACGCCCCGGGCCGCCGCCGTCAGGCTGATGGCCCACCAGATCCCCGCCAGGCCGAGCGGTCCGGCCAGGACCGCGGCCAGCGGGAGGCGGGCCACGGTCAGGGTGAGCGAGGCGAGCATGGGGAGGAGCGTGTAGCCCGCTCCCGCCATGGCGCTCTCCAGCACGATGTCCAGGGCCATGAACATCTGGGCGGCCGCGATGATCCTCAGGTAGGCCGCGCCCGCGGCCAGGACGTCCGGGTCCCGGCTGAACAGCCCCACGAGCGCACGGGGGACCAGGAGGAACGCCAGGCCGGCCGCCGCCGTGAGCGTCATCGCCTGCACGGCCGCCGAGCGGCCCGCGGCCCGGGCGCGCTCGCCGCTCCCCGCCCCCAGGTTCTGCCCCACGGCCGTGGCCGCGGCGAACCCGAAGCCCACGCACACCATGTAGCTCATGGACTCCACGCGGTGGCCCACCCCCAGGGCCGCCAGCGCGGCCGTCCCGAAGCGGCTCGTGATCCGCGTGAGGAGGACGTAGACGAAGGCGAAGACCGCGCCGCCCGCCGCGGTCGGGAGGCCGATCCGGGCCATGACGGCCCACGTGCCCGGGCGCGGGCGGGACCGCCTCACCATCCGCCTCCGGAGGAGGAGCCCGTAGCCGACGGCGCAGGCCAGGCCGCGCGTGCCCAGGGTCGCCGCGGCGGCGCCGGCGATCCCGAGGCGCGGCGCCGGGCCGACGCCCAGGATGAGCACGGGATCCAGGACGAGGTTGGCGGCGACGGCCCCGGCCAGGAGGTAGAAGGGCGTCCGGGTGTCCCCCGCCGAGCGGAAGGCCGCGTCCATCACGAAGTAGGTGAACACGATGGGGACGCCGGCCAGGTACGTGGTCAGGTAGGCCGAGCCCTGGAGCGTCACCTGCGGCGGCGTCTCCATGAGCCGGAACAGGCCGTCGAGCCCGGCCAGCCCGAGGGCCCCGACGACGGCCGAGAGGGCGAGCGCCATGAGCAGGGCCTGGTAGACCGCCCGGGCGGCCTCCTCCGGCCGCCCCTCGCCGTAGCGGCGGCTGGCCACGGCCGTGAGCCCCGCGGCGGTCAGCTCCGCCAGCGCCAGGATCATCCACACCGCGAACCCGCCGGTCGAGACGCCGGCCAGGGCGGCGGGCCCCAGGCCCCGGCCCACCCAGAAGGTGTCGGTGATGTTGAAGAGGGTCTGGAGGAGGGCGGCCCCGACGGCGGGACGGGCCAGGCGGAGGATGGCGCGGCCGACATGCCCCCGCGTCGGATCGACGCGGGGGCCGGTGGGGGGACGCTCGGGTCCGGCGGGACCGGGCCCGGTCAGGTCAGGACCCTTCGGCCTCGCGCGCCAGCGTCTCGGCCCTCCCGGCGACGGCCTCGGCCACCGAGCGCAGGGCCTTCGCCTCCGGCGAGTCGGGCCGTCCGAGCACGGTCGGCAGGCCGCGGTCCCCCTCCTCGCGGACGGCCACGCCCAGCGGAACCGCGCCCAGGAACGGCACGTCGATCGTGGCGGCCAGCTTCTCGCCGCCCCCCGACCCGAACACGTCGTGCCGGGCGCCGCAGTCCGGGCACACGAAGCCGCTCATGTTCTCGACCAGGCCCAGGATGGGGATCTCCAGCTTCTCGAACATCTTGATCCCCTTGAGCACTCCGCCGACCGCCACGTCCTGCGGGGTGGTCACGAACACGCCGCCCCTCACCTGGACGAGCTGCACGAGGGAGAGCTGCGCGTCCCCGGTGCCCGGCGGGAGGTCGACGATCAGGTAGTCGAGCTCACCCCAGCGCACCTGCTGCAGGAACTGGCGGACGATCCCCATGATGATCGGGCCCCGCCAGATGGCCGGCGTGTCCTCGTCGACCAGGAAGCCGATGCTCATGAGCTTGACGCCGTGCGCCTCGAGGGGGATGACCTCCTCGTCGGCCATGCGGGGCCGGTCGTGCACGCCGAACATGGTGGGGATGTCCGGTCCGTAGACGTCCGCGTCCAGGAGGCCGACGCTGTGGCCCATCGAGGCCCACGCGGCGGCCAGGTTGGTGGCCACCGTGGACTTCCCGACGCCGCCCTTCCCCGAGCTCACCGCCACCACGTGGCGGACCGACTCGAGCGCGGGCGCCTCGCGGGGGTGTCGGGAGGCGGCGGCACGGTCCTGGTCGGCCGGACGGGAGCCCGGCGGCGCGCCGTGCGGCCCGCGGCCTCCGCCCGGGGAGCTTTCGCCGTGGCCTCCGCCGTGGCCTCCGCCGCCCTGCCCCATGATCGGGAGCGAACGGCCGGAGGGGCGAGGAGGACCGCCGGACGGTCCCCCGGCGTCGCCGGCCCCGGGCCCCGCCACCTTCACCTCCACGCCACGCACCCCGTCGACCGCCGAGGCGGCCCTCCGCACCCGGTCGGGAAGCTGCGGCGAGTCCCCGGCCCGAAGCCGCAGGCCCAGCCGGACCGACCCGTCGGTCGCCACCTCGAGGTCGCGGACGCGGCCTCCCGAGACGACATCCCCCCCGTCGTCGCCCAGCGGCACCGCACGGAGGGCCTGTGCCACCCTCTCGGGCAGGGAACGCTCGTCAGCCACGGTAGGGACTCCCGGAAACGGAGGAGAGGAAGAGCGGGACGGCGATCCTCAGATCGCCTCGACGGCCCGGACCTCGGGGACCTGCATGCGCAGGCGCTGCTCGATCCCCGCCCGGAGCGTCATCATGGACATGGGGCAGGCGTGGCAGGCGCCGACCATCCGGAGCTGCACGAGCCCCTCGCCCTCGTCGAAGGCGACGAGCTCGATGTCGCCCCCGTCCGAGCGGACGGCGGGCCGGATCGCGGCGAGGACGTCTTCGATC
>Ga0209918_1000734_pt1 | contig 20138 bp, 10 predicted proteins | sample SalPonD_shore_MG_FD_185712 | JGI IMG/M metagenome (GOLD analysis project Ga0209918, IMG submission 185712) | Salt pond soil microbial communities from South San Francisco under conditions of wetland restoration - Salt Pond MetaG... | ecosystem: Environmental > Aquatic > Marine > Intertidal zone...
GGTAGTATCTGCGTCATCAGCGTGCTATTCGTAATCCTTTCCAGGGCCGGAAGTGTCTTCAAAGGCAGTTGCTTGCGGAGGGAGATCCTTCACTGCGCTCCGCTTCGTTCAGGATGACAGGGGTTTCCGTGCGCCATCGGGGCGGGGCAGGGGGCCGTTTTCCGTGTTCCGTGCTCCGTTTTCCGAGGTTCGCCATGCGCTCTGCGCTTTGCGCCATGCTTTTCACTTCTTTCCATCCCCTTTTCTCTTACTCTCTTAACCCTTTTACCCTATACCCTATTCCCGATACCTCTAAGTTAGTCACCTGCGTTCCACCAGCGAATCTCCCGGCGCCCCCTGGGCGGTGAACTGTTCCAGCGTTATTCCCCGGACATCTTTCAACACCAGCGGCGGACGCAGGTCTTCCTGTTCGAATCCCACTGCTACGTTGTGAAATTGGATATCCCGGGCATGCCGGATATAAAATCCGGACGCCGGACGCACGCCCAGATGCCGTGGCGAATACTCTTCCGGATAGGGGACCTGAATGTCCGCCTCATCCCTGGTACCGCCCCCCTTATAGGTTATTTTCACATTATTGAACACGATATGTTCTATCGGGTGACCGGGGAGTCCCGAAATGGTGCTGGTGAATTTTCGATCCTTGATATACCCGTAGCAATCTTCCGCCGTGATGTTCCGAAAGGTGACGTTGCGAATGACGCCCGCCGGCGGATGGTTGGGCGCCCGGCCCCGACCGGTCACCAGTATAAAAATGGGATTGGCCGTCTTGGTCATCCGGATATCAGTGTAAGAGACATCCTCGATGATTGCGCCGTCATTGGAGGTGATGCCGATACCCGCCTTGTCTGCGTGGTCGATGACGCAATTCGAAAAATGGATATCCCGGAAATCGCCCACCGTCTCCGATCCGAACTGCAGGGTATTGCAGCCGCTGGATAAGAAGCAGTTTTTCACGATGATGTGTTCGCTGTTCACCTTCCGGCCCAGGGCATAATCGCTTTTGATCCCGATGGCGTCGTCCCCGCCGGCCATTTTTCCGTCCTCATACCGGATCGCCCGGATATCGCAGCTGTCGATGAGCACGTTGCTGCAGCCCATGAGGTCGATGCCGTCCCGGGGCGTCCTGATGGTGAGATTCAGCAGCGACATATCGGTACACCCGTTGGCCAGCACGGCGAAATGGCCGCCCTGTTTAATGGTGAGCTCCCTGATGGTGATATCTTTGCACAGCTTCAGCGCAATGGCCTTGTCACCACCACCTGGATCGGGATCACTGCGGGTGATACCGCCTCCATCGATGGTCCCGCTGCCAGAGATGGTGACATCCTCCAGATGTTCGCCCCACATGAGTGCATCGTGAAAATGGCTGTGCCCGAAATCCTGGTACTGACCCCAGGGATTCGGCTCCGCGGGATCATAGGCGTTGATGTCATTGGGAGCACCCAGAATAACGGCACCCTTCTCAATTTGCAGGGCGACATGACTCTTCAGATGGAGGGATCCGGTCAGATAGGTCCCGGCGGGAAACCGCACCGTCCCGCCGCCCCGGCGGCTGCAGTCTTCAATCGCCCGGTGAATGGCGCCGGTGTCCAGGGTGTGGCCGTCACCACTGGCGCCGTAATCCCGCACGTTGACCGTTAGCGCTCTTGTACCGGCAAAAGACATATTCCACACGAAAAAAACGAACAAAATTTCTACCAGAGAATATCTCACTCGCACTTTGTTCCTCCACCGTCTCCTTACCGATATCGCGAAAATCCGTCACTACCCGCCATCGAAAACCATCCGCACATCCGGGCTCCCGCTGTGAAAACTTCTCTGGGAACCGTGTCTGGTGAAATATAATTTTCAGATTTGAAAAGTATATTCCGGCGCCTCTGAATACAAGGGAAAAGTCTGTCTTTTCTGAGAGGAAAATGGGACAACCATTTGAGTAACGAATACTGGGAGAAATGGGAAAATCAGATCAGGCAAACGGCAGACGGCAGATGGCAGAAGCAAGTGTTGGGACTGAATGGAAATAGATAGCCCTCTTAGCGAAATCAGCATCTTAAGAGAACTTTCGTAAAACTTTAGATTAACGTTCACTTGATGCAATTCTTGAATGCATCAAAAGCTGAAATCTGTGGCTAAATGTCCCTTGTCCTATCTTGTTGACTGCTGACCCTGCTCAGGAATAGATTCATTCGGCCAGTCTTATCACTCCACATTCTCCGAACTAGTGCGTTTGCCGTCTGCCGTCTGCCATTTGCCTCTGAGAGGTCATTTGCTTTCCGCCACACACTCAAACAAACTGCCTAAAATAAGCAATGGTCTTTCCCAACCCTTCTTCAAACGGCGTCATGGGACGCCAATTCAACTTCCGGTTCGCCAGGCTGATATCCGGCTGTCGCCGGCAGGGGTCGTTCTCCGGCAACGGCTGGTGCACGATCTCGGATTGCGAATCTGTACTATTGATAATGCGCTTGGCCAGATCCAGGATGGTGCTTTCCTCCGGGCTGCCCAGGTTCACCGGCCCGGTGAAATCGTCCTCGCTCTCCATCAACCGGATCAGCCCCTCAACCATGTCATTCACATAACAGAAGCTCCGGGTTTGGTCCCCGTCGCCGTAGATCGTCACCGGATCATTCCGCAGCGCCTGCATGATAAAATTGCTAATCACCCGGCCGTCGTCAGGCTGCATCCGGGGACCGTAAGTATTAAAAACCCGGGCGACTTTTATCCGAAGATCATACTGACGGTGATAATCGAAAAACAGGGTCTCCGCACACCGTTTCCCCTCGTCGTAGCATGCCCGGCGTCCGATGGGATTCACGTTGCCCCAGTAGGCTTCCGGCTGCGGATGTTCGGCGGGATCCCCGTAGACTTCGCTGGTGGACGCCTGCAGGATTTTAATGCCCAGACGTTTGGCCAATCCCAGCATATTGATAGCCCCGTGCACCGAGGTTTTGGTAGTCTGCACCGGGTCCCGCCGGTAATGGATCGGTGAGGCGGGACAGGCCAAATTATAGATCGCATCCACCTCCACATAGAGCGGAAAACAGATGTCGTGGCGGATGACCTCAAAATAGGGATTTTCCAGCAGGGGCAGGATATTGCGCTTGCTGCCGGTAAAAAAGTTGTCCACGCAGATCACGTCATGCCCTTCTTCCAGCAGCCGCTCCGCCAGGTGGGACCCCAGGAATCCGGCTCCACCGGTGATCAAAATACGCTTTCGGGGATAATCAGACATCACCGGACTTTCCCCTGTTTAACTCGGAAAATTGAAACAATAGAACACGGATTCACACGGATGCAACGGATAAACACGGATCTCCCTTCCCTCCTTCACGAAAAACAAGTCTCAAAAAACTCGCTATATTCTGACTAGTCGTCAATGTTGCCTCACTGGGTATTGAGTTACAATTTTTGGTTATCCTGAATAATTCATACATCGAAATAGCAGAACGATTTCGATGTACCATAAGATCAATAATATCATTGGAGTAGAGACGTGCCATGGCACGTCTCTACATGGAAGATTGTCCAACATTTCCAGGTGCCAGAATGACATCCTGATGGTCCGCCATAACGGTTTTCCCAAAAATGTCATGTTGTTTTATGAATTATGCAGGTTATTATTTGTCGTCTTCTCTTCTTATGGAAAGGATATGGTTTCTTACAGTACTGCATCCGTTCTGTTTTTTGTATCATCCGTGTATATCCTTTGTTTCCGTGTGTATCCGTGTGCAATCTTTTCCTGTGTGCCATTTTTTTCTACCTGAACACGTTATACCGGAAAATGGCCCACAACATGACGAAAGCGTCCTTCAGCCGTATCTTCTTCCCTTCGCTGTAATCCCGGCCATGATAGGCGATACCCACCTCGTAAATACGGTACTTCTTTTTGGCCACTTTCGCGACGAATTCCGGTTCGAACCCGAACCGGTTGGAGCGAAAGCGCACCTCCCGGAGCACCTCGGAACGAAACACTTTATAACAGGTAGTCATATCCGTGAGGTTGATATTGGTAAACAGGTTCGACAGCGCCGTTAAAAACTTGTTCGCCAGGTAGTGCCAGTACAAGAGTACCCGGTGAGGCTCCCCCAGAAACCGGGACCCGAACACCACATCGGCCCGGCCTTCCAGGACCGGCGCCAACAGCCTGGGGTATTCCCCCGGATCATACTCCAAATCCGCATCCTGAATGATGACAATATCCCCGGAGACTTGCGCAAAACCTGTCTGCAGCGCCGCCCCCTTCCCCCGGTTCCGGTCGTGTCTCAAATACCGGAGGGCCGGATGATGTACCCGGTAACGCTCTAACAGTTCGCCGGTCCCGTCCTCCGAGGCATCGTCTACGACAATAATTTCCTTCTCGTATGGAGCTGCCCCGACTTCTTCCAACACCCGTTCGATGGTGGCCGCTTCATTATAAACCGGGATGACGACCGACAAGGTCACCTTGTTTAACCGGTCTTCCCGGGGTTCACCGCCGGGTCGATTCCGGGGGGAGAGCGATGCGCCACAGCTGGGACAGTACGTTTCCGGCGGCATACGATTTTTCCTTGACTGGGGGTGCAGGCCATCTCTCAATGGCTTGGCGTTCTTGCATTATGACATTGACTTTCTGCCTCATCCGGTGCCTGGCAGATACAATTCCCCCAGGGAAGCCTGGGCGGCCTGGATGTTCCGCCGGGCTTGTTGATTCCCGGGATCGATTTGCAGGATCCGCCACCAGATATCGATGGCTTTCCGGTACGTCTGCAGATAGTAGTATGCCAGGCCGAGGTTCATGAGTGTGGTGACGTCCCCCGGCTCGAACCGGAGGGACGTTTCCAGATGCCGTAACGCCCGGTAGTAGTCCCCCTCCATCAGCAGCAGACCTCCCAAATTCCGCTGGGCCCCGGCATCCGTCGAATCCAGCTGCACCACAGTCTCGAACGCCCGTTGCGCCTGATCCCGTTGCTTTAACTTTAAATAGGCCACCCCTAGATTGTAGTAAGCGTCCCCGTACCGGGGATTCGCGGCCACCGCCCGCTGCCCCCACCGGACGGCCGCCTCATAGTCCTGGTTGATAAAATGGGCCAACGAAAGGTTATAATAATCATTGGCAAAATTGGTACGGGTGATTCTGGCTTGGGTGGTACCGATTTCCACTCCCAGCAGGAGTACCAACAGCCCGCTGTAAACCCATCTCCGGGCGCCGGGTTGCAGAATCCCACGGATTCCGGAGAGCACACCGGCTGCCGCCATCATGATAAGAAACGGCATCAATACGGCCCGGTACCGGTCCGCCATAAAGAACAGCACCACACTCAGACAGGACAGGCCGATGATCGCATACAATAACCAATATTGCTTCCAGTCCCGGGCAAAGATAATTAATCCGAAGAGGATAAACGGCATATACACGATCAGGTTGAACAGCGGCATGTTCAACAGGCCGGAAAACTGCTGATGAAAATAATAATCGAAGTTGAGCGGCGTTTCGAACCCTGACCAGAAGAGCATGAATTTTTTCAGCGAGAGCCGGACCCATCTTATGGGATGTTGCCAAATGAACCGGAAGGCTTCCTGATACCAGAAGCGGGAGACTTCCGCTGTGGTTAATTCTCTGCCGGTGGCCTGTTCCGCATAGGCCCGGGATTGCTCCAGGTTGATGGCACTGACACTGGCTTCCATTCCTCTGGGGGCCATCCAGGTACCGGTCGCTCGCTCATTATTCCCGATAAAGAAATTAATCCCGCCGTGTGTGGTCAGCACCGAGAATTGTCCCCCGGCCGCCTGGTTATGGATCCCGGTAAGCACCAGAGGAATCGCCAGCGCCGTTGTGAAAATCAATGCGAACACCAGCGTCCTTCGCCCGAAATCTCTTTTGTGCAAAAAAAAGTAAATGAAGGGAACAGGAACCAGGAGCAGCAGGTTCGGCCGGCCGGTAATGGCCAGAGATAATGTGAGTCCGGCCAGGAAGGCCAATACGGGCCCGGACCAGTGTGGCCGGATAGAGACCAGACTATAGATCCCTGCAACCAGCAGGAAAGTGACCACTGAGGTCCCTAATAAATTCCCTTCGAAAAACAGCATGGGTGCGTACACGGCGGTCAGCACCCCGGCGATGAATGCGGCGGTTCGTCCGAAAAACCGGTTCGCTATCAAAAAAGTGAACACGGCGGTCCCGATCCCCAGTCCAAATTGCACCATGCGTACCGCGTCAACGGAGTGGCCGAAAATCTTATAGATCGTTGCCAGGAAATAGATATACAGCGGTGAGATATAAAACGGTTGATCCAGCACAGGACCCCGGGCCACCACTTGCCGGGCCAATTCATCGAATAATGCCGAATCGTGGATAAGCAGCTGGTACACCGGGCTGTATGCCTGGAGCTGGGTGAAGTAGATCGCGCGAAATATGAGAGCCACCGCTCCGATAAACAAGAGCAGCAGCGGTGTGCCAATTCGCTGGAGAGGATCGGTTATTATCGCCGACTGCAACACCTATGTTCCTCCTTGTACCAGACGAGGCCTGGCTTACCTGCGAATCGCCGAGCCCCATGCATTCCACCTTGGTGCCAAGGGATAGATAATCTCCGGTTCTGTAGCGGCGCGCCTGTCTGTACCATGAATTCTCCCCACAAACGCCGGAACTTCGAGAGATTCCGCCTCCCGGGTCACCGCCTTCTGCCACACGCCTCCACCGCAGCCGAAGGCTCTGTCTGTAATTCCTCCTGCGCACTCCTCCCGGTCAACGCTGGAGTCCTCTCAGATTTCAATGGAATGGACCAGGTAATTCGCGAATACGGACTAATGTAATCAAACCCCCGAGAGAACCAAAAAATAAAATAGGGTGGCACCGGCAATGAGCGGACCACCCTATTTTGTGCCCTCGTATTTTTTGGATGGAGAGGGAGGGCAAGACGCACGCTTTTTAGAAATCTACGCTCACGGTATACACATGGACTGCGCTGAACAAGGTATTCCCGGTCCCTTTGTAGGCATAATCGACCTTAACGGCGCCGATGGGCAGGTGGACGTTCAGGCCTGCGCCCAGGCATAACCCTTCTGCCGAGTAATTAAATTTATACCCGCCGCGCAGAAAGAACATGTCCCGCAATCCGTATTCCAGACCGACGTTCATCCGCTCACTCCAATCCCTGGGATGCAGGTAATCAATCCGGAGATCCAGATTCATATCATCCATGGGTTTATTGAGCAGGGAAAAGATATCGCCGGCCACACCAAACCGGAAATTCAGCGGAATATCATAGGTTTCCCGTTCGTATTTCACGCCGGAGCCAAAATTCCGGAAGCTCATGGCAAGAGACAACCCCCGAAACCCGGTGTCATAAATGGTACCGACGTCAAAAGCAACCAGCCCCAGTTTGGCATCGTGGGCTTCTTGCACCCAATCACCCTGTTCATCTCGATAGGCGATCATGGTACTTACCCCGGAGCCCAGCAAATCCTGGTGGGCATACTTGATTTGTCCACCCACTGCGAATTGAGCTGAAACCTGGCGGGAGTATGCTAAGCCTACCACCCACTCGGAAGGATTTAATTCTCCGATATCCGAATATCCTGCTTCATTGGTGCCGTTGAGTGCGGTGGCTTTGATTGGTGCACCATAATTAAAGTTCATGGCGCTGATCCCGAAGGAACCGATTTCGCCAAAGCTCATCACAAGGGCTCCGGATTGGATACTAGTATCCATCAGCCAGTTCATATTCCCGAACGTTACCGAGCGATTCTCCACATAGGCAATCCCGGCGGGGTTATAAAACAAAGCCGATGCATCACCCTTCACTGCGATTCCGGCATCAGCAAGCCCCATGAGGCGTGCCCCGGCTCCCCGTCCTAAAAACGGCATGGAAGCCTGTCCCGCCCGGTTAAATCCCAGCAAATTATCAATCCGTTGCGGTCCGGATGCCTCTTCCTGTCCGAACAACGGCATACTCTGCAACAGAGTAAATATGATGAATGACGTAAGTGTTATACATTTTCTCATTGGTTCTTCTCCCCTATATGACATTCAGAATTGTGGATTGATATGTCATTCTTTTCTCCGAATTTATGGTCAACGGATGATCACAAACTTCCCCATCGCAACCTGTCCCTCCAGATCACCCGAGGTCGCCTCGATGGTATAAAAATAGACACCAGAGGCAGGCCAGGTATTATTGTCGGTCAGCATGGGCCACCATCGTTGGTCTCCGCTGCCGTCGTTATGATCGAGGGTTCGGATCAAGTCACCCACCGAGTTGTAGATTTTGATCTCGCACTGTTCCGGCAGATTGACAAACATAAGCGTACTCTGATCCCGAAAACCGCCCGAGAAGTTATATCCGCTGCCGCTCGGGTACGCACTGCCGAGATAAGTATTCCCATTGATGTTATAGGGGTTCGGAACCACCCGGACCGCCTCGGTCCAGCTGGCCTGCTGTTCCGGAGGCCGGTACGGTACCACCTCTTTATTTATCATTGAATAAAAGTCGGGGCTTTCCATACCGGTATTATCATCCACTGAGGTGACATAATAATAGTAGTTGGCCCCTCTGGTTAAGCCATCATCCGTATACGACGTCCCGGTGGTTTCTTCCAGCATTTCAAACAGATGGGCATTTGAAATACCTCCCTGAGCCCGATATAACCGGTACGTACCCGCTCCATCGACCGGATCCCAGGAGATGGTCGCCTGTTTCGGTCCGGGGGTAATCAGGACATTGTTCGGCGGATCCGGTGGAAAAGTCGCGAGGGTATAGTTACTCTCGTACAATGCTTTTGCCCGGGCGAACCTGGCAAACAAGCTGTCCCGCCCCCCTTCGAAAATTTCTTTGCGGGCCGAATCCGGATGAATCCCCTGGGCACCGTTGGTCTCAACATATTGCTTTGCTTTCACGCCCAACTCAATCGCCCGTGCTTCGGGGATAGAGCCCGTTCCGAAAGCAATGACAACTTTAATGGAGTCATTCGGATTCAGTGTGGTATAGGGTCCGATCCCAAATACCGGGTCATAATGCGGTTGGGCAGTCGGAACTTCCTGGTAGGGATCCGACGTAAAATCCGATTCGTATGCGGGATTCCCGTCAGCGCCGGTCATCCAGTTCCAGGCCTCCTGCATGGTACCCTTCCCTCCCACCGGGGAGAGCATGTTTTTATACTGCCGATACCGGAAGGTAGCCGGCTGATTCGGATCGTCCGTTGCTGTTCCGGGATTTTCCGGCCCATCGGAAATGTAGAAAAATGTATAGCCGTTGACTTCAGGAGCCAGAAATTCACCGGTGGGGATATCGGCCTGTCCGGTTTCCAACGGTCCACCCCGGGGATCGAACTGATCGTTACCCGGTATATCGTTCGCGTCGCCATCCCAGGCATAATAAGTACGCAGTGGCTTATCGTAACCCACTAACCAGTCCGCGGCCCCGTCATAAAGACCCCGGTCACCAAAATCCGCCCAAGCGGAGACCTTCCCCAGATTATGCTTGATGCCTAACCAAAAATCGGTTAAGACCTGGCCACTCTTTTCCAGACCATCCATGGAAGCATTGGCGTCGCCCGTATTGGTGACCACCAGTTCCGAAATCTGGACGTATTCATAGGCGGGTTGGCTGAATCCGTACCTGGTTTCATGGAAGGTGACGCCCATGGGATCAGCCCATTTGGTTTCCAGCATCCCGTCGGCAACCAAGCTGGCATCGACCGTGTACGGATTCCCGGTGGGGTCAAATGCGATGGGGTCCTGGCGCTTGGCAGTCCCCTGTTCTACTACATCGATGGTGGGAAGATCTGTTCGGCGCACGTGTTTGGGGGCCTGAGCATACGCCGGATAGGGCGTATTTATCAGAGAGTTCAGGGTGGTTGGGCCATTATCATTCACGAAAACGGTGTACGTGTGGCCTGGCGTATAGACGGCTTCAGCCCCGGACGGTCCCCAATGACCAGCCGAAGGTGATTGCCAGTTGGTGGAACCGACCCAGTAACTGGCCTGGCCGACCAGGTTCTTCCCATGTCCGCTCAAATGACCGGACCCATTCACATCCACGCCGTGGTATCCCACGTCATTCTGCAGATCAGGATACGGTTCCCAATTATACCAGATACTCGGGTTGTTCTGTCCATTGGACAGAAAATCCGGCATCCAGGTAGCGCCCTGGGCATCCAGGGCCCACACAAATTTATTCACGGTCATCCATCTGACTATCTGGGCCTGTGACAGACGCGGCACAAGTAGTCCAACGATGGCCAGTGCCAATATATAATGGAAGATCTTTTTCACAGCTTTTCCTCCCTCAATTATTCAGTTTCCAAAGAGTTCTTCACAGAAATTTTTTCTCTATGTTTAGAACTCGAGCCTCAGCCCCAACCAGATATCCCGCGGTTCATCATAGAAGTAGTAGAGCCGCTGCGGCATGAGGTACGGATTATCCGTTTCCTGCCCGATGCGTTTCCCTTCAGCATCAATGGCATTCATGTAGTTCAGATACTGGGCCTGTCTTTCGCCTCTGTTCCCCTGGGAGGTGACATCCCCGAAATTCCGGGTCCAGAGGTTTTTCACGTTGAACAGGTTGGACACATCCAGGTAGAGGCTCGCCTGCAGGTTTTGGGGAAGGATCAATCTGCGTTCCACATGCAGGTCAGTCCGGTTATAATCGATTTCCCTTTCGTTGAAAGATGCCTGTAATTCATCCAACCCGAGCGGGTTATAGGTCCAGGCACCCCCCTGATTAAATTGATGGTACAAGGAAACAGCCCAGTTCCCAAGAGGTGTTGCGCCGGCGATCATTGGGCCGGGCCCAAAATCAGTTGGAGTTTGCAGCGCCAGGTTGAGTTTTATGTGCCAGTTCCCAGGTGTCCGGACATACATGAATTGATCATCGAGGACATTGAGGTAATTGGTTAAATATGAATCTTCCCTATATTGGCTGCTCTCCTGGGGATAGATGGTATCCCATCCGTAATCCAGGGTGCTGGTGACACGCCATTCCGTGTTGATAAAACCAGTAATCATTCCAACCCGCTTCCGTAACTCCAGTTCAACACCCTTTATATCCTGGGCCACAGCATTGTAGGCATAGGAAGGACCGCCCGAGATCCGGGCACTGATTCCATCGTTGCTAATTCCTCTGGTTAGATCCTTGTAGTAACCGCTGAGGGTGGCCACGTAATCATTCAGGAAGCTCTGCTCCCAGCCTGCTTCGAACTGGATGGTCCGGGGCATCTTTAACCAGGGATTCCCCATCTGTTCCAGCGGTTCATCCACACCCAGCTGGAACCGGTACATATAATCGTGGGGTGGCAGATTATAAAAGTGTCCGTAGTTAAAGAAGATCTTGCTATTCACGCCAATGGGATGGGAGATACCGAAGCGGGGACTCAGCGTCACTTCCAGCGGCGGATTGGTATCCGGCGGCAAGCCGTAATGATTCGTGTATCCGCTGGTAGTTGCGTTGTTTCCATATCGCTCCCAATGGGTATCCCAGTATCCACCGCCGGCCGGATAGAACAGATCATTGCGGTCGTACCATGCAGATCCTGGCTCATGCAGATCCACCCGGAGGCCGGCATTCAATATCATGCCACCATATTCAATTTTGTCCTGGGCATAAAAGGCGCCCATCCACGGATAAACATGGACGTTGTGAAAGTTCGCCTGATCGCCGGGCGATCCATCATCAGCTGTCCCAATTTTCCCGTCCGGTCCCGCTCTGTATGCCGGGTCGGTAAAATATTGGATATTCTGGGCATAGCCGATGAGTTCACGGATATTCTTATAGGTGAATTCAAATCCGGTCTTAATTTGGTGATGGGAGTTAACCTGACTACTCAAGTCCCCGGCCAGATACCAGGTTTTTTCCCAACTCAGATCTGAATTCCGGTCGCCCCGCATCCCATAGAGATCCAGGATATCCGTGGCATCGCCTTGCTGATACGCCCATCCCTTCGGGCTTTCATCCAGCCAGACCGGCCCTACCTGAAAGACGTCTCCGGTATTGCGTAAGCGGGCATTCCCGACCTGTTTGAAATCGTTGTAAGCCTGCTGGGCCTTGATTTCGTAAAAAGTATTTTGGGCGATGGTATGCGTCCACTTGAGATTAATATAGCTGCTCCAGATCCGCTTCGGAACCAAGCCGGAATCCCTGTTATAGACGTTACTCGGTGAACTAAACACCGTTCGGGCTCCGGTAGGTATATTCCCGGTGATTCCACTATGCGGGTACGCGTCACCACTTGAAAACGTGGTTTGATCGGAGTAGAGCCCACTCCCGGTCAACTTCATACTGGGATTAAACCGATAGGTCAGTTGTAGCTGCGAGGTATTGTATTTATATACACTTCCGGTGGAAGTAGGGAAGGGATACATGGAGTTTTCCCGCACATGTGACAGCATGAATCCCAGTTTATTGTTGGTAAACGGGATCGGCCCACCCACGGAAGCATCGGCGACCACGTCTCCGCGATAACCATAGTAGTTGAAAGGATCAGAATGGGTGGGTGGACTCTGATAGAGGTTATCGATCGTCCCGAGGACCTGATCATTATATACAACATTTCCTTTATTATCTTCGGAGCGATGCTGCCACTGCCAAACCTGGTAGGCTTGCATTGGAGTCAGGTTTTGCCCATGGAAGGTATGGTCGGCGGCCCAGGCCGTCCAGCCCTGGAAATCCGGGGTGCCATTTTCATCTTTATCAGCACTGGGGGCCCCGTTATTCCAGTCATAGCGACCGTATTCCCACCAGTTGGCATCGGAGAACACGTAGGGGCCAAAATGCTTTAATCCGGGATGATCGGAGTTTCCGCCCCAGAGGGGGCTGTACCGGGTGTCCATATTGAGGAAATATTTATTCTGGACACTTCGGTTGACGACCTGTACGATCCCTGCCCGGGCGTTGCCATACTCGGCATTGAAGGATCCGGTGAGTAACTGAATTTCTTGAATAGCAGTTTTGCTCACCTTAGTAAATCCCTGATCCATCCGGTCATTCCGGAGGGGAATCCCATCCATCATGTAATTGATTTCGGTTCGCCCGCTCCCGCGAATCTCGAGACCGCCCTGATTATCCGTTTCCACCCCGGCCTGAGTTTTCAGATAATCATTCAAGCGAAACTGAGCCGGGATCTGGTCGATATTCTGGGCAGTCATATTCTTCTGGGAATAGGACACGTCCGGACGAACAATCTCCCGTTCTGCCTGCACTACAACCTCTTGCCCGGCAATAGCTGTTTGCTGCAATTGAAAATCAGCCGTGATAGTTCGGTCCACGAACACCTGAACACCGGTCATGGTCTGGGTCGCATACCCGATAAATGAGGCCTGCACGTCATAGGTCCCCGGTGGAACCTGAATAATGACATACTGGCCATCCTCATCGGTGGCAGCACCCAAATCGGTCTCCTGTATAATGATGTTGACCCCGGGAAGCGGTTCTCCGGTCTCAGCATCCTGAACGGTCCCGCGGATTTTACCGGTCTGGGCCTGCACGGTCGTCCAGCCGACACACACCGTCAGGACTACCACCAGCGCGATTCGTAACAAACGCTTCATTCAAAGCCTCCTCTCTGTTTCATACCCGTAACGGTATGAATCACTATGTGATGGAACTGGTATTGACCTCTTGATTTGGCAGCTATATCAGGATCGCACGTAACCCTGTCCTCTCCTTCCAGCCCCCTAACCTCTCAATCAACCAAAGAAATAAGGTGATTTGCTGAGAAGATTTTACCGACGGAGGATAATCATTTAAAGTTATTACCTGTAATTAAACCGTCGTTTAACATGTTATAAACTTTGTTATTGTAATCCGCAGAACACTAGGATATACTTAATTAACGGTAGTTTTTTGCACAACAGATCTTGATCCATTTCCATAACCGGAACCCAGCGATCAGGGGGAGGATTTATGGACACACTCGACCCCAACAATGCCCGTCAACTGTTGGACCATCTCTGCAAAAGCAAACTCTTTTCCGACACGGAGAAGAAATTATTACAGTATTTGGTGGAAGCCCATTTTGATAATAGCACCGATGCCCCGAAAGAAACCACCATCGCAATCGACATCTTTGGAAAAACGGCCGAGTTTAATCCGGCCCAGGATTCCATCGTACGGTCCTATATCTATAATCTCCGGAAAAAGTTAGTGGAATATTACCTCACCGAAGGCAAACACGATCAGATTCAGCTGCACATCCCCAAAGGGCACTATCAGATCGAGTTCACGAAAAATTCTCATCACGGCATCCCGGGGTTTTTCGCCGACAAGAACAAAATTTTCCTCGTGAGTCTTGTGATCGTTTTTGCCGGACTGTCGGCAATTTTATTACTCCACAACCTATCCCTGAACTCAGGGAATACAATGTCGACGGTCTCCCCACAACAACAGTTGCTTTGGGGTGATTTTGTCCAGTCCGGTATGCCGACCCTGATCGTGTTCGGGGATTATTTCTTTTACCAGGAAATCCGTCCCGATGCACCGGTTGACCGGTACGTCCGAAATGGGGACATCAATTCAGTGCAGGATTTAGCGGCCTTTTTACAAATTCATCCGGAGTACCAATCAGTATCTTCCGGGACCCCGGCAACGTTTCTGGGGAAAGAAGTCCCAGAAGCCATGTCCATGCTCCTCCAGGAATTCCAGCCCCTCCATATACAACCCAAGATCGCCCTGGCATCGGAACTGAATTGGAGAGATCTGAAGGAAAACAATATTATATTTATTGGCCATTATCAGACTCTGCGTAGCCTGAACAGTTATTTCAATCACCTCCGCTATAAAGCCGGTTCCTCTCCCCGGACGATTTACTACACCCCAACCTATCGTGATACGGTGGATGCAATCGCTCTCTCCTCGTCGGAGGAAGATGACCTGAGCCATGATTATGCCGTGGTGGCGAAATTTCCCGGAGGCAACGGGAATAGCATCCTGTTAATCTGCTCCTTCTATAGTTTCGGAAAAGTGGAAGCCACGGAACTGCTCACCTCCCCGGAGAAACTCAATGCCGCCTTCACCGGGATCGACGGAGATCTTCCGCCTTATTTCGAATTACTGCTCCAAATATACGGGGCCGGCAATATGGGATTCCAATCCGAGATTCTCGATTTCGATCCCATTGATCCCGGGGCCTTTAACCAGGCCATGCTCTCCGGCGGTACCGGCGGGAGAGAAAACAGATAACGGTCAGACCCTCTCACCCGTTTGATACTATTCATCTCCTTATTTATCTTAACTTTATGAATAAATGCAGTCAAAACTTCCCTAACTGAACTTTTGACAACTTTACCAATAGGTGTTGCACTTCTCGACATGCCAATTGAACAGGTTCGATCACAGAACTGAGGTCAGGACCCGCCGGAGCATGCCAGCCCAACACGTTTACGATATCATCCCGGCATTACATCGTCATGCTCTCTCCGGTGACGGGTCTGTGAGAGCCGAACCGAAGCAGGAAAGGGAATAAGGATGGATCAGGACGGTAGGAAACGAATTGTCATAGAAAACCTTCAACCGAACGTGAACTGTGGGGAATACCCCATCAAGCGGGTGAGGGACCAGCAGGTGACTGTGTCGGCTGATATCGTCGCAGACGGCCATGATAACATTGCGGCGGAACTGCTTTTCCGCCCGGCGGATGAAGAGGCGTGGCACACCTCACGACTCTCCTTTGCGGGCAACGATCGCTGGGAAGGGGATTTCACGGTAACGAAGGAAGGATTTTTTCACTACACCGTCCGGGCCTGGGTTGATCACTTCGCCACCTGGCAGCATGATCTGCAGACCCGGTTGGACGCCGGCCAGGATGTCAGCACGGAACTACTCATCGGGGCGGAGATGATAGAAAGCACCGCCAAGAAAGCCGCCACCGGCCCCGCCGACACCCTGGAGTCCTGGGCACGGAATTTACGCGAACCCCGCGATCAGGCCATCGCCATCGACTCGGCCCTCAGCGAACAACTCAGCCGGCTCATGTTCGAACATGCCGACCGGTCGCTGGCAACGGAGTTCCCCAAGGCATACACCGTCTGGGTGGAGCGCCCCAAGGCCTTGTTCAGCGCCTGGTACGAGTTGTTTCCCCGGTCCGCCAGCCCGGAACCGGACACCCACGGGACCTTCCGGGACGTCGAAAACCTGTTACCGGAAATCGCCGACATGGGCTTCGATGTACTCTATCTGCCCCCGATCCATCCCATCGGCGAGACGAACCGGAAAGGCCGGAATAATTCCACCACCGCCACACCGGACGACCCCGGAAGCCCCTGGGCTATCGGCTCCGCGGACGGCGGTCACAAAACCGTCCATCCCGCGCTGGGGACACTGGAGGATTTCGAACACCTGGTGCAGGAGGCCAAATCGCTGGGCATCGATATTGCGCTGGATCTGGCATTCCAGTGTTCCCCGGATCATCCCTACGTGAAGGAGCATCCCGAATGGTTTCGCTGGCGACCGGACGGTACCGTGCAATACGCCGAAAACCCGCCCAAGAAATACGAGGACATCCTTCCCCTCAACTTCGAGAACCATCACTGGCAAGATCTCTGGGAAGAGCTGAAAAGTGTGGTTTTTTTCTGGATCGATAAGGGGGTGCGGGTTTTCCGGGTGGACAATCCGCATACCAAACCGTTCCGCTTCTGGGAATGGCTCATCCGGGAAGTGAAAGAGGCATACCCGGAGATTATCTTTCTGGCCGAGGCCTTTACGCGTCCCAAGGTGATGTACCGGCTGGCGAAAGTCGGCTTCACCCAGTCGTACACCTACTTTACCTGGCGGAACACCAAAGATGAATTTGTGGACTACCTGACGGAGCTGACCCGGCGGGGTGTCCGGGAGTTTTTCCGTCCCAACTTCTGGACCAACACGCCGGATATTCTGCCGGAAAATTTGCAGTACGGGGGCCGGCCGGCGTTCATCAATCGCCTGATTCTGGCGGCCACCCTCTCCTCCAACTACGGCATTTACGGCCCCGCCTATGAACTGTGCGAAGACAAAGCGCTGGACGGCAAGGAGGAATACCTGCATTCGGAAAAATTCGAAATTAAGAACTGGAACCGCGACCGGCCGGGCCATATCAAGGACGTGGTCACCCGGGTGAATCAAATCCGCCGGGAAAACGAGGCCCTGCACTCCGCCTGGAACGTCGACTTTTATGACACGGACAACCGGTATCTCATGTGCTACGGTAAAACCACGCCGGACCTGTCGAACATCCTGGTCGTGGTGGTTAACCTGGATTATCTCCACAAACAGAGCGGCACCATCCGGCTCCCCATCAAAAAACTGGGAATCCCGGACTCCCAATCCTACCTGGTGCACGAATTATTGCGTGACGTGAAATCCATCTGGCAGGGCGCCAGCAATTACCTGGAACTGGATCCGAACCAAAGCCCGGCTCAGATCTACCGGATCCACCGGCGCCTGCGACGCGAAAATGACTTCGATTACTATCTGTAGAGCCTGCAAGGAAACCTATGAGCGCAGAGACAAAAACAGCAGACAATCGCCTCCCGGACGATGACCCGTTATGGTACAAGGATGCGGTCATCTATGAAGTGCATATTAAATCTTTCTATGACAGCAACGGGGATGGCATCGGCGACATCAAAGGGCTGATCCGGCAGCTGGACTACCTGGCGGGCCTGGGGGTCACGGCCATCTGGCTGCTGCCCTTCTATCCCTCCCCGCTGCGGGATGACGGCTACGATATCAGCGATTACCGTAACATTCATCCGGACTACGGCACCCTCCGGGATTTTCGGAACCTCTTGCGGGAAGCCCATGCGCGCGGTTTACGGGTGATCACCGAGCTGGTATTGAACCACACTTCGGACCAGCACAAGTGGTTTCAGCGCGCCCGGAACGCCAAGCCGGGCAGCGTATGGCGGAACTTTTACGTCTGGAGCGACACCCCGGAGAAGTACACCGAGGCCCGGGTCATATTCCAGGATTTCGAATCCTCCAACTGGACCTGGGATCCCGTGGCCCAAGCCTATTACTGGCACCGGTTCTACTCCCACCAGCCGGATCTGAATTTCGATAACCCCCGGGTGCGGAAAGAACTCTTCCGGGTGGTGGATTACTGGCTTAAAATGGGCGTGGACGGTCTGCGCCTGGATGCCATTCCGTACCTCTATGAGCGGGAGGGCACCAATGGCGAGAATCTACCCGAAACCCATCAGTTCTTAAAGCAGTTGCGCCGGCACGTGGATGAACACTTTGAGAACCGGATGCTGCTGGCAGAGGCCAATCAGTGGCCGGAGGATGCGGTCGAGTATCTGGGTGACGGGGACGAATGCCACATGGCGTTCCACTTCCCGGTCATGCCCCGGCTCTTTATGGGACTGCGCATGGAAGATCGCTTTCCGGTGATGGATATTCTGGAGCAAACCCCTCACATTCCCGACAGTTGCCAGTGGGCCATGTTTTTACGGAATCACGATGAGCTGACCCTGGAGATGGTGACCGATGAAGAGCGGGATTATATGTACCGGATCTTCGCGCGGGATCCCCGGGCCCGGATTAACGTAGGGATCCGGCGGCGTCTGGCCCCGCTCCTGGACAATAACCGCCGCAAAATCGAACTCATGAACATCCTCCTGTTCTCCCTTCCCGGTACCCCGGTCATTTACTATGGCGATGAAATCGGCATGGGCGATAATTACTACCTGGGAGACCGGGACGGCGTGCGGACGCCCATGCAGTGGAGCGCCGACCGGAACGCCGGATTTTCCCGGGTCAACCCGCAGAAACTGTACCTCCCGGTTATTATCGACTCCGAATATCATTTCCAGGCGGTCAACGTAGAGGTGCAGGAGCAAAATCTCTCCTCCCAGTTATGGTGGATGAAACGGGTCATTGCCATGCGCAAGCGTTTCAAGGCCTTCAGCCGGGGTGATCTGCGCTTCCTGTCGTCCGACAATCCCCGGGTGTTAACCTTTCTCCGATCCTACCAGGACGAACAGATCCTGGTCATCATCAACCTGTCGCGCTTCTCGCAGTCGGTCAGTTTGGATCTCACCGAGTTCACCGGGTACCTCCCCGAGGAAATCTTCAGCCAGAACACCCTGCCGGCCATCGGCGAAGAACCGTATATGATTACGCTCGGTCCGCACGGCCATTACTGGTTGCGGCTGGAGAGAGAAACGGAATCTGAGCAGCCTTCCGGGGAGACCGCTTTACCCGAAATCAAGGTGAAGCAGCACTGGCAGGAAGCCGTGGACGGAGAAGCGGTGAGCGTTCTCGAAAACCGGGTATTGCCGCAATACATCCGGCAGTGTCGCTGGTTCGGCGGGAAAGCCCGGACCGTACGAAAAGTCGAATTGGTGGAAAAAATCCGGCTCCCCAGGGAGAGTGATTCGATCGTCTTCCTGATGCTCCGGGTGCAATATGTCACCGGAGCCCCGGACACCTATATTTTACCCGTCGCCTACGCTTCCGAAATACTGGTAGATCATGCCCTGAAAGAATCGCCCCAGGCAATCATCTCACGAATACAGGTTGGGCAGGACGGTGGCTTTCTCATCGACGCTCTGTACAGCGAAAAATTCCGGACGGAGTTATTACGCATGGTGGCCCGGCGGAAAAAAATCAAGGGGGAGCACGGAGAACTTTCGGCCAGCCAGGGCAAGCACTTCCGGCAATTACTGGACGGCAGCGAACTCACCATGCCCTCCCGGGTCCTGAAGGCGGAACAGAGCAACTCCTCCATCATCTATGGTGAATCTTTCTTCCTGAAACTGTACCGCCGGGTCGAGGAAGGCATCAACCCGGATCAGGAGATGGTGCGCCACCTGAGCGAGACCAAGCGCTACGAGCACGTCCCGCCCTTCGCCGGCAGCCTGGAATATCGCCGTACCGGCTCCGATCCCACCGTAATTGGTCTGATGCAGGGCTTTACTCCCAACGAAGGCGATGCCTGGACTATGACGCTGGACGCGGTCGGACGCTATTTCGAACGGGTGCTCACCAACCAGGAAAAACTCCCCCGCAAGGAGTATGACCTGGCATCCATGTTTGACGTCACCTTCGACTCGCTCCCGCCCCTCTTTCAGAATCTCATCGGGAGCATTTTCTTTGATCGCATGACCACCCTGGGACAAAGGACCGGCGAGATGCATAAAGTCCTGGCAGCCGCCAGGGAGCCGGATTTTAAACCGGAACCCTTTT
>Ga0209918_1000736_pt1 | contig 20090 bp, 8 predicted proteins | sample SalPonD_shore_MG_FD_185712 | JGI IMG/M metagenome (GOLD analysis project Ga0209918, IMG submission 185712) | Salt pond soil microbial communities from South San Francisco under conditions of wetland restoration - Salt Pond MetaG... | ecosystem: Environmental > Aquatic > Marine > Intertidal zone >...
GGCGCTCGGGAGTACTCCCGAGGGAGTGATCTTCTTCTTGTTGCTTGTTCATAGGTTGTTCCTCCTTTGTATTGAGTGTCAACCTATTCTAGGATTAGTCAAAGTGAAAGGTCAAAAGTGAAAGGTAAACATTATACAGCCTGTTTACCTTTCGCAACTTCATTGATTTTATTGAAAGTCGACGGTTGAGCGCATAAAGCTAAGGATAATAATCACTATAAATACACTATACTTTATTTAAACCGGTTAATCCAACCGCACAACACGTTAGGGTAATTGAATCGTGCTGCTATCGTGTTCCATATCTAAATAATTATTTGAGTTTTAGGGCTGAAGGCATTAAATATGTGTATTAATAACGGTGCAATCGTTTGTCTTTAATTTCAGAAAGTGATGGTGGGTGATTGCTTTAGGGGGCGATTGTACTAAAGAGATCAGTTTGTTTTAAAGTTGCCCACAATGAATCCTATCATAAAATCTCAATTCAAACAGAAATTTTGTTCAAGTGGTTCGCAAGAATAAGAAGGGATATCAGGTGATTTATAGAAAACTGGGTTTCAGAAAGTTAATTTTTTTAAACGTTCTTATATTTTTACCGTTGTTAAAGGGATATACCCAAAATCCCATGAAGTTGTGGTACAATCATCCGGCTTCAAAATGGGAAGAAGCTCTGCCCATGGGGAACGGTCGTCTGGGGGCAATGGTTTTTGGAAAACCCGGCCACGAAACGATTCAGCTCAATGAGGAAACGGTTTGGGCCGGCGGTCCCAATAATGATATCAATCCACAAGCCAAACCGTACATAAAAAAAGTGCGCCAGCTGATTTATGAAGAAAAATATGTAGAAGCTGAGAAAATGGCTCTTAAGCATATTACACCCAGGGGAAACAGTGGTATGCCTTATCAGACGGTGGGTAACCTGGCGCTCGATTTTCCGGGGCATCATTCCTATTCGGATTATTACCGGGATTTGGAGCTGGACCGGGCAGCCTCTAGGGTTCGTTACAAAGTGGAGGGTGTGCAATATCACCGGGAAATGTTTACTTCAATGGTCGATTCGGTCATTGTTATTCGATTGACCGCAGATCAGCCTGGAAAAATAACTTTCACCGCTTCATTAAACAGTCCGCAGCAACATAGGGTCAACATACAGCATAATCAGCTGTTGATGTCGGGGATCACAGGCGATCATGAAAATATGAAAGGACAGGTTAAGTTTGAAACGCTGGTCCATCCTGAAGTGAAAGGCGGACAAGTCAGCCAAAGCGATACCAGTTTTACGGTCCGGGGAGCAGATACCGCCACGCTGTATATTTCCATCGGAACCAATTTTAAGAACTATCATGATTTAAGTGGAGATGCTGATGGCAGAACCCGGGAAGCGTTGAATCACGCGCTGAAGAAACCCTATCGACAACTGCTGGCAGATCATATTGCGGCTTACCAAGACTATTTTGACCGGGTACAACTTGATTTGGGCTCCACTCAAGCTATCAACAAACCTACCGACCAACGCATAGCGGATTTTTCAAATGGGAACGATCCCCAATTGGCGGCTTTATATTTTCAATTCGGACGCTACCTGCTGATTTCCAGTTCCCGGCCGGGCGGACAACCGGCCACGCTGCAGGGCATTTGGAATCACCAGATGCAACCCCCGTGGGACAGCAAATACACGATCAATATCAACACGGAGATGAACTACTGGCCCGCTGAAATTACTAATCTGACAGAAATGACCCAACCGCTTACGCAGATGCTGGAAGAGCTCTCCGTAACCGGACGTGAAGGGGCCCGGCAGATGTACGGAGCGCGGGGCTGGGTCGTGCATCATAATACGGATATCTGGAGAGTGACCGGGGTCGTGGATCAGGCCTTTTCGGGGCTTTGGCCGAGTGGGGGCGCCTGGCTGAGTACGCATTTGTGGAATCATTACCTGTATTCGGGCGATATAACCTATCTCCGAAAAATTTATCCCATATTAAAAGGTGCCAGTACATTTTTTGTGGATGATCTGAAACCGGGTCCGGATGGCCGCTGGCTGGTAGTGGCTCCTTCCATGTCGCCGGAACACAGCTATATGAATAATAATGGTACCGGGGTTTCGGTTACGGCCGGGGCCACGATGGACAATCAACTCTTAAACGACCTGTTTTCGAATACCATTCAAGCGGCTCGTATCTTACATGAAGACGAAGCATTCCGGGATACACTGCGTATGAAGCGTGATTCTTTGCCTCCCATGCAGATCGGCCAGTACAGTCAATTACAGGAATGGCTGCACGACTGGGATGATACGACCGATCATCACCGGCACGTATCCCATTTGTACGGATTATTTCCCAGTAATCAAATTTCTCCTTATAAAACTCCGAAGCTTTTTGAAGGGGCCCGTAACTCGTTGCTGTATCGCGGAGATGTTTCCACCGGCTGGTCGATGGGCTGGAAAGTCAACCTGTGGGCGCGTCTGCTGGACGGCAATCATGCCTATAAATTAATATCCGATCAGTTGAGCCCGGTGGGGAAAGGCGAGGGCGGCGGTACCTACCCGAATTTATTTGATGCACATCCCCCCTTCCAGATTGATGGGAACTTTGGCTGTACGTCGGGTATCGCAAGGATGTTGCTTCAAAGCCTGGATGGGGCGGTACAATTTCTCCCGGCCCTGCCCGATGCCTGGCCGGAAGGTTCCATAAAAGGTCTGCGCACGCGAGGGGGATTCACGGTTGATCTGGTGTGGAAAGATGGAAAAGTTAAAACGGCCACGATACATTCCCGCCTGGGAGGTAATTTACGATTGAGAACGTATCATCCGCTGGAGACCGTAACGGAAGGTGTTGAGCTGAAGAAGGCCGAAGGTTCAAATCCCAATCCATTATTTGAGGTTCCTAAAGTGAAAAAGCCGTTGGTTTCAGATGAAGCGAATTTACCCGGATTGAATTTACGTAAAACCTACGAGTATGATGTACAGACCTTGCCCGGTAAAGACTACGTTTTCAAAGCTAAATGAAAAGCCCATGGTAACCCGTAATACGAATAATCCCAAAAATAGAGCGATTATGATTACTGTACGAAACAGGCAAAAAATAGAAAAATGGTTTACAGCACCTTTATTATTAATATTGCTGCTATGTTCCACAGCGGCTTTTGGTCAGGCTGATTCTGTGAATAAAAACAAACCGGACCGGGTTGAATGGTTTAGCAACCTGGGGTACGGCTTGTTCCTTCACTGGGGTGTGGATAGTCAAATCGGTACTGTGATCAGTCATTCGCTGGTGGGGGCTTCCGATGCCTATCAAAAGAAATTTTTTGAACAGCTCCCCAAAACCTTTGATCCCTCAAGGTTTAATCCCGATGCCTGGGCGCGTATGGCGAAAGTATCGGGCGTCAAATATGTGGTTTTCACGGCGAAACACCATTCCGGGTTCTGCATGTTTGATACCAAAACTACTGATTTCAATATAATGAACACACCGTATGGAAAAGACATAACCCGCGAAATTGTCGATGCCTTTCGGAAGCAGGGCATCGCCATTGGCATCTATTTTTCACCTGATGATTTTCACTTTCTCTACGAACAGGGGACTACCATCAGCCGCAGAAACCCGGAAGTCAAGCCGGTAAACAATCCGGGGTTGATGCAGCACGATAAACAACAGATCCGGGAGCTGCTGACCAACTATGGCCCCATCGATATTATGTTTATTGATGGTCCTGCCGAAGGGTTAAAAGAGCTGGCCTGGAAAGTAAATCCGAATTTGGTGATTACGCGGGGCGCTATGGAAACGCCGGAGATCGCCCCGTCAACCACTCAGGGACTTCCCGGCTCCCTGTTGACCGACGTTTGGGAGGCTTGCTATACCATGGGCACGTCCTGGCAATACAAACCTACGAACGAACACTATAGAAGTGGAACAGACCTGATTGAAAACCTGATTGAATCCCGGGCTAAAAATGGAAATATGCTGCTGAATGTAGGCCCGAAGCCGGACGGTGAATTGCCGCAGCAACAAAAAAACACAATGCGGGAGATCGGGACCTGGCTATTTATTAACGGGGAGTCGGTCTACGGGGTAAAACCTTGGAACGTCTCCAATGAAGATAATATTTGGTTTACGTACTCAAAGAACCGGGATGTGGTGTATGCCATAATAAGACAGCCCGACTGGAAATGGGGGACCCGGAAGACCATAACACTGAAATCTGTGAAAGGGAAGGACAATACGAAAGTAAGTGTTTTGGGGCAGAGCGGTGAAGTGCTTGAATATCATCCCGACACTAAGCCCGAAACCGCCTGGCAAAATACTCAACAAGGATTAAAAATAACGGCTACCCGCGCTCAGCGCATTTATAATGATCGCACCTGGCCCAATCCGGTGGTGTTGAAGGTAACGCATCCTGAAGCGGCGTCATCTAGGTAAATTAAAATCACAACATATCAATATTTTGAAATCATGGTTTAAGATGAAAATTCTCAGACTATATATTAGACGCTCTAATACTATAGATATAATAATGAACCCAAGTTGATGAGATATTGATCGGGAAATCGTTTGCGCATTTTCTTTATTTACGGGCCGGGATTTATTATAGAGTTCGCAAAATGGCTATATCTGTCCGTGGGGATGATGTACTTTTAGGTTATTAAAAGGGTTAATTTTAGAATTTTTTGTTGTATCTATGTGGATAAGTACACAATTAATTTGGATATCGGAGTAGGCCCATAAAAAATTTGCATTTCAAAAGATAAAATATTAATTATGTGATTAGTGCAATCGTTTGCATCTATTTTAGTTACCATTGGGGGTAGCTGAACACGGAATATGAACATCTCTAAATGTCAGGGACTATGAAAAAATATATACGAACGTTAAGTATAGGGCGATGGATTTTGCTTTTGTTGCTTATGGCAACAGGGACTGATCTTTATGCCCAGGGTACAAATGTTAGCGGAACTGTCACCGATAGTAAAACAAAAGAAGCGCTTCCGGGCGTTAATATCCTAGTTAAGGGTACCACGAACGGGACGTCGACGAACTCAGATGGACATTTTAATTTGTCGGTTCCATCGTTACAGGATACGCTGGTTTTTACGTATATCGGGTATCAAACACAGACGGTTCCGATTGCAGGCAGATCTCAAATCGATATCTCGCTGAAAACACAGATTTTATCAGAAGGCGAAGTGGTCGTTGTGGGATATGGTACACAGAAAAAATCGAATTTAACGGGAGCCATCGGGTCGGTTTCAGGGGATGAGGTAGGTAATATCTCCGAAAGTGATCCGACATCATTGCTACAGGGGAAAGTGCCCGGCGTGCGAATTGAAAACGGAGGCGGACAGCCGGGAGGGGATGTCACCGTCGTTATTCGCGGAACGGGTACTTTTGGTAATGATCAGCCCTTGTATGTGATTGATGGTAATATCACCAATTCCATGTCCTTCCTGAATCCCGACGATATAGAATCGATCGAGGTATTGAAAGACGCTTCAGCCGCAGCAATTTACGGAAACCGGGCTGCAAACGGTGTTATCATCGTAACTACCAAAAAAGGTTCATCCGGCAAAACCCGAGTGCATTTCAGCAGTAATGTGGGGGTTCAACAACCTTCCAATACTTTTGATTTTCTGAATGCCCGTCAATATGCTGATTTTATGAACAAGGCCAATGATAATGACGGACAACCCCGTGCACCGGCCAACTCTACTCAGTTTGACCCTTCCATTAATACGGATTGGCAGGATGTCCAATTAAACCCCGCTCCCATGCAGCAATATAATATGAGCATTTCCGGGGGAAGTGATAATTCGTCTTATTATCTATCCGGACAGTATTATGATCAAAAGGGTGTTGTTGTAGATGATGAATACCAACGGTATAACATCCGCGCCAATTCCACTTTTGAATTGGGTAAACTCAGCGTAGAAGAATCCTTTTCCGCTTCACGGGCGATTAATAATCCCAACACCTATTTCGGTAGGGAACGAGGTGCCATACCAACAGTCCCCATTTATAATAAAAATAATGATGGCGGATATGCCGGTATTAAACCTGCTTATAATGGCGTGGCACGGGGAATTAACTGGTATGGTCTGGCGAAGTTAAATGAAAACCGATACACTACGGACCGTATTGTGGGAAGCGTCAACGGTACCATGGAAATTATTGACGGGTTGGAATATAAATTAAATTTGGGGCTGGATTATTCGGTCTATCACAGTTTTAATTTCACCCCGACATTCTTTTTCAGCACTTCTCAGGAAGCGTTTAACGATGTGGCGGATTTGAATGAAAGTGAAAACCGAACCACTGGAACGCTCATTGAGAATACGCTGCACTATAACAAGTCACTCGGAAATCACAATTTTGATTTGCTGGGTGGATTTACGCAGCAGTTGAGCAAAGGACGAAGCGTAGGTACACAGGCCACCGATTTCCCAACCAACGATTTACGGGTGATCAGTGCAGCCAACAAAATCGTCAACTCTTTTGGTCAGGAACAGGATTATGCACTTTCATCTGTGTTGGGACGTATCAATTATAATTACAATGAAACCTATCTGCTGGGAGCTACCATCCGATACGATGGATCGTCACGTTTCACCAAGCAAAATCGCTGGGGGATGTTCCCATCGGTATCAGCGGGATGGAGAATCAGTAATGAATCATTCTTCCCGGATGGAATTGTCAATGAACTGAAAATCCGCGGTAGCTATGGTGAATTGGGTTCTCAAAACGTAGGGAATTATGTAACCATTTCCGGGTTAAATATTTATACGGATTATTACTTTGCCGGCGGAGTTCAGCCGGGTACAGCCTTAACCACTCTGGCCAATCCGAATATTGTTTGGGAAACCACCAAAACAACAGATGTCGGGGCAGATATCGGCCTGTTGGATGATAAGATTACCTTTACGCTCGATTATTTTGATAAGCTTTCGGACGGCGTTCTTACCAATCTGCCGATTCCAACCTATGGTGGTGTGGGTAGTTCTATTGTTAAGAATGCCGCCTCCATCAAGAATACCGGTTTTGAATTATCCGGCACCTATCATTACCGTCCGTCCGACGATGGATTGCAGTTCAATGTGACGGCCAATTTCAGTACCGTGCACAATGAAGTGATGAAATTAGGCGAAGGCGTAAGTCCGATTACTGGTGGATCGTTTACGCAACAATCGCTGACGGCAACCCGTACAGCAGTAGGCCATCCCGTAGCCAGCTATTGGGGCTATGTGATGGAAGGTATCTATCAAAATCAAGAACAGATTGATGCGGATGGTCGCACCAACGCAAAACCCGGGGATATCAACTTCAAGGATTTGAACGGGGATGGACAAATTAACAGTGATGATAAAACCTGGCTGGGTAGTTATACTCCCGATTTCAGTTACGGGTTGAACTTCGATGCCAGTTACAAAAATTTTGATTTCAGTATGTTCCTGCAAGGGGTATACGGAAACCAAATATGGAACGCCAAAAAATTCCAGTATATCATGGACCTGACCGGTGGAAACAAAATTACAAAGGTTATGGATTATTGGACTCCTGACAACCGGGATACCAATATCCCCCGCCCCACGGTTCTTGATCCTGCAAACAATAAAAGAGCGTCATCATTTTACGTGGAGGATGGCTCATACCTCAGGCTAAAGAACCTGCAGATTGGTTACACGATACCTGCCAATTTATCAAAAATGGTAAGTGTGCAAAATGCCAAGATCTATGTTAGAGGTCAGAACCTGTTGACTTTTACCAAATATACCGGATATGATCCCGAAGTGGGGCGCAATAGCGGGACCAAAGCCCGTGGACTTTTCGGAGCTGGTGTGGCTGTAGAAGCTCAGCCTCATGTCAGAATTTTCTCTGTAGGTGTTGATTTATCCTTCTAAAATTTTAAAAAGTTTTATTGCTATGAATATTCGTAAAATATTGTCAGGGCGCAGTATCATCACTATCATGGGGTTAGTCATACTGTTGTTGCCCTTGAATAACTGTGAAAGCCCAAATGATACATTAAGTATTAATGATCCCAACCGGTTGAGTCCGGCCCTGTTCTGGAAAACGGGCGATGACGCCGAGAAGGCACTGGTGGGAGTTTATGGTCCGTTAACAACGATTCCCGGCTGGGGACGAATGATGGGAGCTATCCTTACCATTCATCGATCCGATATTGTGGATCCATACCCGCAACCGCAGGTTAATGATGCCGGAACATTTACTGTAACCGCGACCAATGGTCGTGTTTCCGAAGGTTGGGGTTCATTAAATCGTGTAGTTTCACGGGCCAATCAAGTCATTGCTAATGTACCGGATATAGAAATGGATGCTACCCGTAAAAAGCAAATTATGGGAGAAGCCTATTTTCTGCGTGGTTTTGCTCATTTCTATCTACTAAATATGTGGGGGCATATACCCTTAATAACCAAACCCATTACCAATGTGGACGAAATGATGGTGGAACAAGCCTCGCAGGATGAAGTCTGGAAAAGTATAAAATCAGATTTCAAAGAGGCCCAAAGTAGACTCCCCAAATCCTGGCCGGAAAGTGATGTCGGTCGGGCTACATGGGGCGCAGCCACTTCCATGCTGGGTAAATCTTATTTATACACTCAGGATTGGGCCAATGCGGCGACGGAACTGAAAAAGGTAATCGATTCCAACCAGTATGAACTCGTAGATAATTACCAGTGGAATTTCCTGGCATCGCACAATAATAACAAGGAGTCTATTTTTGAACTGCAATATCAGAGTTCAAGTGATGGAAACTGGGGCGCCAGTGGAACACCAAACCCTTGGCGCGGACAAGCCTGGGAGCCGGATGTAGCCCCCAAAGGATATACCAGTCAGAAGAGTGTGGATGTGAATCAGTGGGTGTATGACCTATATATGGCACAGAAAACAACTTCCGGCGAAACTGATCCCAGAGCTTATGCCACTATTTTGTGGAATTATCCCGGAGCCAAAGTGTACCAGGATGATTTTAAGGATGCCTTTACCGGTGCAGACCTCAATAAAATTTGGGTGCGTAAATACCTGAATTTTGATCGAACGAGTTCATTGACCCCGGGTAGCTGGGCTTATTCCGATAACAATCGTCGCATGATTCGCCTGGCCGATGTGCTGCTCATGTATGCAGAAGCCGAGAATGAAGCCAATGGTCCTTCCTCCAGCGTATATGATGCTATCAACCGCGTCAGAGAACGAGCAAATATGCCCGATATAGCGCAAGGCATGGATAAAGCCGGCATGCGTTCGGCCATCAGGGATGAACGTGTGCGGGAGCTGGCATTGGAAGGTGATCGTATTTTTGATCTCAAACGCTGGGGAATTGCCTATGACCGGTTCAGCAATCACCCGGAATTCCGTGCCAATAGTGGCGGAACTTTGGATCCCGGTGAGATTTATTTGCCAATTCCGCAAAATGATATTGATGCGAATCCTAAGCTTAAGCAAAACAAGGGATACAACTAGTTTTCCCCCTGATGTTGAAGGGCTGGTTTTAATTTACGAAACCGCCCTTCAACACTTTTTTTTAAACATACTTTTAATAATTTAATACAAGCCTTCGAATTCAGTTAATCGAAGGCTTGTCATATATAATCAAGGCTGTCTAAAGTTTATCCGGTATATCAAGTTAAATATCATAGGGTTATGGTTCATGGTCATCGGATTGATTTCTTGTCAGTTCATCGGTCGTGATACGGCTTTGTTTAAAAAAATGGATGCCAGGGTAACGGGTATTGACTTCTCAAATGACATTACCGAATCGGATTCTGTGAATGTGCTCGACTATTATTATAGCTATAACGGGGGCGGTGTCGGGGTGGGAGATTTCAACAACGACGGTAAACAGGACCTGTTTTTCGCTGGTAATATGGTTAGCTCCAGGCTTTACTTGAATGATGGGAAATTCCATTTTCGGGATATAACAGAAGCATCAGGAACTAATACCAAAGACTGGATTATGGGTGTATCCCTGATCGATATTAATCATGATGGCTGGCTGGATATTTATTTGAATGTGGTGGGGATTGGTCAGTATCGAAAGTTCAGAAATCTATTATTTATTAATCAGGGTCTCAATGCCCGGGGTATTCCAACATTTAGCGAGCAGGCAAATAATTATGGATTGGCGGATGGTTCCTATAGTGTGCAATCGGCTTTCTTGGACTATGACCGGGATGGCGATCTGGATATGTTTTTGATGACCAATGGGATCGATTTTACAGATAAAACCTTCGTTTACCCCAAATCTTACCCGGTCACGGGTGGTAAAACGATTGATAAACTGTACGAAAATATAGGTACACCTGATTCTCTGGATCACCCTTACTATGTGGATGTTTCAAAAAAGGCGGGAATTCAATTCGAAGATTATGGACTGGGTTTGGCGGTCAATGATATAAATGGAGATGGCTGGCCGGATATTTACGTCGCCAGCGATTTTATGCCCAATGATCTGATCTATATCAATCAGCAGGATGGCACTTTTAAAGAATCGGCGGAGTTAATGCAAAGCCATCAAACCCGCAATGGGATGGGGGTGGATATCGCAGACTTGAATAATGACTTACGCCCGGATATCATAGTACTTGACATGTTGCCCGAAACCAATGCCCGGAAGAAAACCATGATTGCCGGCATGGATTATAACAAGTTCCAGAAGGAGCTGGATGCCGGTTATGTACCACAGTTTCTCAGGAATACGGTGCAGTTAAATCGTGGAACGGATACCAAGGGCATCACTCATTTTTCTGATATCAGTCAACTTACCGGTATGGACGATACCGATTGGAGTTGGGCACCCTTGATGGCAGATTTTGATAATGATGGTTTTAAGGATGTGTATGTAACCAATGGTTTTGTTAAAGATATCACGGATCTCGACTTCATGCGTGACAAAACCGTAGCCACGGCATTTGGATCCCAGCGCATCAAGAAGGCCCGGAAAAAAGAGATGTTTCAAAAACTGAACGGTATCAAAGTTTCGAATTTTCTTTTTAAAAATAATGGACGGCTTTCTTTTAGCAATGCAACGAAAGAATGGGGACTTGATGATCCGTCGTTCTCCAACGGGGCAATTTATGCTGATTTGGATAATGACGGTGACCTGGATCTGGTAACCAACAATATTAATGAAAAAGCTTTTGTTTTTGAGAATCGTTCAGATACCCGGCAAAAGAAACATCATTATTTGACCGTAAAACTTCGGGGAAGAGAAAAGAATCCAGGAGGAATCGGGGGAAGAATCAATATCTATACCTCGGATGGGCAGCAAACACGATATGTCAATCCGGTACGGGGATATCTTTCCAGTATCAACGCTCCCGCACATTTTGGCCTGGGTTCGAAGAAGGTGGTGGATTCACTGGAAATAAATTGGAGTGATGGAAAACGACAGGTGTTCAGGGATGTTGATGCCGATCAGCAAGTTGATGTTCATTATTCCGATACGCGGGATTTCGTCAATAAGGGAAAAGACCAAAAAAAACCGGTATTTACCACGGCCAATAATTCAGCATCTATTCATTATAAACAGGAAGAAAACCCGTTTGTGGACTTCCAAAGAAGACCGTTGTTAATCCGGATGTATTCAAGAAACGGACCGGGAATTGCAGTGGCAGATGTAGATCATAAAAATGGGCTGGACTTTTTTATCGGTGGATCCGCCCATCATTCCGGGATGATATTTAAACAGAGTAAGGATGGGACTTTTCGGAAGCAATCCATGAATAATTCAGATGCCGATTTTGAAGATATGGGGGCGCTCTTTTTCGATGTGGATAATGATGGTGATCAAGATCTGTATGTGGTCAGCGGTGGCAGCGTCTTTCCGGCAGGTACCCGCCGATATTTAGATCGACTGTATTTGAATAATGGAAATGGATCATTTGAGAAGTCAAGCGAAGGTCTACCCTCCGTTCAATCGAGCGGGAGCTGTGTGACAGGCGCCGATTTTGACCGTGATGGGGATATCGATTTATTTGTAGGTGGCCGGTATCAGCCAGGTTCTTATCCAAATGCTCCAGGCAGTTATCTGTTGGAAAATGAAAATGGAAAACTTAAAGATGTGACCGAATCAAAAGCTGAAGGGTTATCTTCGGCAGGCATGGTAAGTTCCGCCATTTGGACGGATTTTAATAACGATGGTTGGATGGATTTAATGCTCGTCGGAGAGTGGATGCCTGTGACTTTTTATAAAAATGAACGGGGTCACCTGGTCGACATAACGCAACAAATAGGGCTGAAAAACTCTACAGGCTGGTGGGATAGTATTTATCCGGTGGATATCGATAATGATGGGGATATGGATTATATCCTGGGTAATATGGGGCTCAATAATGAATTTGATGTGAGTGCGCAACACCCGGTGAAACTCTATGCCGATGATTTTGACGGGAATGGTATTTTGGATCCGGTTACCGCCTATTATTCTTTAAATGAAGATCACAAAATTGAATTGTTCCCTTATGCCGGGCGGGATGATATGTTCAGGCAATTATCGGTTTTAAAGAGAAAATTTAAAACCTATAAAGCATACGGTTCGGCTTCTTTAGCTGAAGTGATTTCTCCTGAATTAATGTCTGAAGCAAAAAAACTTTCTGCCGGTAACTTTAAAAGCTGTATCCTGGAGAATCTCGGCTCAGAGAAATTTGACTTAAAACCCCTGCCGGTGGAAGCACAATTTTCAACGGTGAATGGCATTCTAAGCAGGGATTACAATAATGATGGTAATCCCGATTTGCTACTTGCCGGCAATCAATATGCTACAGAAATAACCTACGGGTGGCAGGATGCTTCTCTTGGATTGCTCTTGTGGGGAGATGGGAATGGAAATTTCAAACCGGTTTCGCCACAGCAAAGCGGGCTATTCCTGGATAAAGATATCCGGGGGCTTGCTTCCTTCCCGGATAACCGGAATCAGGAATTGATTTTGGCTGCAGCCAATTCAGATAGTCTGAAGGTATTGACTCAGAAAACCGGTAAACAAAAACAGGTTATCTTTGCAAAACCCAATGACGCTTATGCCATCATAACATTAGGTAGTGGCCAAAAAAGAAAGAAGGAATTTATGTATGGGTCTGGGTATCTATCTCAATCGGCCCGTTATATTGTAGTAAATCAGCATATGCGATCTGTTGAAATGGTTGATTACCAGGGGAATTCAAGAAGGATTGAGTTGAGTAATTTAACAGTTAAAAATTAATGAAGTTGTTATAAGGAGATCACACCATGTCCAAACAAATGAACCGTCGCCAATTTTTATCAACCATGGGGGGATTGGCTGCGGCACCGTTTATTCCCGGATTATTGCGACAACAACGACGTCCTAATGTGCTTTTTATGTTAATGGACGATATGACTTACCGGGCGATTGAAAGTCTGAATAACCCGGAAGTGCATACGCCTAATTTGAACCGGCTTTGCCAACGGGGAACCAGCTTTACCCATGCTTTCAACCAGGGGGGATGGTCGGCAGCCGTTTGTGTGCCGGCGCGATCCATGTTGGTCAGCGGACTCAATGTATGGCATGCGCACAAGGCACATAATGAATATAAGAATATACCGCTTTGGGGAGAAACATTTGCCCAACATGGGTATGAAACGTTTTTTGCCGGAAAATGGCATTTGGGTGAACCGTCGGCCATACGATCAGCTCAACATATCGGTCCCCATTCCAAAGATTTTGGCCGGGGGATGTTATTGAGCTCGGGCAATCAATATTTCAGGCCGCATGATCCGGCGAAGAAAGACATATTGCCGGAAATGCCTTATGTAGTGAATAATTTAAAAGAATCGTGGAAAAAACATCCCAACAGGCCATGGAATTCCGATGATCAGTCGTTGTCGGGACACTGGCTGAAAAGCAACAAAAACCTGGATCGTGAATGGGCCGCGAAACATTGTCCTGATGCGCGGCATTCATCCGATATCTGGACGCAGGCGGCCATAGAGTTTCTGAATAACCCACCGGGTGGCGGCAAGAAACCGTGGTTTATGCACTTGGCATATTTTTCGCCTCACGATCCCCGGCAATCGCCTAAAGATTTTTTGAATCGATATAATGCCGATCAGTTGGAGGTCCCTCCCAACTTCATGTCTGAATTTCCGTTTGACCAGGGAGATCACCGCATCCGTGATGAAGTGCTGGCACCTTTCCCGCGGAGTTCGGCGGACGTGCAATTCCACCGGCGGGAATATTATGCCCTCATCACCTACATTGATCATCATATCGGCCGGATCATGGATACCCTGGACCAAAACGGGATGAGTGATGAGACGATTATCATTTTTACATCCGATCACGGACTCGCTGTAGGGCAACACGGGCTGATGGGCAAGCAAAACCTGTTTGATCATTCTACGCGGGTACCGCTGATCATGGCTGGGCCTGGAATTCCGGCCGGACATAAAGTAGATCACATGGTGTATCACGGTGGATTGTTTCCGACTACCTGCGACCTGGTTGATTTGCCGATTCCCAAAACGGTGGAAAAAGAGAGTTTTGCAGATTTGGCGTCCGGTCAATCCCGTAATGGTGCACAGAAACCTATTTACGGGGCCTATATAAACTATCAGCGTTCGGTTCGCACAAAACAGCACAAATTGATTGAATACCGGGTTAATGGAGAAAAGCATACGCAGTTATTCGACCTGCAGGAAAATCCATTGGAGATCAATGCACAGAACCTGGCGGACGAATCATCCTATGCCGGGTTGATCAAAGACTTGCGTAAGCAGTTACACAGCCTGCAAAAGCAGTTTGATGATCCGATGGATGCGGTTTAGGGAATTTTAAATTTTAAATGTTGAATTTCACTAATTGACTCTCGTTACATGGCTCCGCCATGTCATGCGATTCAGAAGGCTCTGCCTTCTTATGTGTAGAGTAAGTAATGGAAAAAATGTAATTAGATCAGATCCGCAAAGACTCAAAGATTTTGCGGATCTTTAACGCCATTAATTAAATCGGACAAATTTTAATAAAACAACAATAGAAAGATATACAAAGGGAAAGATTTATGATAAAAGAATGGATATCGCCATCGTGTAAATATAGCAAGACAATGATCATAGTGTTGGCTATTTTTGGACTGATTAGCATGAACTATGAGGTGTCTCTTGCCCAGGATCAACCCCAAAAATTTGAACCTACCGAGCAATCTTTGAAGCAGCATCAAGTGCCCGAGTGGTATCAGAATGCCAAGTTGGGAATCTTTATTCACTGGGGACTCTATTCGGTACCGGCCTGGGCGCCGTTGTCGGGTGAACTTGGTACGTTGAGCCGGGAAGAGTGGTTCAAGGATAATGCCTATGCAGAGTGGTACCTGAATACCATGCGCATCGATGGATCGCCCACTCAAAAGCACCATTATGAGACTTATGGCAAGGATTTCGATTACTACAACTTTGCTTCCACATTCAATAAGGAAATCAAGAAATGGGACCCGAATGAAATGGCGGATCTCTTCAAATCAGTGCACGCCCGATATGTGGTATTAACCAGCAAGCACCATGAAGGTTTTCTGTTGTGGCCCAGTACAATGTTAAATCCCTACCTGCCGCGTGGTGAACGCCATGCTTCGCGCGATATCGTGGGAGAACTGACCGACGCGGTTCGGAAGGACGGGATGCGAATGGGAATCTATTATTCCGGCGGTATTGACTGGTCATTCAAGCCGATTGTTATTGATGGATCGGGAAATTGGGGGAATGTGACGCCGAACACCGACCAGTATGCGCATTATGCGGATGCTCAATGGCGGGAACTTATCAAAAAATATAAACCGGCTATTTTGTGGAATGATATTACCTACCCCAAGAAAGGAAAGGCCCTGGCTATCTTTGCTGAATATTATAATGAAGTTCCCGACGGCGTTATTGACAACCGGTGGGGACGTGATGTTTATGATATTACGACGCCCGAATACAAACAGTATGATAAAATCACTCCCAAGAAGTGGGAAACCTGCCGGGGGATCGATTATTCGTTTGGGTACAATCAAAATTCCACGCCCGATCAGATGCTTACCGTAAATAAGCTGGTGGATATGTTTGTGGATATTGTCAGTAAGAACGGAAATTTGTTGCTCGATGTAGGTCCTAAAGCCGATGGTACCATTCCAAAACTACAGGTTGAACGTTTGAAGGGACTCGGTAAATGGCTGGATGTCAATGGGGAGGCTATTTTCGGTACGCAGCCCTGGGTGGAAGCACAGGGTGAAACAAACGACGATACTCCGGTGCGTTATACCTTCAAAGACGGTACCCTTTATGCCATTTTACTTGACAAACCATCCAGTAATAACCTGACGATTCGTTCCATTGTAGCCAAACCGGGGACGGATATTTCGGTGCTGGGCAACGACGGATCGGTAAATTGGAAGCAAAAAGGTAACGATATTTCGGTCCGTTTGCCCGATTTGGGAGATGCCCCGGCTTATACCCTTAAAATCACTCCACAGCCTTCCGCTTTGATGGAAAAAGAGTAATAGCTAACGCGTTTTGCGATTGGGATAACCGGTTAATATTGGTATCGGGAATTGATAGTTATTCTGATTATTATTTTTATCGTCAAAGGTCAAAGGTCTCTTATTAATATGTAGCACTAAAAAGGTTTAAATTATTTTTAGGGAAGCAATCATAAATTTATTAACACAAAGGATATGATATGAAAACAATCACTAAGTTGAGTGTACTCGCACTGCTGATATTCAGTTTTGTGCAGTGCAAGGAAAAATCGTCAAAAGATTCGGGACAAACGTTGACGGATGAGCAAATTATCAACGAATCCAAACAGGATTTCAATCAGCGTATGAAATGGTGGCGCGATGCCAAGTTCGGCATGTTTATCCACTGGGGACCATACGCCGTACCGGCTGGGGTATACAAGGGTAAGGAAGTGGACGGCATTGGGGAATGGATTATGGATCATGCTCAAATCCCCGTATCCGAATATGAAGAATATGCCCGTCAGTTTGATCCGGTGAAATATAATGCGGACAAATGGGTGAAAATGGCCAAAGATGCCGGGGTAAAGTATATTATCATCACCACCAAACATCATGACGGCTTCGCTTTGTGGGATTCCAAAGTTTCCGATTACGATGCCAAAGATTTTGCCGCCATCCATAAGGATTTGCTGATGCCCCTAAAAAAAGCGTGTGATAAATATGGGGTTAAACTTGGTTTTTATCACTCCATCATGGACTGGCACCATCCCGATGCGCAGCGGCCCAATTATCCCAACTATAATACCGATAAGAAGACCAATCCCAATTTTGATAGCTACGTGGAAAATTACCTGAAGCCACAACTCAAAGAATTGGTGGAAACCTACGATCCAGCTGTTCTGTGGTTTGACGGGGAGTGGATTCCGGAATGGACCCATGCGTATGGAAAAGAAATCTTTACGTATGTTCGGGAGATGAAGCCCGATATCATCATTAATAACCGGGTGGATGTCGGCCGTAATGGCATGCAGGGTATGAATGAAGGAAATGAGCAGTTTTTTGGTGATTTTGGAACCCCCGAACAGGAAATCCTGGAAGGAACCAGCGATTTCGATTGGGAATCGTGCATGACAATGAACGACACCTGGGGGTATAAGAAAAATGACCATAACTGGAAATCGGCCCGGACACTGATTAATAACCTGTCGGATATCGCGGCCAAAGGAGGCAATTACCTGCTGAACGTAGGTCCAACCGCTGAAGGTCTTATCCCACAAGCCAGTGTGGAACGATTGGCTGCCATGGGGGACTGGTTAGATGTGAACGGGGAAGCCATATATAAAACTGAGCGCCTGCAAAATCACTATAAGCAGGGCGAAAATATCCGTTATACGAAGAAGGAAGGTCAGCCGGTGTATTACGGTATCAGCCTGGACAAACCCGGATCAAGCATCACCTTCAAATACCTGAAACCCAATGATGGCAGTGATGTCTATCTACTGGGTTATGACCAACCGCTGGAATGGAAATACAGCGAAGGTCAGGGGGTAACCATACAAATACCCTCCAATATGAACCGCGAGGATTTTGATCAGGCGATGGTGTTTAAGGTGAATGGTGCAGAAGTCTGATTATTTTGTAATAACATTGAAGGAATAATCTTAAGGAATTTCTCAGTTCCGATTTATTAATGAGCAGAAGGTATTTATTCAAACGCCTTCTGCTCATTTTGTTTATTTCTTTAATATAATGAAGGGGAGGGCATTTCATCTCCAGTCAGGTACGGCAAATATAAAATAACTTGGTATTACAGTAAAAAGTTCATCGTATATCAAACATTTACACTCCGATATAAAATTAATTTTAAAATGTTATAGGATGAGAATCATCAAGCTGTTGCTCTTTACTTTGTTTTTAACGGCGTGTTCATCGGGTTCAAAGGGAAAACTCAATTGGCAACAGGTGGAACCCGGTCTATGGAAGGCCGTAGCAGGTCAACCCGATGATTATAATTTGTTGAAAGCGTCAGGGGCTCAGCCACGCCACGATGCTCTTTCCCAAATGGGACCAACAAATTTCCCCCTGTCTCAATCGGATATTTCAGATAAAATCGTAGATGGTAAAACCTACTTGCGTTTTCCCCTGGATAAAGGTGAGCAATTATATGGTTTCGGACTCAACTTTAAAACGGTGCATCAGCGCGGTCGAATACTTCGTTTACATGTGGATCACTACGGTGGCAGGGACAATGGGAGAACTCATGCACCCACCCCGTTTTATGTATCTTCAAAGGGATATGGGGTTTTTATAAATGCCGCCCGCTATATTAAAGTTTATGCCGGAACCGCTGTCCGGAAAGACAGCAAACATCCGCCGAAAGTCAGAGATCGCAATACTGATCCGAATTGGTCTGCTCAACCCTATTCAGATGCTGTTGAAATGCTGGTTCCTGCAAAAGGGGCAGAAATCTATGTGTTCGGAGGATCAAAACCATTGGATGCCGTCCGACGTTTTAATCTCTTTAACGGTGGCGGCCCCCTGCCTCCACGATGGGGCCTGGGTTTTACGCAGCGTGTGAATCGTCTTTATTCGGCTTCACAAGTGCAAAAGGAAGCACAGGAGTTTGAAGAGCGTGGCTATCCACTGGATTTTATCGGCCTGGAACCCGGTTGGCAAAGTAAATCCTATCCCTGCACATTGGAATGGGATTCCACGCGATTTCCCCATCCGCAGGGTTTCGTTCAAAAAATGCTGGATCACCATATCCGAATAAACCTTTGGACCAATCCCTATGTTTCCCCTGATGCTTCTTTCGCAGAAGAAATTGAACCTTACAGCAGTTCCCATACGGTATGGAACGGATTGGTTCCGGATTATACTTTGCCGAAAGCCCGGGACATTTTCTTTTCTCAACTACAAAAAGACCAGGTCAATATCGGGGTCAGTGGGTACAAATTTGATGAAGTGGATGGATATGACAGCTGGCTTTGGCCCGATGTGGCTACTTTCCCATCCGGGCATACGGCTGAGCAAATGCGTCAAACCTATGGATTATTGGTTCAGCGGTACAGTACAGAAATGTTTCAAAAACAAAACCGTCGCACCTTCGGACTCGTAAGAGCGTCAAACGGGGGAGGAACTTCCTTCCCTTACGTGATTTACAACGATTATTACAATCACCGGGATTTCATAACAGCGTTAATTAACAGTAGTTTTGCCGGAGTATTGTGGACTCCCGAAGTTCGATCTTCTGATTCCGCTGAGGAATGGTTGCGCAGGGTTCAGACAGCGGTATTCTCTCCAATGGCCATGATCAACGCCTGGTCAAGCGGTACCAAACCCTGGACCTTTCCTGAAGTTGCTGAAGATGTGAAGAAAATGTGTCTTTTGCGAATGCAACTTATGCCGTATTGGTACAGTGCTTTTGCCAAATACCATTTTGAGGGGATTCCACCTTTCCGGGCCATGAACCTGGAAGTTGGTTTTAATGCTGAAATGAAAGAGCAGCTTACCACTAAAAATCTGGAGAAAAATCCATACCTGGAAACCGCCAGAAAAGAAATTAAAGATCAATATATGGCCGGAGAGAATTTACTAGTTGCCCCGATGTTTGCAGGAGAAAAAAGTCGCA
>Ga0209918_1000738_pt1 | contig 20034 bp, 20 predicted proteins | sample SalPonD_shore_MG_FD_185712 | JGI IMG/M metagenome (GOLD analysis project Ga0209918, IMG submission 185712) | Salt pond soil microbial communities from South San Francisco under conditions of wetland restoration - Salt Pond MetaG... | ecosystem: Environmental > Aquatic > Marine > Intertidal zone...
CACCCCCGATGAAAAGAATCGGGATCCGCGACTCACCAGAGAAAGGGAAGGACCGGTAAAGCATGTGTCTTGGAGATACTTGTTTCGTATTCACTGCCCGATCTCTCTCTTTGACTCACTCTCCCCCTTCCATCCGCGAGATGAATAACGGGCCAGTGCCGACTGCTTCTCTGGGGAAATGGGTTTTCGCGGGTGATGACATCTGATAACGTTGTGTTTTTTTCGAGTGTTAAGCACCGGCATTTTTCCGTACGTGCAGGGCATAGGGAAAGAGAAGAATAATGTTTATTGTGAGCGATGGAAAGTAAATTATAGTCGGAAAGCGCCGGCGCGATATTGCCGGGAGAGGTATAAACCAAGCGAATGTTCAACGGGAAGCGCACGGGGGTCTCCCTGGGGAGAGATTCAATTTGCTTCCTGAAGAGATTTTAGATAGTTTCTTAAGTATTTTTATGGATGCCATCCGTATTAAAAACATGGTCTTTTATGGGTACCACGGGGTCAAGTCCGAAGAGAACGCTCTGGGGGCACGGTTCGAGGTGGACGTGATACTGTATACCGATCTCGATGGAGCCATTGCCAGCGATAAACTCGCGGAGACGGTGAATTATAACGAGGTGTATAATCTGGTGGAGGAGATCGTCACCGGGGCGAAAAAATATTATCTGATTGAAGCGCTGGCCGGGGAAATCATGCATCGCATCCTCGACCGGTTCCGGGGTGTGAATAAAGTCAACGTGGCCGTTCGAAAGCCGAATGCGCCGATCAAGGGAGTGTTAGACTATGTCGAAGTCCAGATCGAACGGGAACGGGGCAGCCGGTGAGGGGCAATTCATCGTCTTATCGCTGGGATCGAACATCGGCGACCGGCTGCAGTTTCTGAAAGAAGCCATCGCGGCCCTGGAAAACACGCGGGGGATTCAGATTTTCGAGCACTCGTCCGTGTATGAAACGCAGCCCGTGGACGATACGGATCAGGATTTCTTTCTGAACCTGGTTGTGACCGGCCGGACCAGCCTGCCACCGCCGGGATTGCTGCAGGCGGTGAAGCAGATCGAACAGGATTTGGGACGCAAGAAACGGCCCGACAAGGGGCCCCGGGAAATCGACATCGATATCATTTTTTACGGCAATGAGGTGATCGATGAGCCGGAGTTACAGATACCGCATCCCCGGTTCCAGCGGCGGAAATTCGTGCTGGTGCCTCTGATTGAAATGATCCCGGGTTTCATCAGTCCGATGCATGATCAATCCGTGACCGAACTGTTGGAGCAGTGCCCGGATGAGAGTTATATCCAACTCTACGAGCATTTAACCTGACATGAAAAACCTCTACTATATTGCGATTGAAGGGGTGATCGGGGTGGGCAAGACCAGCCTGGGCGAGTTGCTGAGCGAACGGCTGAACGCCAAACTGGTGACCGAGAAGTTCGAGGATAACCCATTTTTAAAGGATTTCTATCTGAATCGGGAACGGTATGCATTTCAGGTCCAGCTCTGGTTCCTGCTCAGCCGGTACCGCCAGCAAAAAGAACTGCAGCAGATGGACCTGTTTCACCGGCTCTTGCTTACGGATTACATGTTTGTGAAGGATCGGCTCTTTGCTTTCGTGAACTTAAACGATAAAGAATTGTTACTATATGAAAAGATAGCCGATTTGCTGGAGAGGGATATTCCGAAACCGGATTTGGTCATCTACCTCCAGGCGGACACGGAACGCTTAATGAAAAATATACGGCAGCGGGCGCGCCCGTTCGAAAACAGGATTACCATGGAATATCTGGAGCAACTTAACCAGGTGTACAACCAATACTTCCTCCAATACAACCGGAGTCCGTTATTGATCATTAACGCGACTGAAATCGATTTCGTCCATAATCCCGAGGATCTGGAGGAATTAATCCGCACCATCCGCCAACCCATCTCCGGTACCAAGTTTTATAATCCCTCATTAACTTAAGAAGGACGTAGCATGACGCGTTTATTATTCTGGCTCATTTTGTTTTACCTGGGCTGGCAGGCGTATAAAATTGTAAAAAATTCCCGGTACTTTCAGAGTGAATCCAAAGTGAGCGGCAAGCCGGACAGTCCGAAAATCGATATCGACGAAAATGACATTCAGGATGCGGAATTCAAGGATCTGAAATAGACAGGATCGCCAGATGAATTTTATTACCGGGTTATGGAATACCATTGTGAAATCCGTGGCGGATCCCAGGAGTATTCTGGGGATACTGGACACGGTGGCCGTCATACTGCTGATTTACGTGGTGACCCGGGTGGTCATCCGGATCATCCGGAAACTGTTGACCCGGCGGGTCAGGCCGCTGGAATCCCTGCCCGATACGGATCCCAAGAAGCAGCGCGCTAAAACCATGGTGCCGCTTATCGAAAATATTGTGGGCTACACCCTGTACGGGCTGGCGGCCGTGCTGATTCTGCAGGAACTGGGGGTGGATATCACGGCGATCCTGGCCGGGGCCGGCGTGATGGGGCTGGCCATCGGATTTGGCGCCCAGAGCCTGGTGAAAGATCTGATCTCCGGCTTCTTTCTGCTGTTCGACGGCCTGGTGGCGGTGGGGGACGTCATCACCATCGATTCGCACACCGGATTAGTGGAGCGTATCGGCATCCGGAACACCCAGATTCGTAAATTCAGCGGCGAACTCCGGACCATTCCCAATGGCGATTTATCCAATTTCGGGAACTATAGCCGCGGGTTCATGCGGGCTATTGTGCCGGTGGGTGTGGCGTACGAAGCGGATATCGAGGATGCCATGGCCGTGTTTCGGAAGATCGCCGGGGATTTTACCGAGCAGAATGCTGAAATTGTCATTTCGGAGGAAAACAATCCGACCGTGCAGGGGGTGATGAATTTTAATGCCAGCGATGTGGAGATCCGGGTGGTGGTGAAGGTGGTGCCCGGGAGCCAGTGGCAGGCCGAGCGGGATCTGCGCCGGATGATCAAGCGGTATTTTGATGACCGTAACGTGGAGATCCCCTTTCCGCGTCAGGTGGTGTACGTCCGGGAGGAGCCGGCGTGGGATAATGTGATCGACACCGCCGGGACCCCGGAAGAGTTCGCCAAACCGGAAGAAGATCCCGGGCAGGAAAAATTCGACGAGTTCGGTGTCAGTAAAGAGAACCTGGGGCGGGTCCACCAGGAATTGCTCCGGTTCGGAAAAGCCGTCAAGGACGTCTCGCGGCGATTCCAGGGGAAAAATCCCCCGGAGGATCCGCAATGAATCTGTTGGAGGCACCGGTTCCCACGGCCGGCCAGGTGTACCTGGATCATCATGCCAGCACTCCGCTCGAGCCGGTGGTCATGGACGCCATGATCCCCTGGCTTCGCCGGGGATTCGGCAATCCTTCCAACATTCTGCATGCCTACGGCCGGGAAGCCGCGGAAGCCAGAGAGTGGTCGCGGGCGCAGGTGGCGGCTCTCATCGGCGCTCAGCCGCAAGAGATCGTGTTTACCTCCGGGGCCACGGAAGCCAATAATTTGGCCATTACGGGAGTGATGAAGTCCGCCGGTATTCCGGGGGCCCTCCTGACCTCCACCCTGGAACACCCCTCGGTCAGCCGTCCCGCGGAAATACTGTCCGAAACCGACACGGACGTCTTTTTCGTCCCCGGCGATTCCACCGGCATGATTACCCTCGAGAGGATGGCAGAAGTACTCCGGGCCCAACAAATCGGCCTGGTTTCGATTATTGCCGTCCAGGGGGAGGTGGGGACCGTCAATCCCATTCCGGACATCGCCCGGGTGGCACACCGGCATGGCGCCCTGGTGCATACCGATGCGGCCCAGGCCGTGGGGAAGATTCCGGTGGACGTGGGCGAATGGGGGGTGGATTATCTGACCATCGCGGCCCATAAAATGTACGGTCCCAAGGGGATCGGAGCCCTGTACCGGCGGCCGGGAACGCCGTTAAGTCCGATTCTGTTTGGTGCGGGGCACGAAGGGGGATTACGCCCCGGCACCGAAAACATCCCGTATTTGGTAGGGTTCGGCCGGGCTTGTCAGCTGGCGACGGAGGATCTGGAAGCAGAAGCCGACCGGCAGCGCGATCTGCGGGACTGGCTTCGGAACCGGGTGCAGGAAACGATCCCGGATCTGCGCATCAATGGCCACCCCGACCGCCGGCACCCCGGAAACCTGCATATCAGCCTTCGGGGAGTGAACAGTACGGATCTGTTGGAACTGCTGCCGGGATACGCCCTCTCGGTAGGTTCGGCCTGTCACTCCAGTGAACCCATGGAGAACCCGCTGATTCAGGCCCTGGAAATCCCGGTCGAGTATGCGCGAGGATCCATCCGGATCGGGATCGGGCGTTCGAATACCCGGGAGCAACTCGAACAGTTTGCATTCGATTTGGAAGAAGCTTATCATAAGATGCTGTTAACAAACGCCTGAAGAAGCGCGTGATACTCAGGGAACGGATGGTGAGAAAGGGCAGGAATTAAAGGAGCTATGAAGACAGAATCGGATCGGGAAGTCGTCGTTGTCGGAGACAAAGTGCTTATCAAACCGGACGAGGAATCCAATAAAACGGAATCCGGACTCTACCTGCCGGAAGGGGTGAAGCAAAAAGAGGCCATCCAGGGCGGGTATATTATGGGGGTGGGGCCGGGATACCCGATCCCGGACATTGCGGATGAGGATGAACCCTGGAGTTCTCCTCACGGCGAGAACGATATCCGGTATATTTCTCTCCAGGCCCAGGTGGGCGATTACACCGTATTCCTGCGAAAAAATGCCATCGATGTCGAGATCGATGAGACAAAATACGCCATTGTGAATCACGCCAGTCTTCTGTTATTGATCCGGGATAGCGAAATCCTGCCCTGATTTACCGGCTCAGGGCTTTGAGTCCATGTTTACCCTTGTGCCGGATGCTCCGAATTCCCTTGCAGTGTCGTCCTCCGGTTTGACAATCAAGCTTGTGTTTTCGCTGGGATTGTTCGATCTTACACAGATGTTGGAAAATGTCGAACCCAGGGATTAACCATGCCTTTTAAAGCAACCGAGCAGGAGGATGTATGAACGACACAACAGTCAAATACCTTGGCGATGAAGCAGATGACCTGCTGAATTTCAGCAGTCCGGCCATTCCCAAAGAACGGTTACATCTCCCGGGGCCGGATTATGTAGACCAGACCTGGGCCCACTCCGATCGCAATATCCGGACCCTGCGAAACTTGCAAGCTATTCTCGACCATGGCCGTCTGGGCGGCACCGGTTTCGTCTCGATCCTTCCGGTGGATCAGGGAATCGAACATTCGGCGGCGGCGTCTTTTGCCCCCAATCCCGATTATTTCGATTCCGAAAATATCGTGAAACTGGCCATCGAGGGAGGATGTAACGCAGTCGCCTCCACTCTGGGCGTTCTGGGTAGCGTGGCCCGGAAATATGCCCATAAGATCCCCTTTATTATGAAATTCAATCATAACGAACTGCTCACGTATCCGAACAATTACGACCAGATTTTGTTTGCCGGGATCGAACAGGCGTATGATATGGGCGCCGTGGCTGTCGGGGCGACCGTATATTACGGTTCCGAAGAATCCGGACGGCAGATTCAGGAAGTCAGCGATGCATTCCGGTATGCCCACGAACTGGGGATGGCCACCATCTTATGGTCGTATCTCAGGAATTCCGCGTTCAAAATCAGCGGGACCGACTATCACACCTCGGCCGATCTGACCGGCCAGGCCAATCACCTGGGCGTGACCATCGAAGCGGATATCATTAAGCAGAAACAGGCCACCAACAACGGCGGATATCCGGCGATGGCCAAAGAATACGGCGGTTTCGGCCGGACACACGACAAAGTGTACAGCGAATTGACCACGGATCATCCCGTTGATCTGGTCCGCTGGCAGGTGGCCAACTGCTACATGGGCCGGGCCGGATTGATTAACTCCGGTGGCGCGTCGGCCGGCGAGAACGATTTCCAGCAGGCGGTGCGCACGGCGGTGATCAACAAACGGGCCGGCGGTATGGGCTTGATTTCCGGCCGCAAAGCCTTCCAGCGTCCCATGGAGGAAGGCATCAAACTGCTGAACTCCATCCAGGATGTCTATCGGGACAAGGATATCACGGTGGCGTAACCCTCAGTCTGATTCCTATTGGACGGCGGCCCTTCCGGATTCCGGGAGGGCCGTTTTATTTGAACGGCGCAAATAAGCATCGCAGAAGGTCGAATAACGAATTTCAAATGATGAATTGCCCAGCCCTGTGCGCCCTTATCCCGTTTAGAATCTGTGGTTATCCTCTTTTTCCGTGTAGATCCGTGGGCTATTCTTTTCGGGCTTGTGAGAAACTTGGTATAAAAATTATAAAGCGTTGAGAGTGGGTCAGTGAATCAGGTAGTACACCTGTTCCAGGAGAAAGGCGCAGACCAGGCCGGCATAGGTGCCCAGCACGTACCCGCCGATGCCCAGGAGCACGCCCACCGGGGCCAGGGCGGGATGAAAGGCGCTGGCCACGATAGGCGCGGACGCGGCTCCGCCCACGTTTGCCTGGGAGCCCACCGCCGCGAAAAAGATCGGCGCCTTCAGTTTCCAGCGGGTGAGGAGAATCAACGAGGCGTGGATGCTTAACCAGACGGCGCCGATCACCACCATCCCGGGGACCTCGATGACCCGGGCGAATTCCGCCTTGGCCCCGATGGTGGCCACCAGCAGGTAGAGGAAAAGAGAACCCAGACTGCTGGCGCCCGCCCCCTCCAGATTCCGTAACGGGGTGAAGGAAATCGCCAACCCCAGGGTAGTCACGAAAATGACCACCCAGGTATAGGTACTGATGATATTACCGATTTCCGGCAGGTGGCCGGCGATAAAATGGGCCACGGCAGCGCCTCCCAGTGCCAGGGTCGCCATCAGCAGCAGGTCCGGCAGGTTGGTGGGACGGCCCACGTCGCGGTGGAACTGTTCTACCTTCTCGCGAACTTCCTCGATCGCCGTGCGATCGGCACCGATCCGGGCATCCATGGATTGATTCCGGCCGGCAAAGAAGAGCAGCGCTGCCATCCAGATATTGGCCACGGCCACGTCCACCACAACCATCATCCCCAGCGTGGAATCCTGCACGCCTACACTCTTTCCGATGGCAATAAAATTCGCGCCACCGCCAATCCAGGATCCGCTAAGGGCGGCCAGCCCCTTCCAGACTTCGACGCCCAGATCGCCCGGCGCCGCCCAGCCGAACAAGAGGTAGGCCAGCGGACCGCCGAGTACGATGGTCAGGGTCCCCACCAGAAACAGGATAATCGTGTTTCGGCCCAACTTCATGATGGATGTAATGTCCACAGACAGTGTTAACAGGATGAGACTGGCCGGCAACAGCCACTCCATGATGAAATCGTATAGCGGAGAACTGAGCGGGATTACCCCCAGGTTGGAGAGGATGGTCGGGACAAAATAGGCGAAGACCAACAGCGGTATCACTTTGAATATTTTCCCCAGTACCGGGTGGCGATCGATAATAAATAACAGGGCGAGGACCCCCAGCAACACGGCCAGAATGCTCATGGGATGCTGAATCATACCAGTCGTCCCTCCGTGACGGTCATGTGTGATTTCCGGAATTTTCAAGCGGATTTGCCAGCAGCCTGGAATGTTCGCCGTTCTGCCATCGGTCCACTCTGTTCGGACCATATGTTACGTAAATTCCCGGCGGGAAAACATGTGAAATCCACCCGCTCCCGGAGAAATTGGAAGATCATCGGTCTCACGGGAATCTTTCCGGTGAATTGCCCCGGAAGAAACATTTTTGCACTCAATCTATTAAATCGTATGTTAAATGCTTTGAAAAACTTTTTATCGGGATGCCGACCGGAAAAGCGATGAATGAGCAAACATCAAAGGAGCAGGTATGAGTGGATTTTGGGACTGGTGGCAGCACATCCCTTACCATATGAATCCGGTGATCCTTTCCATCGGCGGTTTTCAAATCCGCTGGTACGGGACCATGTACGTGATTGCGTTTGTACTTACCTATTTGCTGGTCCAGTACCGGGTGAAGCAGAAGGAAACGGAATATCCACAGGAGGTTATCGAGAACTTTTTTGTTCTGGCGATTCTGGGGGTACTGCTGGGAGGCCGGCTGGGATATGTACTGTTTTACAATTTAGGTTATTATCTTCATCATCCGTTGGAGATTATTCTTCCGTTTTCCTTCGGGAATGGAGTGCACTTCACCGGCATTGCCGGCATGTCCTATCACGGAGGGGTGATTGGCGTTATCCTGGCCTTCGTCTACATCAGCCGGAAGCACAAGGTCAACTTTTTTAAATTTACGGATCTGGTCGCTCCGGCGATTCCGCTGGGCTACACGTTCGGCCGGCTGGGTAATTTTATCAATGGCGAGCTCTACGGCCGGGTCGCCTCTGTACCCTGGGGGATGTATTTTCCGGCCGATCCCACCGGACAGCTCCGGTATCCCTCCCAGTTGTTCGAAGCATTCTTCGAGGGCATCGTCCTGTTTATCCTGTTATGGAGTGTGCGGAAGCGTTCCCCCTTTCCGGGGTTCCTGGCGGGCTTGTATCTGCTGGGATACGGGATCGTCCGGTTCTTCATCGAATTCATCCGCCAGCCGGATCCCCAGTTAGGCACGGTCATCGGGTTCCTCACCATGGGACAAATCCTGTGTCTGGCCATGATTATCGGGGGATTGGTAATGTGGTATCTGGCCAAGCGGTTCCCGCCGCGGAACGTGGATGCGGCGAATACTGTCCCAGCGAAATAACATGAAATGGTGACGATGATCGATACGGAGAGGATGTTGCGGTCCCGGAAAAGGGACCACCTGCAGCGGCCGGTCTGGCTGCTCCTGCTTTGGTGCTTCTTGGCCCAGGGATTGGTTCTGCCGGGGGCCGGCCTCGGGGCAGAGAAACCGAACGGTTCGGTCCTGCGAAAGGATTTGGATCACAGCGTACGGACGGTGACGGGATATTTTGTGCAGCCGGCGCATTGGGACCGATGGCAGTGGCTGGAAGCCGGCGGCATCACGCTGGGGTCGTTCGCCCTGATGACCGTTGATAAACCCATCCGGCGGCAGGTCCGGGATTGGCGGGGAGGCGGGGACAGTCCCATTTTCGAGTTCGGCCGGTGGGCGGGCAGAGGACATGTCACCATTGCGCTCGCCACCGGCTGTTACGGCATCGGTTTTCTGAGCGGCCGGGACCATGTGCGGGTGACGGGGCGATTGCTGTATGAGGCGCTGGTTACGGCCGGCACGACGACCACCATACTCAAATGGGTGTTCGGACGGCACCGTCCCTACCTGAACGACGGGCCTGCCGATTTCACACCCCCCGGCTGGAACAGTCCGCATCGCTCGTTTCCGTCCGGTCACAGTACCGTGGGATGGCTGACCGCCACCGTCCTGGCCAAACGCACCGACAGTCAGGTGTTAAAAATCGCCTATTACACCGCGGCGTCGGTGATCTCCGTTTCCCGGGTGTACCATGACCGGCACTGGACTTCCGACGTGTTCCTGGGAGGTGTTATCGGTTATACCGCCGCGGATTTTGTGGTCCGCCGGGCCGACCACTTACGGACGGACCTGAAGTACGCTTCAAGCTTCCGGGTGTTGCCTTCACTGTCGGGGGTGGCACTGGAGTATCGATTTTAAATAATCCCGGCAGGATCCCTCTGTGTCACGTCACAGAGGAAGCATCCCGCGTGATACGATCAGAATCCACGTTCAAAGACTGGTACCGGTAAAATCCTAATAAGCTGGTCATTCGGAGAAGTTAGTACGCCCGGAAGGATTCGAACCCTCAGCCTTCTGGTCCGTAGCCAGACGCTCTATCCAGTTGAGCTACGGGCGCATGGAACGCGAAAGCTGCCCCATTGGGCAGCCCTGCGCTCGCTGCTGTAGCGCATAGGGGATTCGAACCCCTGCTACCGGCGTGAGAGGCCGGCGTCCTAGACCCCTAGACGAATGCGCCACATATCAAAAAACTCTCACTGTTGCGGGACAGGGATTCGAACCCCGATTGCACGGTCCAGAGCCGTGTGTCTTGCCATTAGACGATCCCGCAATGTCCACGCCGGCCTTGGTAATGCATGACCGGCAAAGCGAAGTTAATATATTCCAAGGAGAAACTAATGTCAAGTTCGGGCCGTGTCGATTTCGACCGCTCTCCCTTCCCCGGGGCCATTGCCTCCCTCTCCCCGGGAATGGGTCGTAAGGTTCTCCGGCGAAATTGTTCCCGGGGAAAGAACGGTTCTCCCGGATTTCTAAAAAACGGCGCCACCTCCGTTGTGACAATCACTGCAGTTCATGCTGCGCCAGGCTTCCCCGATATCCATGGGATGCTTGAAATCCAGCCCTTCTTTCGAGTTGGAAGCGAACTGGGTTTGACCAACCGGCCCCTGTTCGATGATGGTGTGGCAAGCGTTACAATCATGCGTAATAGTCTCGCCGGCATCGTCGGCCATATTGCCGTTATGGCACCGGAAGCATCCCAAATCGTCAAAATGTCCGATATTATCGTGATGGGTATCCCACTTCACCTTCATGTACGGGAAGAAGTTATTGGAATAGGCCGTCTGCAACGTGGTGACCGCCTGATTAAGTTCGGCCCGGAGGGTGTCGGTTATCGCCGGGTAATTCTGCCGGTAATACTGGCGAATTTGTTGTTCGATGGAAATAAGCGCCGAATCCTTATTCGTGTAGCCTTTCCGCAGTGCATAAACCCCCTGCTGCTTGATAAAGGGGATCTGGGGGCTGATTTCACCGGCAGAGACCGCGTCATCCACAATATCCATGGGAGATTTAAAAATATGCGTCGGCCGGTTGTGGCAGTCAATACAAGTCATCACCCGCTGGTCGGCGGTAGCAATAGTCGAATCCGGCAGCGGATCCCACATGGAATTATACGTTTCCTGGGTACCGTCCTCGTAGGTCACCTGAACCCAGGGAATGTCCTGCCGGGCGCTATCTCTGGCGATAAAAGCCACCTGGTTGGCGATATGCCAGTGGATGCCGGAATGCCGGGAGGCCATGGACTGCCGGCCCCCCACATTCAGCAGCATATCGATTTTCCAATTGGTATTGGTTTCATCCGCCCGGTAGCGATGGATTTCTTTTTCCTGTTCTCCATAGAATTTTTCGGGCCAGTGGCACTGTTCGCAGGTTTCCCGGGCCGGGCGGAGGTTCTCAATCGGAGTGGGGATGGGGCGGGGATACACATCCATGGCGGCGGCATAGACCTGGTACGCGCCTGAGAGTTTGGATTTCACGTACCAGCTGGCTCCTTGTCCCACGTGGCAATCCGTACAGGTCACCCGGGCATGCGGCGACTGCTGGTAGGCGGTGTACTCCGGTTCCATAATCTGGTGACACACCCGCCCACAAAAATCCACGGTTTCTGTGTAGTGGTACGCCTGGTAACTCCCGACGGCCGTGCCGATGAGAAAAATGGCGGTGACGATCAGGAAGGCGATAAAAGCGTTGCGGTGCCGGGGATTGGTGAAATCAATCGTCAGGCTGAAGAACAAGGGCTTGACCGCCCGGTCACGCCTCCGCCGCTCCCGAAGCATGCCGAGCGGGATCAACAGCAAACCGACGATGACTCCCACCGGCATGATCATGTAGGTAATGATGCCGAAATAGGGTGAAGCGTGGGATCGGGCCAGATCAAAGGCGAATAAAAAGGCGATGATTGATAAACTGACCACAGCCATAGCGGTGCCAATGACGCTGATCCAGTTATAGTATAGTGAAGGAAGCCTTTTTTCCATGAGTCACTCCTCAGTTACCATTGGTCATACCAGAATATATTGCGATATTTATTCCATTGCATGGGTTATTTCTGCGTGTGACAGCCGTCGTTTCATCTGCGCCGTTGAGTTCAACTCCGCCGGTTTAATTGCCGGGAAAGCATATTAATTCGGATAAGGATGATCAATCTATTTTTTTCCCGCCTTCCCGGCGTTCCCGAAAAGATCCGCTGGAATTGCAAATTTCCGGAATTATATTGTCCCATCGTGAACCGGAACATGGAAACCAGCAGCCAGGGTGGACCCTGAAGGAGCATGAGCACGGTATGGAGCGAAACGAATACTGGATGAAGATGGCCCTGCGGGAAGCCCGGAAAGCCTTTCAGGCGGAGGAAGTGCCGATCGGGGCCGTCGTCGTATCACGGACAGGGGACGTGTTGGGCAAGGGGTATAACCAGCGGGAGCATCTGAAAGATCCCACCGCCCATGCAGAAATTTTAGCGATTACCGCCGCTGCGAACACGCGGGGCGACTGGCGCCTGGACGACACCATCCTGTATGTCACCCTGGAACCCTGCCCCATGTGTGCCGGTGCGATTGTGAATGCCCGGATTCCGACGGTCGTCTACGGCGCACCGGACAAAGCGGCGGGGGGCTGCGGTTCGAAATTCGGGATCTGTGGCGGTACCTTGATGAATCATACGACCTCCGTACTTTCCGGGGTGCTGGAAGAGCAGTGCCAGGCGCTGCTGGCGGAGTTTTTCCGGACCATCCGGGCGGGCCGGCCCCAGCCGGAATGAGCGGATCCCCGATGGACGGTTCCCGCAATTTTATGCTGGGTTTCTTTCCCTTCATATATTATTTTTTGCGAGGAAGGAGTGACGGAGAGGTGTCAGAGTCTGGTTGAATGTGCCGCACTCGAAATGCGGTGTCCCGTTTTACGGGACCGGGGGTTCGAATCCCTCCCTCTCCGCTTCTCTTTTTTTTAAACACGGGCAGACGATCCCGTGAAGTACTCTGAATCAGAACTCTGTATTGGACGGTTACAGTTGAAAAATCCCGGGACCCGGTTACCACCCATTACTTTGAACCGGGATACTGGTATGATCTCACCGGATTCTCAGGCAGGTACCCCATATCGCATCTCCGAAAGTCTACGGGATCGGAAAAAGAATTCTTGTATAAGGCTTGACTGAACCAAAGTGGTTACATAAATTTTTGTTTATGGTGGAATTAAACCTAGAGCAGAACTTGCGGTTACGGGATATCCAGGGGGTTGTTGCGGATGAAATGCGACAGTTCGAGAAGTCGTTCGCGGTGTCCATGCGTTCGGACGTTTTCCTGATTAACAAGGTCGCCGCCTATATCACCCGCCAGCGCAGCAAGAAGATTCGGCCCCTCCTGGTACTGCTCTCCTCCAAATTGTGCGGGGAGCCCACGGAGAACACGTACCAGGCGGCGGTGTTGATGGAATTGATGCATACCGCGACGCTGATTCACGATGATGTGGTGGACGATGCCGAAATCCGGCGGGGACTGGCCAGCATCAATGCGGTATGGAAGAATAAAATCGCCGTGCTGATGGGGGATTACCTGTTCAGCAAGACGCTGGTCAACATGATTAAACTCAAGGATTTCGACGCATTAGAGTTGCTCTCGAACACGGCGGAACGACTCAGCAGCGGGGAGATCCTGCAGATCGAAAAGGCCCGGAGTACCGGGATGAGCGAGGAAATTTATTACCAGATGATCCGGGATAAAACCGCCTCCCTTATCTCCGCAGCCTGCGAACTGGGCGGTATTACCGTTACCGATGATGCGGAGCAGATCCATGCACTGTCCGAATACGGTGAAAACCTGGGCATGGCTTTTCAGATCAAGGACGACCTGTTCGAATTCGAGGGCAAGAAAAGTATCATTGGAAAACCGGTGGGAAAAGACGTGAAAGAGAATATGGTTACCCTGCCGGTGCTCCATACGGTCAAGAATCTGCCGGAAAAGGAATCGAAGAAAATGCTGCGAACCATGCGGCGGGGACCGAAAAATAAGCAGGTAAAGGAGATCGTCCGCCAGGTTTCCAATAACGGTGGGGTGCGCTATGCCAAGGAGAAGCTCAAAGAATATTCGGAACGCGCCATCGAAGCGTTATCAGTCTTTCCGGAGAACCGGTACAAGCAAGCCCTGATCGATTTCACGACCTTCAATGTGGTTCGAACCAAGTAATTGCTTGCTCCCGCACATGTATGAAACAAGTGACCCCGTCCAGTTCGATCAAGCGCATCCTGATCATTCGGTTCAGCTCCATCGGGGACATTGTGCTCACCACCCCGGTCATCCGGGGACTGGCCCGGAAATTTCCCGGCCTGCAAATCGATTTTTTAATTAAGCGACAGTTTAAAGAGCTCATCGCACATCATCCGGCGGTGGACACGGTCCACACGATCCCGGGAGACCTGCCACTCCGGGACCTGTTACAATTGCGCAACCGGCTGCTGGAGGAGGGCCGGTACGATTTTATTCTGGACCTGCACGATAATCTGCGAAGCAAAATTCTGACCTGGAACAGCCCGGTGCCGTTTGCCCGCTACCAGAAGAACCGGTTTCACCGGTGGTTGTTTATCTACTGGAAAATCAGAACTCCCCAGGTGGAAAAGTACATCACGGATCGCTACTTTGAGACGGTGCAACCCTGGGGTATTTCGGATGACGAAGCGGGACTCGATTTTTACTTTCCCGAGGATTTTACCTATCACTCACAGGATTTGGCTGCGCGAGCGGCTGAGTTTCATGCCGCATCGTTGCCCGTGTCGGTGGCCCCGGGGGCGGCCTGGCCTACCAAGGAGTGGATGCCGGAGCGTTTTGCCGACACCTGTGAACATCTGATTGAGCAGCAGGATGCGACCATCGGGTTATTGGGCGGTCCGGCCGAGGTGGAGATCGGGCGGTGGATGGAGTCCAGAATCTCCCGGCCGGAGCGGGTGTTCAACTTCATCGGGACCGGATCTTTGATGGAGTCTGCCCGGATCCTGCAGGGCGCCCGGTTCCATCTGGCGAATGATTCCGGGTTTACCCATATTGCCACCGCCTTTCACAAACCCGTGGTGGTTATCTATGGGCCGACCGCCAAGCCGACGGTTTTTCACCCCCGGTACACGCGGCACGAAATCGTGGAGGATCCCACACTCCGGTGCCGGCCCTGTACCCATATGGGCCGGAAACAGTGCCCCCTGGGACATTTTCGCTGCATGAAAAACGTGCAGGTTGCCGACGTGCTGGCGGCCTGCCGGAGAGTCATCGCGTCATGAAACAAGCGTTCTGGTTCGGGCTGTATAACCTGCTGTTCGTTCCCCTGGGATATCTGGGTATTCGGGTGTCCGGCTTGTTTTCCCACAAGGTACGAGCCGGCATTGCCGGTCGGAAAAACCTGTTCTCCGCCATCCAAGCCTTCAATCGCACCCGGGAGCAATCCCGACCGCTATTTGTGGTCCATTGCGCTTCCCTGGGCGAATATGAAATGGCACAGCCGGTGATCGCCCGGCTGAAGGAAGCGCACCCGGAGATCTATATCGCGCTCACCTTTTTTTCACCGTCGGGTTACGAACGGGTGGGCGAAGAACCGCCGGCGGATCTCGTTACCTATCTCCCGTTCGACTCCGCCCTGCAAGTGGACCGGTTTTACCGCCTGCTCCGGCCGGACAAACTGGTCCTCACCAGTTATGAGGTCTGGCCAAACCTGATCTGGCTGGCGGCCCGCCACGGGGTGCAGATCCACCTGACGTCGGCCCGGCTGCAGAATGGCAACGCCAAGACCTACCCGCTGATACGGAGCCTGTATTCGACCGTGTACGGGAACATCGATCATATCTATCCCATCACGGAAGAAGACCGGACGAACCTGCAGCGATATTATCATTTGCCGGAGTCCGTGCAGGTAACGGTGGCCGGCAATACGCGGTACGACCGGGTCCTGCAGCGCGCGGCCGGCCGGCAGGAGCAGCATCTGCTGCCCCCGGCGTTTCGGCACGCCCCCACCGTCATCGCCGGGAGTATCTGGCCGGCGGATAACCGGCATCTGCTGCCCGCCCTGGCGGTTGCGGTCCGGGACTATCCGGAGTTGCGGGTCGTGCTGGCTCCCCATGAACCGTCTCAGGCACACCTCTCCGAATTAACCGACTGGTGCGAAGGACACGATATATCATACCTGTATTTCAGTACGCTGGGCAAGGAAGGGGGGCACGGTCCTGCGGCCAGGGTGCTCCTGGTGGATACGGTCGGGGTGCTGGCGGAGCTCTACCATGACGGAGACATGGCCTTTGTGGGCGGCGGGTTTTCCGGATCGGTGCATAACGTGATGGAACCGGCCGTCGCCCGGTGCGTTCCGCTGTTCGGGCCGGCCTTTCACAATTCCAATGAAGCGGAGCAGCTGCTGGCAGCCGGGGGCGGGTTTGCTGTCAGCGATGCCGCCAGCTGCACCGAGATTCTCCGGCGTCACCTGGGGAATCAGGACCAGCTAACGGCCGCTCAGCAAGAGGCCTACCAGGTGATCAAGCGGAATGCCGGAGCTGTGGAGAAGACGGTTCGACATCTCCTGACCGGGAGTGCGGAGACGGCATGAGCATCCTGGAGATCAGGAACGTCCGATACCGGCCGCCCCACAGTACGGAATCGGTTTTCCCCCGGCTGTCACTTTCTCTGGAAATGGACGACATGACCGTGTTAATCGGAGAGAGCGGCACCGGCAAAACGACACTGGGCATGCTGCTTGCCGGGGGAGTGGAACCTGATCAGGGCGAAATTCTGGTCGATGGGGCGCCTTCGGAACATTTACCCGATCTGGTTGGGTTTCTCCACCAGAATCCGGAGAATCAAATTATCGGGACCACGGTGCAAAAGGACGTGGTGTACGGACTCGAAAACCGGGGGATCCGGGTGTCGGAAATGAAAAAACGCGCACGTCATGCCCTCGAAATGTTCCGGCTTCTTCCCCTCCGGGAACGGCCTGTGAACTGGTTATCGGGCGGCGAAATGCAGCGAACCGCGCTGGCCGGGCTCCTGGCGACGGACGCCCGGTATCTGATCCTGGATGAACCGACGTCTTTTCTGGATATCCCGGGCCAGAATATGCTGTATCAGATCGTCCGGGAGCTCAAATCCCGGGGGATCGGGATCTTGTGGATCACCCAATATCCCGGGGAAAGCAGCCTCGGCGACCGGGTGGTGGTGTTGGGACGGGGTGGAAGGATCCGGGAGGATGCCGGGACGAAAGAAACCGGGATGGGACAAACGGAGAAATCCGACCGGATAACAGTTGCCCGGGAATCGTCTCCGGAGCAGTCTCCACCCGTTCTCTCCGTGCCGGAGCTGAACTATCGATATCCGGCAGAGTCCGGGGAGAACTTTCGGTTGACGGTGCGAGAGTACTCGCTCCGGCCAGGCGAAATCCAGGGCTGGTACGGGTACACCGGTTCCGGTAAATCGACCTTTGCCCGGATCCTGGCCGGAATCGTGACGCCCGGTGAAGGAACAGTCCGGCGCTCCACGGGCGTGCAGGACATCATTTACGTCCCTCAATTCGCGGAGCGGTTGCTGTATAACGGCACGCTGGATGAGACGCTGCCCCTGTTCCGGGAACGGAAGGATTTTGATGAGGCCGCGTATCGGGAACATCTGGCGGCGGAATTGGAGGCCATGGAGATTCCGGGCACCGCCCCCTTCCAGCGGCCGATCTGGAGTTTCAGCGGCGGAGAACAACGTCGAATCGTGCTAGCCGTCGCCGCAGCGTTCCGGCCGAAGGTGTGCATTCTGGACGAACCCACCATCGGCGTCAGTCCGGGAGATCGCCGGAAAATAGAGCAGTTGTTTACCTTCCGAAAAATCCGTACAATTATTTGTATCTCACATGAGTATGGATTTCTTACGGATGTTTGCCGGCAAGGTGTGTATTTTCACGAGGGAGCAGTCTCAGGGCCGATGCCCTGGACATCTTTGGAACAACAATATACCTATCTGACGGAGAGCGAGGTGCCCAAGAGTCCTTCGCGGATGCGGCACCATTATCAACCATTATGAGCGACCGGACACCCACCATCTTTTCTCTGGCGAATGTGGTCAGCATATTCAGGGCGTTCCTGATTGTGCCGGTGGTGATCTCGCTCCACTCGGGCTACCTGGCCGTTACCCTGGGACTGATGGCGGTGGGCGTGTTTACGGATTTTTTGGATGGTTTTCTGGCACGACATTTTCAGACAGTGTCGCCCTTCGGGAAGGTCCTGGATCCGATTGCGGATAAAATCAACATCGCGAACATGCTGATTTACCTGAGCGCTTTTCGCGGGCTCCCCTGGTGGTTTTTAATCGTGCTGGTGGTGCGGGATCTGTCCATTGCCGCCTCTTCCGCCTACTTGATGAGCGCCCATCGCAAAGCGTATCAGGCGAACTTTTCCGGAAAAATCAGTATCAATTTTATTGCCTTAACCATCATTTTCTACGTGATCGATTGGAAGCCCTGGAAGGAATATGTTTTGTGGATCGCTTTGGGACTGATGGTGATTTCCTGGCTGCGGTATTTACGAGTCTATTTTATTTACTGGAGAATCCATTTGAGACGGGAAGCGGGGAGGTCAAACTATGCTTAAAACGTTTCAGAAGTTAAAATCAGGATTGAAAAAAACCCATGAGAACCTGGTGGGGAAACTGGGTCAGGTGTTTGCCGGCCATCGCAAAATTGACGATGACCTGCTGGACGAATTGGAGGGGGTGTTAATCGAGGCCGACCTCGGGGTGGATGCCACTCTGCAGCTGCTGGACGATTTGCGTGAACGAGCCCGTGAACTGGGCGAGCTGGATCTGGCGTCACTCCAGGAGGTACTGCAGAATGAGATAAAAGCGCTCCTGGTGAACGGAAAAGAGCCGCCGCCGGACGATGCCAGTCCGCATCCCCGGGTGATTATGGTGGTGGGAGTGAACGGGTCCGGCAAGACCACTACTATCGGGAAACTGGCGAAACATTTCAAGGATCAGGGGCAGTCTGTTTTGGTGGCGGCGGCGGACACCTTTCGCGCGGCAGCCATGGAACAACTGGAAACCTGGGCGAACCGGGCCCGGGTGGATATCGTGATGAATAAGCAGGCCAGAGATCCGGCCTCGGTGGCATACGATGCGGCTACGGCAGCCCAGTCCCGGAACGTGGACGTGCTGATTGTCGATACGGCCGGCCGGCTTCACACCCAACGCAATCTGATGGAAGAACTCCAGAAGATTCACCGGGTCCTGGGGAAACAGATTTCCGGAGCACCGCACGAGACGTTATTGGTGCTGGATGCGACGACCGGGCAAAATGCCATCCATCAGGCGCAGCAGTTTAATTCCGCGGTGCAGGTGACCGGACTGGTCCTGGCGAAACTGGACGGCACTGCCAAAGGCGGGGTGGTGATCGCTATCAACCGGCAGCTGGATATCCCGGTAAAATATGTGGGCGTGGGCGAGCAAATAGACGATTTGGAGCCATTCAACCCGGAACAATTTGCGGAAGCGCTCTTTTACAGTTAATGTGCGGGGAGACAGAGTACTCCTTGAAAATAGCATGCAAAGCTCTATATTGTTGCAATGCGGCAACGAGACAATAAAATGCAGGCACGCTATTCACCGGAACTCTATGCAGATGGGACAAAGCAGACAAGCATCGTATGAATAAAAAGAAGATACATTTAATCAGCCTGGGCTGTGCCAAGGCACTGGTTGATTCGGAAGTGTTGCTGGGAGGGCTGCGCCAGCAGGAATTCGAGGTGACGGAACGCTCCGGTGACGCAGAAGTCATCATTATCAATACCTGCGGCTTCCTGGAATCCGCCCGGGAAGAGTCGGTAGATACCATCCTGGAAGCGGCGGAATTGAAAAAATCGGATCCGGGCAAGCAGCTGATCGTCATGGGATGCCTGGCTTCCCGGTTTCAGGAAGCGGAGCTGCAGGACGCGCTACCGGAGGTGGATAAATTTTTCGAACAGGGGAAGATGGCGGATGTGGTCCAGTACCTGAGCGGTAAACCGTTTATGGAATTTGACCCGACCTACTGGCGTTCACTTCTGACGCCCGGACACTACGCCTATTTAAAGATCACCGAGGGCTGCGATAATGGTTGCAGCTTTTGCTCGATTCCCCTGATGCGAGGCAAGCAGCAGAGCCGTCCGCTGGAATCCCTGGTGGAGGAAGCGGAACGACTGGTGAACCGTGGGGTCAAGGAGATCATGATCATCGGCCAGGATACGACCTCGTACGGCTGGGACCTGGATGCAAAGGTCT
>Ga0209918_1000739_pt1 | contig 20001 bp, 16 predicted proteins | sample SalPonD_shore_MG_FD_185712 | JGI IMG/M metagenome (GOLD analysis project Ga0209918, IMG submission 185712) | Salt pond soil microbial communities from South San Francisco under conditions of wetland restoration - Salt Pond MetaG... | ecosystem: Environmental > Aquatic > Marine > Intertidal zone...
ACCCCATGATCCGAAACAGCCTGAAACCGTATTGGGTCGCCACCGTCGCATTGATGGCGGGGCTAATGGCGCCCGGTACCGCCGAGGCGCATATCATTCCGATCCACGGCGGTGGCTTCGTGAACGGCTTCGCCCATCCGTTCAGCGGCATCGACCATCTGCTGGTGATGCTCTCGGTCGGTCTGCTGGCCTACCGCTGGGGCGGGAAAAATATCTGGCTGCTGCCGCTCGGCTTCGTGGCGGTGGCCGGGATCGGCCTCATGATCGGCATGCACTTCCCGGGGATTCCGGGGATGGAGGCGGGCATAGCCGCCTCGCTCGTTGCCGTCGGCATCCTGACCACGCTAGAGATCCGGCCGCGCGCCTATGCCGGCACGCTCGGCGTCATCGCGTTCGCCTTCTTCCACGGCCATGTCCACGGCAGTGCCATGCCGGCAGAAGCCGCGGCATCGCTCTACGCCACGGGATTCCTGAGCGCCACCCTCTGCCTGCACGCCATCGGTATCAGCATCGGCTGGCTGGTGGATAGCCGCCCCGTCCTGCTGCGCCTAGCCGGCGCCGGCACGGCACTGACAGGTCTCTGGTTCATCGCCTTAACGGGAATTTAAGAGCACGGCGAAGCCGCCTACTCGAAATCGGGGAAGTAGTCCTCGGCCGTGCAGTCATCCTTCCAGCAACACTTCTCGGACCACTCCGGCTTGCACCAGTCAGTGCCGTAGCAGGGCTGATGCCCTTCCCTAGCCTGGATGGCACGAATCAGTGCCGTCCTGTCCATCGTCTCGTAACCCTCGATCCCGAGCTTTCTGGCACGCTCGCGAATCTCCTTCATGGCAATCATCATTGCCCCCTGCAAACCCGGCTCTGTGTAGTGGGGTCAATTAGACCTCATTAGTCCAGTTTAGCAGATGCGCGGCAGGGGCTCCCCGGTCAGCATCGGCACGATGCGGCTGCCGCCCCACGGCGCATGCAGCACCAGCAGGCGGTCCCGGTCCTCCACCACCTCGCCGATGATGGCCGCGCCCTCCCCTTTCGGATGGGCGCGCATGTTTTGCAACAGTCTCTCGACACCATCGGCCGGGCAGATGGCGAGCAGCCGCCCCTCGCAGGCGACATAGAGAGGATCGAGCCCCAGAAGCTCGCAGACGCCGCGCACCTCGCCCCCCACGGGGATCGACTCCTCGTCGAGGGCGATGCCGACACCGGAGGCCCGGGCCAACTCGTTGAGTGCCGAAGCGACGCCACCGCGGGTCGGATCGCGCAGGCAGCGGAGTTCAACACCACTTTCCAGCATCGCCGCGACCAGACCATGCAACGGCTGGGTATCGGAGGTCAGTGCCGTCTCCAGCCCCAGCTCGCGGCGCTGTGCCAACACGGCGGCGCCATGCTCGCCGATCGGACCGGAGACGATCACCCGGTCGCCCGGCCGTGCCCGGTCAGGGGCGATTCCGACGCTCTCCTCCACCATGCCGACACCGGTGGTGGTGATGAAGACACCGTCCGCGCCCCCCTTCTCCACTACTTTGGTATCGCCGGTGACGATACTGACGCCAGCCTCGTGGCAGGCGGCCGCCATCGAATCGACCACCCGCTTCAGGTCGGCCAGCGGAAACCCCTCTTCCAGGATAAAACTAGCACTGAGGTAGAGTGGCCGCGCACCCATCATGGCAACGTCGTTGACGGTACCATGCACGGAGAGGCCGCCGATATCGCCGCCGGGGAAGAAGATCGGTGAGACAACATGGGCATCGGTGGCGACCACCAGCCGCCCGGGCGGCATTGGCACGACAGCCCCATCCCCCAGCGACTGCAGCGCCACGTTATCAAAGGCGGGCAGGAAGAGCTCCTGCAGCAAACGCTCGCTGGCCAGGCCACCGGCTCCCATATTTATATCGACGCACCCATGCCTCAGATCAAGCGCCAGACCGACCCCCATTACGCCTCCACCTCCGCCGGACGGTGTTCGTAACGGAAGGCGGCGGCACAGGCACCCTCGGAGGAGACCATGCAGGCACCCAGCGGATGCTCCGGCGTGCAGGCGGTGGCGAAGACCGGACAGTCCCTGGGCTGCATCTGGCCGCGCAGCACCTCGGCACAGCGGCAGGCACGATGATCGGCATGTTCGAGATCATCCATGCCGAAGCGCTGCTCCGCATCGAACCCGGCATACTCATCGGCCACTTTGAACGCGCTCGCCTCCAGCTCACCGAGACCGCGCCAGGCGAAACACTGGCGCAATGCGAAAACCTTATTCATTAATGCGGCGGCCTGCTCGTTTCCCTTCGCGGTCACGGCACGCGCATAGGCGTTCTCGATCCGCGCCTCGCCGGCGTTGATCTGGTGCAGCAGCACAAGGATGGCGGCGAGCAGGTCGGTCGGCTCGAAACCGGCGATCGCGACCGGCAACCGGTAATCCGTCGCGATGGGCGCGAAGGCCTCGGAACCGATCACCGCTGTCACATGACCCGGGCCAATAATGCCGTCGATGGCTGCCTCCTCTCCGTCGTCGGCGATGGCACGCATGGCCGGAACGGTCAGCACATGGTTACAGAAAACGGTGAAATTCCGGAGCCCGAGAGCCCTGGCACGATCGAGCGCTAGCGCCGTGGCCGGCGCGGTGGTCTCGAAACCGACGGCGAAGAAGACGACCTGCCGATCCGGCATTCGTTCCGCCATGTCCACCGCGTCGAGCGGCGAGTAAACCATGCGTACCTCTCCCCCCGATGCCCTGGCCGAAAAGAGGCTCTCCCCCCGGCCACCCGGCACGCGCAGCATGTCACCGTAGGTACAGAGCACGACATCGCGGTGGCGCACCAGATCGATGGCCATGTCGATGCGGCCGGCCGGCAGCACGCAGACGGGGCAACCCGGCCCATGAACCATCTCCACCGCCTCGGGCAGTGCCTCGATCAGGCTGTAGCGGTAGAGTGCATGCGTGTGTCCCCCGCAGAACTCCATCAGCCGGTAGCGACGATCCATACAGGCGGTATCGATCCGGCCGAGCAGGGATACGACCAGGTCGCGGTCGCGGAACTCATCCATCCACTTCACGCCGTGTTCTCCTTTTCATCACCGCCGACCACCTTGCGCAGCATGGAAAGAGTCCTCTCCGCCTCGGCCTCGTCGAGCCGGGTAATGGCGATACCGACATGCAGGATGACATAGTCATCCACATCCGCCTCGACCAGCGCCAGCGACGCCTCGCGGCGCACCCCTTCGACCTCGACCAGCGCCATGCCTTCATCGCGTATCTCGACCACACGCGCCGGAATCGCCAGACACATCAGTTCACCCCCTCGGCCGCCAGATGCCGCTGTGCCACCCAAGCCTGCCCCAGGCTCAGGCCTCCATCGCCCGGCGACAGCTGTGCGGGGCGCCAGACGCGCAGGCCGGCCTCGACAAGACGCGCCTCCAGCTCACCGGCAAGCAGCGCATTGACCATGCAGCCGCCCCCGAGCACGAGATCCTCAACCCCCGTCTCCCGGGCCTGTCGTACGGCCATCCCGGCCAACCCCGCGGCCAGCGTCAAATGGAAACGGCGGGCAAGCACGGCCACATCCGCCCCTCTCAAGCGCTCGTTGGCCAGCGTCGCCACCACTTCGGTCATATAGAGCTGCAGCAGTCCGTCGTCCGCCTCGATTCGGCATTCCAGAGGGGTCACATCCCCGGCTGCCCGCCGCGCGGCCGACTCCAGCGCCATCGCAGCCTCCCCTTCGAAGCCGTTGCGGCGATGATCCAGAAGCACCGCGGCAGCGGCATCGAAGATGCGGCCGGTACTGCTGGTCCGTCCGGTCTCCGGTTGTCGACAGAGTCTCAGCACCGGCGCAAGCAGCGGTTCATCACCAAACAGGGAGGCAGCCACCTCCTCGTCGCCGACAGCGTCAAAATAGGCCACGGCCATGCGCCAGGGCTCGCGGGCGGCGACATCGCCGCCGGGCTGGGCTACCGGTGCAAGCCGGCCGCGGCGACCGGAGGTCGCACCACTGACAAGAAGTAGCTCCCCGCCCCACGCACCGCCATCCGCACCGTGACCGTGGCCATCCAACGCCAGCCCCAGCACGGGACGGACGATCTGGTGCTCGGCCATCACCGATGCGATGTGGGCGTGATGATGCTGCACGCGGATCAGCGGCAGCGACCGCTCACGGGCCAGCATCTCGGCTAGGCGCGTGCTGTGGTAGTCCGGGTGCAGATCGCAGGCGATGGCTCGCGGCACAACCCCGGAAATGTGCATGAAGCGCTCGAAACTGTCGCGGGCATGGCGGAAGGCGTCGGGCTGCTCCAGATCACCGATCTGCGGGGAGAGGCGGGCAAACCCATCAGCGGCGAAGCACTGGGTATTCTTCAGGTCCCCGCCGAGCGCCGCGACCGGCGCCAGATCGTCGGCCAGCGGAATCGATACCTCCGGACCATCGCACCGCTGCGCCATCCGGGCGGCAGTCGCCTGCATCAGGCGCGCCCCTCCTCCAGCAAAGGCCCTCGCAGGGACTCGGCCGCGGCAGCAATCCATTCACACCACTCGGCCAAGCCCTCACCGGTGGTGGCGGAGGTGCGGTGAACCGGCATCAGCTCCGGATGGACACGATGCACATGATCGAGGCAGTGCGCCACATCGAAATTCACATACGGCAGCAGATCGCACTTGTTGACCACCAGGGATGAGGCGGTGGCGAACATGTCGGGGTATTTGAGCGGCTTGTCCTCCCCCTCGGTCACCGAGAGCATCACCACGCGATGCTGCTCGCCCAGATCGAAGGCGGCCGGACAGACGAGATTGCCGACATTCTCGATCAACAGCAGCGAGCCCGGTTCCGGTTGCAGCGCCTCGACGGCATGCCCGACCATGTGGGCATCGAGATGGCAGAGCTTGCCGGTATTGATCTGGTGCGCCCTGGCACCGGCCTCGCGGATACGCGCCGCATCGAGACCCGTCTGCTGGTCGCCCTCGATGACGCAGACAGGGAAACGGCCGGACAGCATGCGGATGGTGGCCGCCAGCAGCTCCGTCTTGCCGGCGCCGGGGCTCGCCATGAAGTTCAGCGCCAGGATACCCCTCTCGCGGAACCAGGCGCGGTTCGCCTCGGCATGCCTGCGGTTGTTGGCCAGCAGATCCAGTTCCACCGCGATCCGCCGCTCCTCGGTTTCATGGGCATGTCCGTGGGCATGGTCGTGGTCGTGCCCGTGTCGATCGATCTGTTCGTGGTCCTGGCCGCAACCGCATGTCCCGCACATCTACTGCACCTCCAGTTCAACAATCCTCAATTCCTCGCCACCCTCCGCCAGCAACATCTTCCCGTGACAGTGGGCGCAGCCGTCGAGACGGCTCCACATCTCGCTCACATCGCCGCAGTCGGGACAGCGTCCCAGCGCCGGCTTGCGCGCGATCGCCAGCTCCGCCTCGCCAAGCATGCTCCCCTGGCGGCAGGCCGTGAAGGCAAAATCGAGCGCATCCGGCTGGGCGCAGGAGAGGGCACCGAGCTGCAGGTGAATGCGCGTGACTCTCCTGACATGCTGCTCCGCCGCGGCCTGCTCGGTCAGGCGGACGATCTCCCTGGCAAGCGCCATCTCATGCATGGGAACCCTTCCCGTTCAACCCCTCATCGCGCGCCTTCGCCACCGCCTGCTCTACCCGCTGCAGCAGCTCCGGCAGGGCCGCCGTAACCGGTTCCGACACCCCGTCGCCCAGTTCCGCCGAGGCAATCTCCATACCGAGAATCATGAGGTGCGACACATGCTCGCCGAGCGCCTCGGCCACCGAGGCCCAGTGCTCCAGACCGAGGCCATGCGAGGAGCAGTGGCGCAGCCCCGCACCGATCACATCGCCCAGGTTGAACTCGAAGATCGTACCCGGCATGGCGCCACTATCGACTGCATCGATGAAGATGACGACATCGTCTCCGGAAAGCCCCTGCAGATCATCCCAGTCCGGCACCTCGCGCGCCTGCACCTCGACGTCGGCGGGCAGCAGATCACGCAGTTGCCGGGCGGCGATCAGTCCGACGGCATCGTCGCCGGCCAGCATATTGCCGAGCCCGATGACGCGCACACGACCCATGCTTAGGCTGCCACCCGCTTCAGGCGCAGGAAGTGGGTGGCGCAGGAGATGCAGGGATCGTAGCAGCGGATCACCCGTTCGCAGGCGGCGGCCAGCGCTTCATCACTGAGCGACAGAATGGAGGGAATCATCTGCCACAGGTCCGCCTCCATGCGCGCCTGGTTCTGCGAGGTGGGCGGCACGATGTTCGCCTCCACGACGCGCCCGTCGGCGTCGAGTGCATAGCGATGGTAGAGCATGCCGCGCGGCGCCTCGGTCACCGCCGTGCCAACACTCTCCTTGGGGGTCACAGGCCGATACGGCTCACCCGGCCCTGTGCCCAGTCCCTCGTAGTCCTCGATCAGCTCGATCGCCTCGTCGACCGCCTGCAACACCTCGGCGCTGCGGGCGATGATGGCGTGATAGGGATTCACCAGCGGTAGCTCGACACCGGCCTCGGCCAGTGCCTCGCGCACCACCGGACGCAGGCTTGCCGCATTGAGGTTCAGGCGCGCCATCGGTCCGACAAGGTAGGGCTTCTCATCCAGCAGACACTGCATTGCCGTCGAGTAGGGCGCCTGCCGCTCCTTGAAATGGCCCTCGAATCCGTCCGACGCGCAGCTCATGTCGTGGGCCGTGCCGTCGCGGCTGACGGTGATGGCCCCCTCGTTCATCGGGTAGACGTTTCCGCTCAGGGCGGCGAAGGTATAGCCGGGAGAGAGATCGGGCATCTCGAATCCCGCCACCCAGGCCAGCGTCTCCTTGGCCGCTTCTCGTGCCCAGTGCAGCTCATCGAGCAGGGAGCGAAGCTCGTTCGTCTGCGGCAGACGGGTGAAACCGCCGATGCAGACCGAGACCGGATGTACGGCGCGGCCGCCCAGCACCGTCAGAATCCGGTCGCCCACCTTCTTGAGCCGCAACCCTCGACGCAGGATCTCCGGCTCGCTCCTGGCCAGCTCCAGCCCGCTATCCAGCCCGAGGAAATCGGGTGCGTGCAGCATGTAGACGTGCAGGCTGTGGCTCTCGATCCACTCGCCGCAGTAGAGCAACCGGCGAAGCTTCCGCACCGTCTCGCTGACCTCCATACCGAAAGCCGACTCGATGGCGTGCACAGCGCTCATCTGGTAGGCCACCGGACAGATGCCGCAGATGCGGGCAACGATGTCGGGCACCTCGCTGTAGTGGCGTCCCTTGAGGAAGGCCTCGAAGAAGCGCGGTGCCTCGAAGATCTTCAGCCGTACATCCTTGACCTCACCCTTGTCGACGACCACCTCGAGCGCCCCCTCGCCCTCGACGCGTGCCATCAGATCCACCTCGATATTGCGCGTCGTCATGTCTCCCCCTCGCCCGTTTCCTCGCCTGCCTCTTTAAAGGGACTGACATAGCTGTGGATGAAGCGGAAGCGGTGCGCCGCCTCATGAGCGCTCAGATGCAGTGTCTCGCGGAAACGGCGCGACAACGCCTCGGTGTTGGCGTGCTCCCGCCTCGCCGGATAAGAAGGTTCAGCCGGCCCGAAACAGCCGTAACAGGCGCGCCCCATGGAGGGGCAGATAGCGCCGCAGCCGGTGCGTGTCACCGGCCCCAGGCAGGGCTCGCCCTTGGTCACCAGCACACAGACCTTCTGCCTGCGCTTACACTCTTGGCAGACACTGACGCCGGGGATGCGCGGCACCACACCGGCCAGCAGGTCGCTCAACACCTTCCTCAGCTGATCCTTGTCGATCGGACAGCCCCACAGCTCGTAATCGACCGCTACATGCTCGGAGATCGGCGTGGAGGTGGAGAGGGAGCGGATATATTCAGGATGGGGATAGACGGCCTGCACGAAAGCGTCGTGATCGGCAAAGTTACGCAGCGCCTGCAGACCGCCGGAGGTGGCGCAGGCACCAATGGTGATCAGGGTATCGCACTGCTCGCGGATGGCGGCCAGGTGGTGGATTTGTTCGGGCGTCGAGACTGAGCCCTCGATGAGCGCCACATCGTAGGGCCCGTCGAGCATGCGGCTGGAGGCCTCGGGGAAGAAGGCGATTTTCACCCGCTCGTTCAGCATCAACAGATCCTCCTCCAGGCTGAGCACGGAGAGCTGACAGCCGTCGCAGGAGGCGAACTTGAAGACGGCCAGACGCGGGCGTTTGATCTGCTCCGCCATCACCAGCCTCCGGCCAGATAGGGGGCGACGCGGTCATACCGCATCACCGGTCCGTCCTTGCAGGCGAAGTAGGGGCCGATCTGACAGTGACCGCAGAGCCCCACGCCGCATTGCATGTTGCGCTCGATGGAGAGGAACATGGTATCGTGGCGGATGCCGCGCTTCTCCAGATGCTGGGCGGCCATCCGCATCATAATCTCCGGACCGCACATCATCACCACGGCGAAATCCGGCCTGATCTCGACCTCGTCGAACAGCTCGGTGACGACGCCGACATGGTAGTGCCAGGTCTTGCCCGGCTGGTCACTGGCCAGCAGCACCTCAGTGTTCTCGTGCTTCCGCCATTCATCGAAGCGCTCGCGGTAGAGCAGGTCGTTCGGCGTCTTCACGCCGTGCAGGATTTTGATCGCACCATAGCGGTCGCGACGGCGGAACATGTACTCGATGGCGCCGACGACGGGGGCGCAGCCGAGCCCGCCGGTGATCACCACCACATCCTTCCCCTCGGACGTCTCCAGCGGCCACCCCTTACCGTAGGGGCCGCGAAGCCCGAGCACGTCGCCCTCCTTCAGATTGCCGATGGCGCCGCTGACCCGGCCGACGACACGGATCGTATGCTCCAGCAGGTGCGAATCCTCCGGATCAGAGACGATGGAGATCGGCACCTCGCCGACCCCGGCGACGTAGATCATGTTGAACTGGCCGCCCTCGAAGACGAATCGCTCCCGCAATGCATCGTCATCCAGACGCAACCGGTAGGTGTAGATACCGGGCGACTCCTCGGACTTGTCGACGATACGGGCGGGATAAAGCGCATAGGGATCGGCCATCAGGGCTTCTCCATCAGGGCCGCGGCCTCCTCGGTGATATCGATGCCGACCGGACACCAAGTGATGCAACGGCCGCAGCCGACACAGCCGGAGGTACCGAACTGGTCGATCCACGAGGCGAGCTTGTGGGTCAGCCACAGACGGTAGCGGTGCTTCGTATCGGGGCGCATGTTCTTACCGTGGATATAGCTGTGCTCGGAGCTAAAGCAAGAGTCCCATAGGCGCGTGCGCTCACTCGCCTCGCCATCCAGCGAAGGAGTCTCCTCGACGCGGTGGCAGAAGCAGGTGGGACAGACCATCGTGCAGTTGGCGCAGGAGAGGCAGCGCTCGGCCACCTGCTGCCAGCGCGGATGGTTGTCGGTCTCGTAGAGCGCGCCGGGCAGGTTGGACCGGTCGATGCCGCGCGTCTGGGACTCGGCACAGGCTTCCACGGCGCGGCGGGCACGCTCCTGCGTGCGGCAATCGGCCGACTCGGTCGGAAGCTCCGACAGGATAGACGCCCCCTGGTTGCTGCCGACCTGGATCAGAAACCGATCGTCCAGTTCCGTCAGGGCCAGGTCGTACCCTCCCTTGGCCTCGGGACCGGTCTGCATTGAGGCGCAGAAGCAGGTCGGCTGGGCGCGCGTACAGTGGACCGCCACCAGCAGCAGAGACGATCGCCGCGACCGGAACCGGGCATCGGCATGCTCACCCTCGGCAAAGACACGATCCTGAATCCCCAGCGCCGCCAAGTCGCAGGCGCGCACGCCGATCAGGGCCGTGGGAACAGGCTCGGGCACACAGGATTCGAAGGTCAGTTCGCCGTCGACGCGCTTCACGCGCATCAGCGGCTCCTCTGCCACGAAGGTCTGGTTCTTCAGCGACTGGGGGCCGTGCACCAGATCGAAACAACGCCCGGCATCCCCCTGATGCAGCCGGTAGTGGCCCGGCGCCTGCTCGTCCCGCCACCCCCACGGGAGCTCCGCGCTGTCGGCAACTTCGCGCCACATCGCGGTACCGTCCTGCACGGTCGGTGCCAGCGTCCGGAAACCGCGCGCCTGCAATACCCCGAACAGTGCGTCCATGTCGCGCTTCTGCAAAACCTGTGCTGCCATCGCCGTTTCCTTCCCCATCCTATACCGTATCATTACATCGTCGGGAGTATAGACCAAGGCCTTCGGTCAATCCCACAGAACGTCTCCAATTGTTCTATAATCCCCCTAGCCGGGATGCGGATCATGTCGTCCCGACCGCAACGCTTTGGCGGTCTTCACATCAGCAAGGAGCAGTCATTGGTTCTGGAAAGCATCTTCGGCATGGCAGCTGCACTGGCGGGCATCGCCTATGCCCTGTGGTGCGCCTCATGGGTCATGAAACAGCCCGAGGGCGAGGCGGCCCTGCGTATCCCCTACCTCGCCATCCGCGAAGGCGCCCACGCCTTCATGCGGACCCAGTACAGCGTCATCGGCAGCGTCGCCGTCGCCATATTCGTCATCCTGTGGATCACGCCCGCTTTCGGGTGGCTCACCGCCACCGGCTTCGCCGTGGGTGCCCTCTGCTCGGCGGCATCCGGCGCCATCGGCATGGCCATCTCGGTCCGCGCCAACGTGCGCACCGCCGCCGCCGCCGAGCACGGCCTGCCGAAGGCCCTTCAGGTCTCCCAGCGCTCCGGATCGGTCACGGGATTTCTGGTCGGCGGGCTAGCTCTGGCAGCGGTGAGCGGCTTCTATCTGCTGCTCTGGAGGCTGAAGGGGCCCGGTACGATGAGCCTGCAGCCGATGACCGGACTCGGCTTCGGCGCCTCGCTGATCAGCATCTTCGGCCGACTGGGGGGCGGCATCTTTACCAAAGCAGCCGACGTAGGCGCCGACCTTTCGGGCAAGATTGAGCATGGCATTCCGGAGGATGATCCCAGAAATCCCGCCGTCATCGCCGACAACGTCGGTGACAACGTCGGCGACTGTGCCGGCATGGCCGCCGACGTGTTCGAGAGCTATGCCGTCACCGTCGTCGCCGCCATGCTGGTCGCCGCTTGGTCGAATCCCGGCGACATGGCCGCCCAGCAGCTTCCACTGGCACTTGGCAGTATCGCCATGATCGCCGGCATCATCGGCATGCAGACCGTGCGTCTCGGGCAAAACGGCAGTCTGGCCGGTGCGTTGAGCCGCGGTCTTATCGTCAGCATCGTTCTGGCCGCCATCGGCTACTACTTCGCCTGCCAATGGGTCATGGGCGACTCGCTCCACCATGGCTCGTTGCGCCTGTTCGGCGCCTCGCTGGTCGGGCTGGCCGTCGGCCTAGGCATGGTTCTCGCCACCAACTACTTCACCGGCACGCGCTACGGACCAGTGCAGCGCATCGCCCGAGCCTCGTGCTCAGGGCATGCCACCAACATCATCACGGGGCTGGCCATCAGCATGGAATCAACCGCCGTGCCGGCGCTCTGCATCGCCGCCGGTATCATCGCCGCCCACGCTCTGGCCGGCGTCTACGGCATCGCCATCGCCACCTGCGCCCTGCTAGCACTGACGCCGACCGTTATCTCCATCGACGCCTACGGCCCGATCACCGACAACGCCGGCGGCATCGTCGAGATGGCCGGCCTGCCGGACAACATCCGCGAGATCACCGATGCACTGGATACGGTCGGCAACACCACCAAGGCGCTGACCAAGGTGTTCGCCATCGGCTCGGCGGGGCTGGCCGCCCTGACCCTGTTCGTCGCCTACAAGCTGGAACTGGGAGGCGGCGGCATCCATCTCGACTTCACCTTAGGCAGCCCCTATGTGCTTGCCGGGCTCTTCATTGGCGCGCTGATGCCCTTCCTCTTCGGCGGCTTCGCCATGGATGCCGTCGGCCATGTCGCCGCGCGCATCGTCGAAGAGGTTCGCCGCCAGTTCGAGGCAAATCCAGAGATTCTCGCCGGACGGCAGCTGCCCGACTACGACCGGGCCGTTTCCATGCTAACCCGAACCTCGATCCGCAGCATGTTACTCCCAGCCTCCCTGCCCGTTGCCGTACCGCTGCTGATCGCGTTTGTCTGGGCCCCCTTCGCTCCTTCGGGCAGCGCCGCCCTGCTTATGGGCGGCGTCGTCATCGGCGCGGTCAGCACCGGCCTAATCCTCGCCCTCTCGATGTGCACCGGCGGCGGCGCTTGGGACAATGCCAAGAAATATATCGAGGCAGGACACTACGGCGGAAAAACCTCGTCGGCCCACGCTGCGGCGGTCACCGGGGATACGGTCGGCGACCCCTACAAGGATACCGCCGGACCGGCCATCAACCCGATGTGCAAGGTACTGAGCCTGATGGCAGTGCTGCTGGCCCCGTTCCTGATCTAGCAGCACGGCGAACGGACACCAAGGAGGTACATCAATGAGAGTTTCGCCCTACTACTTTCTGCCGGAGATGCCCCCGGGGCTAGAGGACCTGGTCGAACTGGCACTCGATATGCGCTGGTCGTGGAGTCATACCGCTGACATGCTCTGGAAACGGATGGATCCCGAGTTGTGGGATCAGACGCGAAACCCCTGGCTGATCCTGCAGACAGTCTCGGAGGAGCGACTCAAGGAGCTTGCCGCGGACAAGGCGTTCACCGAACAGATCAAGGAGCGGATCGAGGCCCACCATACGGCACTCGAAACACCCGGCTGGTTCAAACAGGAGGGGTTGCCGGAGCGGGTCGGCAATATCGCCTATTTCAGCATGGAATTCGGGCTTTCCGAAGCGCTGCCGATCTACTCCGGCGGCCTAGGCATTCTGGCCGGCGATTTCCTGAAAACCGCTAATGACCTAGATATGCCAGTCGTCGGCATCGGCCTGCTCTATCAGCAGGGATATTTCCGTCAGGTGCTGGATGCCGAGGGCAACCAGCGGGAGTTCTTCCCCTTCAACAACCCCAACCAGCTGCCCCTGACCCCGGTACGTGACGAGAAGGGGAAGTGGATGCTGGTTCGAGTGCGCCTCCCCGGTCGCGAGCTCCGCCTACAGGTGTGGCAGGCGATCGTCGGCCGCGTGCGCCTTTACCTGATGGACAGCAACAACGCGCTGAATGCACCGCCGGACCAGGGCATCACCAGCGAGCTGTACGGTGGCGGCAAGGAGATGCGTCTGCAGCAGGAGATGGTACTCGGCATCGGCGGATGCCGCATCCTGCAGAAGCTTGGCATCGACGCCGACATCTACCACCTGAACGAGGGACATGCCGCCTTCGCCGTACTCGAACGCGCCCACGCCTTCGCCGAAGAAAACGGCTGCGGTTTCCGCGAGGCGCTAGCCGCGACACGAACCGGCAACCTCTTCACTACCCACACCCCCGTCGAGGCCGGTTTCGACCGCTTCCCGGCCGATCTGATGCGGCAGTACCTGTCGGAATACTGCGGCGAGATCGGCATCACGCTGGATGAGCTGATGGCACTGGGACGTATCGATGCCGACAACACCGGGGAGCTATTCAACATGGCCTATCTGGCGGCGCATGCCTGCGGCGCCATCAACGGCGTCAGCCGTCTGCACGGGAAGGTCAGCCGGCGCATCTTTCAGCCGCTGTTTCCGCACTGGCCCCGTAACGAGGTGCCGGCCAGCCATGTCACCAACGGCGTACACATCCCTTCATGGAGCTCGAGCGAGGCCGGCGATTTCTGGAACCGGACATGCGATCTCCCCACCCAAGAGGAAAGCAGTGCTGCTGGCAGCGCCGACCATATCGAAGACGAGGAATTCTGGGGGCTACGCACCAGCGGGCGGCAACAGCTGGTCCACTACGCCCGCAAGAAGCTTGCCCGACAGCTGGCCGTGACCGGCGCGCCGCGTGAAGAGGTGGAGGGAGCATCCTCCGTGCTCGATCCCAATATCCTCACCCTCTGCTTTGCCCGCCGTTTTGCCGAATACAAGCGCCCCAATCTGCTACTAACGGACGGGGACCGTCTGGCCCAACTTATCTCCGACGCGAAGCGCCCGGTACAGCTGATCATCGCCGGCAAGGCGCATCCGCGCGACGACGAGGGCAAGGCGATGATCCGTGAATGGACCACCTTTATCCGCCGATACCGGCTGCATTCGCGCGTGGTATTCCTAAGCGATTACGATATGCAACTGGCTCAGCAGCTGGTTCGCGGTGCCGACGTCTGGATCAACACACCCCGCCGACCGTGGGAGGCGTGCGGCACCTCTGGCATGAAGGTGCTGTTCAACGGCGGGCTGAACCTGTCGGAACTGGACGGCTGGTGGGCCGGTGCCTACGACCCGGAGATGGGCTGGGCACTGGGCGATGGCAAGGAGCACGACTCCGATCGCGCATGGGATATCGCCGAAGCAGAAGAGCTCTACGACCTGCTCGAGAACCGGATTATCCCGGAGTTCTACGACCGGAATCCGCACGGCATCCCGAAGCGCTGGGTGGCACGGATGCGAGCTAGCATCTGCCGCATGGCGCCCCGTTTTTCGAGCGAACGGATGCTGCGCGAGTACACCGAACGACACTATCTCCCACTGGCAGCGGCATTTCGGCGACGCACTGAAGACGGCAGCAAGGTGGCAAAGGAGGTCGAGGCATGGCGCCATGCGGTCAAACAACACTGGCCGGAACTCCATTTCGGTAACATGGACGTCAAGGAGCAGGAGAATCAGCTCCACTTCTCCGTTCAGGTCTATCTGGACGAGCTGGGTCCCGACGCGGTGCGGGTGGAGCTCTTTGCCGACGCCCTCGATGACGACGGCGACACCTGTATCCGCATGACATGCGAGGAGAAACTCGCCGGGGCGATCAACGGCTATGTCTACACGGCCAGCGTGCCCGACACGCGACCGGCCGGGGACTATACGCCGCGTATCGTGCCAGACCATCCCGATGCACTCGTGCCGCTAGAGACCGACCAGATCCTCTGGCTCAAATAGGCGGACGGCACGAGGATTGGCGGAAAGGAGGAGAACAACATGCCCGCATCAGCATCGGCGCAATCCTATACAGGCCTGACGACGACGGAGGCGGAGAAACGGCTGCAGCAATACGGCCCCAACACTCTGGCCGAGAAGAAACGTTCCGCCCTGCTTCAATTGCTGGGCTACTTCTGGGGGCCGATCCCCTGGATGATCGAGGTAGCTGCCGTGCTCTCGGCGCTGGACCAGCACTGGCCCGATTTCTCGATCATCATCGCCCTATTGCTCTTCAACGCCGGCGTTGGCTTCTGGCAGGAGTACACGGCAGGCAACGCGGTCGATGCGCTCAAGAAACAGCTCGCCGTGAAGGCCCGGGTGCTACGCAACAGCACTTGGCAGGAAATCGACGCCGCCAAGCTGGTACCGGAAGACATCATCCGCATCCGACTGGGCGACATTATCCCGGCCGATGTGACATTGGTCGAAGGCGACTACCTCAGCGTAGACCAGTCGGCTCTGACCGGTGAATCACTGCCCGTGACCAAAGAAACCGGCGATACGGCCTACTCGGGCACAATCGCCAAGCAGGGCGAGGTGGTCGCACAGGTCACCGCCACAGGCCAGCAGACCAAATTTGGCAAGACCGCCGGGCTGGTTGCCAAAGCCAGAACCGTGTCCCATTTCCAGAAAGCGGTACTCAGCATTGGCGACTACCTTATCTATATCAGTCTAGCGCTGGTGGCGATCCTGATCATCGTCCAGCTCTTCCGCCACTCTCCGTGGCTGGAGCTAGTGCAGTTCGCATTGATCCTGACCGTCGCCTCGATCCCGGTGGCCATGCCGGCCGTGCTCTCGATGACCATGGCGGTCGGCGCCACCGCCCTGGCCAAACGCAAGGCGATCGTCACGCGGCTCGAATCGATCGAGGAGATGGCCAGCATGGAGGTGCTCTGTTCGGACAAGACCGGCACCTTGACCCAGAACAGGTTGACGCTCGGCGACGTCCAGCTCTTCGAGGCGGATGACAAACAGGCGTTGCTGCTCCATGCCGCACTCGCCTCCAAGGAGGAGGATCGAGACGCCATCGACGAGGCGATCCTGAAGGGACTCGACGACGATGCCACGCATGACTACCGGCAGGTGCGATTTGTTCCCTTCGACCCCGTCCACAAACGCACCGAGGCAACCATCGAAGATGGTGACGGCCATAGTTCCCGGGTCACCAAGGGGGCGCCTCAAGTGATCATGGATATGTGCGCGCTGGACAGTGAGGATCGCCACGAAGCGGAGGAGGGGGTCGAATCCTTCGCCGAGGAGGGGTACCGCACCCTCGGCGTGGCCCACAAAAAGGAGGGTGATACCCACTGGTATTTCGACGGCATCCTGTCGCTGTTCGACCCGCCGCGGGAAGACTCCAAAAAGACCATCGCCGCGGCCCAAAAGTACGGCGTCGACGTCAAGATGGTCACCGGAGACAACCTCGCCATCGGCCGGCAGATCGCCGGCAAGCTGGGCCTGAAGGGGCAGATCCTCGAGGCCGATGCGCTCGCCGCATCGGCGCACGACAGCGAGATCGCCGAACAAGTCGAGAACGCGGTCGGTTTCGCCGAGGTCTTCCCCGAACACAAGTTCGATATCGTCAAGAAGCTACAGGCGCGTGACAACATCGTTGGCATGACCGGCGATGGCGTCAACGATGCCCCGGCCCTGAAACAGGCCGATGTCGGCATCGCGGTCTCCGGCGCCACGGATGCGGCACGGGCCGCCGCCGATCTGGTGCTGACCGCACCGGGCCTGTCGGTCATCATCAACGCCATTGAGGAAGCTAGGCGGATCTTCGAACGCATGAACAGCTATGCCATCTACCGTATCAGCGAGACCATCCGCATCATGTTCTTCGTCGTCATGACGATGATCTTCTTCAACTTCTACCCGATCACCGCGGTGATGATCATCCTGCTGGCCTTTCTCAACGACGTGCCGATCATGACCATTGCCTACGATTATACCCACTCCGATGCGAAACCAGTGCGCTGGAACATGCAGCGGGTCACGACCGTCGCCACGACCATGGGCATCACCGGCGTCGTCGGTAGTTTCGGCATGCTGCTGCTGGCCAAGGAGTGGTTGCATCTCGACGTGGCCCAGATCCAGACCTACGTCTTCCTGAAAATGGCCGTGGCCGGACACCTGATCCTCTTCGTATCGCGCACCCGGGGCCATTTCTGGAAGCGCCCCTTCCCTGCCCCCGCCATGATCTGGTCGGCGATCGTCACCAAGCTGATCGGCACCCTAATCGCCGCCTACGGCTTCGGCATCATGACCCCGATCGGCTGGGGCGATATCGCGCTGATCTGGGCCTACTCGATCATCTCGGCCTTCGTGACCGATCTCGTCAAGGTGGAGGTCTACCGTCACATCAATCAGATTACCTCAAGCCACCTCGGTTTTCTGGGCAGGATCAAGCAACCGTTCCACACTCACGGAGGGTCATAAGGCATGACACAGCAACCTGAATTCATCCGCTTCTTCTCGGAGATCTCGATCGGCGACGTAGCATTGGTCGGCGGCAAGAACGCCTCACTCGGCGAGATGTACCGCGAGTTGACACCGAAGGGGATCGAAATCCCCAACGGCTTCGCCATCACCGCCGAGGCCTACCGCTACATGCTCGAGGAGGCGGGCCTCTGGGACGAGCTGCAAAAGACGCTGGAGGGCCTGGCAGCCGACGACGTCGCCGATCTCGCCCGGCGAGGCGCCAAGGCGCGTTCGATTATCTACGGCACACCGCTGCCGGAGCGACTGAAAGAGGAGATGCTCGCAGCCTATCGCAAGCTCCGTGCGGACGAGGGCGAGGAGATCAGCCTGGCGATCCGAAGCTCCGCCACAGCCGAGGACCTGCCGACGGCGAGCTTCGCCGGGCAGCAGGAGACCTACCTGAACATCCGCGGCGAGAGCGAGTACCTCGACGCCTGCAAGCGCTGCTTCGCCAGCCTCTTCACCGACCGGGCGATCCACTACCGCATCGACAATGGCTTCGACCACTTCAAGGTCTTCCTCTCCATCGGCGTCATGAAGATGGTGCGTTCCGATCTCGCCTCCTCCGGCGTCATGTTCTCAATTGATACCGAAACGGGGTTCCGGGACGTGGTGTTCATCACCGCCGCCTATGGGCTCGGCGAGAATGTCGTGCAGGGCGCCGTCGATCCCGACGAATTTTACGTCCATAAGCCGACCTTCGGGAAAGGCTTTCGCCACGTCCTGCGCCGCAAGATCGGCAGCAAGGCGATCAAGATGATCTACTCGACCGGGCAGGCGCGCGATCCGGTGCGCAACGTGCCCACCAAGGATGCCGAGCGCAGCCGCTTCTGCCTGACCGACGACGAGGTGCTGACGCTGGCCGACTACGCCATCAAGGTGGAACAGCACTACTCGGGCAAGGCCGGCTACAACAAGCCGATGGACATCGAATGGGCCAAGGACGGCCAGGACGGCAAGCTCTATCTGGTCCAGGCCCGGCCGGAGACCGTCGCATCGCAGAAGAAGGGAACGATGCTGGAGGAGTACCATCTGACCGGCCGTCCCGGCGAGGCGCTGGCCACGGGGCGCGCGGTGGGCATGCGCATGGCCACGGGCCGCACGCGCACCATCGACAACGTGGCCCATCTGCACGACTTCCGTCCCGGCGAGGTGCTGGTGGCCGACATCACGACGCCGGACTGGGAACCGGTCATGAAGACCGCCGCGGCCATCGTCACCAACCGCGGCGGCCGCACCTGCCACGCCGCCATCGTCGCCCGCGAACTGGGCATCCCGGCCATCGTCGGCACCGGCCACGCCACCGAAGTCCTGAAGACGGGGGAGACGGTGACCGTCTCCTGTGCCGAGGGGGATACCGGCCGGGTCTATGCCGGCGAGATCGCCTTCGAGGTGGAGAAGACCGATCTCTCCGAGCTGCCGCGACCGGCCACCCGCGTCATGGTCAACCTCGGCAACCCAGAGATCGCCTTCCAGACCTGCCAGATACCCAGTGACGGCGTCGGGCTGGCGCGCATGGAGTTCATCATCAACGAATACATCAAGGTGCACCCGATGGCGCTGATCCACCCCGACAGGGTGGAGGAGGCCGGGGACAGGGAGAAGATCGAGGCGCTGACGAAGGAGTACGACACCCCGACCGAGTTCTTCATCCAGCGCCTAGCCGAGGGGGTCGGCACCATCGCCGCCGCCTTCTACCCGAGGCCGGTCGTCGTGCGCATGTCCGATTTCAAGAGCAACGAGTACGCCACCCTAGTCGGCGGCGCCGGTTTCGAGCCGGACGAGGCCAATCCGATGCTCGGCTTCCGCGGCGCCTCGCGCTACGCGCACCCGGCCTACGCCGAAGGCTTCGCACTGGAGTGTGCTGCGATGAAGCGGGTACGCGACGAGATGGGGCTGACCAACGTGCGGCTGATGATCCCCTTCTGCCGCCGGGTCGACGAGGGCAGACAGGTGCTGGAGACGATGGCCGAGCACGGGCTCAAGCGCGGCGATAACGGCCTAGAGATCTACGTCATGTGCGAGATCCCCAACAACGTCGTCTCCATCGACGCCTTCGCCGGCATCTTCGACGGCTTCTCCATCGGCTCCAACGACCTGACCCAGCTGGTGCTAGGCGTGGACCGCGACTCCGACCTGGTCGCCTTCGACTACGACGAACGCGACGAGGGGGTCAAGGAGATGATCCGCCTGGCCGTCGAGGGCGCACGTCGCAACGACCGCCACTCCGGCATCTGCGGCCAGGCCCCCTCCGATTTCCCAGAGATGGCCGAGTTCCTAGTCACCCTCGGCATCGATTCGATCAGCCTCAATCCCGACACGGTGCTCAAGACCACACGCCATATCCTCGAGATCGAGAAACGACTGGGTCGCAAACCGCGTGGCGAAGGCGAATAACCCTTTCCTCGCCGCCGCCATCGAGGAGGCCAGGCAGGGCCTGGCCGAGGGCGGCATCCCGATCGGCGCGGTGCTGGTCATCGACGGAGAGATCGTCGGGCGCGGCCACAACCGCCGAGTGCAGCAGGAGAGCGCGGTGCTGCACGCCGAGATGGACTGCCTGGAGCACGCCGGGCGGCTGACGGCCCGCGACTACAGGC
>Ga0209918_1000740_pt1 | contig 19970 bp, 19 predicted proteins | sample SalPonD_shore_MG_FD_185712 | JGI IMG/M metagenome (GOLD analysis project Ga0209918, IMG submission 185712) | Salt pond soil microbial communities from South San Francisco under conditions of wetland restoration - Salt Pond MetaG... | ecosystem: Environmental > Aquatic > Marine > Intertidal zone...
GAGGGTGGTCAGGGCCAGCTCGACGCCCGGCACCTTCTCGGTGGGGTGGATGTCGACCGGGATCCCCCGTCCGTCGTCCACCACCGTGACCGAGCCGTCGTCCAACAGCGTGACGCGGATCTCGCTGCAGTATCCGGCCATCGCCTCGTCCACGGAGTTGTCCACCACCTCGTAGACCAGGTGGTGGAGGCCCCGCGCGGCGGTGGAGCCGATGTACATGCCCGGACGCTTGCGGACGGCCTCCAGGCCCTTGAGGACCTGGATCTGGCGCGACGTATAGTCGCCCGCCTCGACCTTGCGCTTGACCTTGTCGCGCAGGGCCTCGTCCGTCTTCGACTTCGTCTTCGTCTCGCTCTTGGCCATCCAGTTCCGTCCTCGTGTGGTCGCTTCGTGTCCCGTCACTTCCTCCGGCCATCGGCCTGGAGGAAGACGATCTTCTCGATCCTGCCTTCGTCGCGGCCCGCGTTGATCCGGCGCAGGAGGTCGCGCCGCATCATGCTGAGCTCCGTCATCCACGCCGCCCCTTCGACCTCGACGAAGAGGGTGCGTCCGGAGACCCGCGCGTTCCGCGTCACGTCCGCGATGCGCGGACCCACGAGCTCCTCCCAGTCCGAGGCGGCCCGCGCCCTCTCGACGCGCCCGCGGATGCCCCACGCGTCCAGGAGGGCGCCCACCACGCCGCCGATCCGCTCGGGCCTGCCGCTCCGCTCTCCCGCCGGGTCGTCCCGGCGGTGGCGACGCGGACGCCACGGGCCGGGGCGGTCCCGGTAGCTTCCGGGCCTCTCCCTGGCCTCGGCGGGCCGCTCGCTCCCGGCGGGCCGGCGCCCCTCGCTCACGTCTCCAGCCTCCCGTCCCGGATCCGCCACATCTCGAGCCCGCCCCGGATCTCGACCTCCGACGGCTTGGGCGCCGTCACGATCACCTGGCCGGAGCGCCCCTCGTCCAGGAGCCGCAGGACCCGCTCCGAGCGCTCCGCGTCCAGCTCGGCGAACACGTCGTCCAGGAGGTAGATGGGCTCGCGCCCGAGCCGCTCCCGCAGGGTGTCCGCCTCCGCCAGCCGCAGGGCCAGCGCGGCCGTGCGCTGCTGCCCGCCCGAGCCGTACGTCCTCAGTTCCCGCTCCTCCTCGCCCGCCACCTGGGCCGTGAAGCCCAGCTCGTCCCGGTGCGGGCCGACCACGGTGACGCCGCGCCGCCGCTCCCGCTCCCGCGTGCGGGCGAGCGCGGCCCGGAACCCCTCCGCCCAGGCCGTGCGGTCGGGATCCTCCGACCCCTCCGGCCACCCGGCGGACGGCTCGTAGCTCATCACGCCACGACCGCCCCCGGCGATGCGCTCGTGGTAGGCGTCGAAGGCCTCCCGGCGGTCCGACACCCAGCGCTGCCGGGCGTCCATGACCCGCGCGCCGTCCTCCACGAGCCCGCTCGACCACGCCTGGAGCGTGGCCGCGTCGGCGCCCTCCTTGAGCGCCTCGTTCCTCTGCGACAGGGCCGAGCGGTAGCGGCTCAGCGCCTCCACGTAGCCCGGCTCCACCAGCGACAGGAGGATGTCCAGGAAGCGCCGCCGCCCCGAGGGCGACCCGCGCACGATCTCGACATCCTCCAGGCTGAACACCACCGCGCCCAGCGTCCCGATCGCGTCCGACAGGCGCGCGACCTCCCGCCGGTCCACCTCCACCTTCTTCCGGCGCTCGGAGACCATGTAGGCCGCCGCGATCCGCCGCTCGTCGTCGGCGCCGACGGCGGTGGCCTCCACGCGGAAGACGTCCTGGCCGAAGCGGACCAGCTCCCGGTCGCTCGCCCCCCGGAAGGACCGGAAGACCTCCAGGTAGTACACCGCTTCGAGGAGGTTGGTCTTCCCGGAGCCGTTGGGGCCGACGATCGCGACCCCGGCCGCGGGGAGCTCGCACTCGAGCTGCTCGAAGCTCCGGAAGTCGCGCAGCCGGAGCCGCCCCAGGTGGACGGCCTCCGTCGCCGGCTCCGCGCCCCCCCCACCGCCCGCCTCCAGCGGGCGGCGCCCGATCGCGCTCTGCGGCATCGCTCCTCGGCTCCAGGGCCCCATTCGACGAACGTGCAAAGATACCCGGAAAGCCGCGTCGCTGCAACGAAAAACCCGCATCCGCGGCCCGGCTTGCGGCCCCCCGCGGCAGGCGCCCAGATTCGGGCGTCATGAGGCCCCGAACGAGCCATCCCCGAGCCCTCGCGCCGGCCCCGGCCCTGCCGGCCGTCCTGCCGGCGGTCCTGGCCGCGGCCCTGGCCGTGGCCCCGGCCCCGTGCGCGGCCGCCCCGGCGTCGCACGCCGTGCAGGGGGCCCCGCCCCCCGCCTCCTCCCGGGCCGACACGACCGCAGCCTCCGGGGAGCCCGCCCTCCTCCCGGCGCCGGCGGGCTGGGCTTTGGTCGGCGCGTCCGGCCTGGGGGCCCTCGTCGCCTCCGACGCGTGGGTGCGCGACCTGGCCCGCCAGCTCCAGGGCCCGACCGGCGACTGGCTCTCCCGCCACGCGCGCTGGTTCGGGGACTGGCACGCCAGCCTCCCGTGGCTCGTGGGCGGGAGCGTGGCCTACGGGGCCGTCACCGGCGGGAAGAGCGGACTCGAGAAGGCCGCGGCCGTGCTGGCGGGCGCCGCGGCCGGCTCGGCGGCCAACGAGATCGTGAACGAGGCCGTGGGGCGGTCGCGCCCCATCTGGGGCCGGGGCGACCTCACCTTCGACCCCCTGTCGGGGCACACCTCCTTCCCGTCCGGCCACGCCGCTTACACCTTTGCCGTGGCCGGCGCGATCGACGCGGTCACCGACGGCTGGCTCCCGGCGGCCGCGGCCTACGCGGTGGCGAGCGCCACGGCCCTCTCGCGGGTCTACGACGACAAGCACTGGCTCTCGGACATCGTGGTGGGCTCCGCGCTCGGGGGCCTCGTCGGGCGCCTCGCGGCCGGCCGCGTCCTGCGGGCGCTGCAGGGCGGCTCACAGCCGGCGTCGGCCGGCGGCCAGGGCGCGAGCGCACCCCGCTCGGGCCGGTTCGCGACACGCCCGGACGCAAGCGCGCCCGGAAGCCCATCGGGCCTCCGGGCGCGTCCGATCCTGGCGCCGGGCCTGGTCGGGGTGAGCCTCCGGTTCTGAGCCGCGGCCTCCCGCTCAGGAGCCCGGACAGATCCCCGATCCGGCGGTCTGCGTGGCCACGGCGGTGTGGTCGTCGCTGCCGGTGTTTCCGGGCTGGTCGTCACTGTACGCGATCGAGGCCCGTCCGGTGGTCGGGTCCACCGCGACGCCGAAGTCGTCGTAGAGGTCCCGGTTCCCCGTGCACGTCACCCCGCTCTCGCACACGCCTCCATAGTGCACGACCGGCGTCGCCGCGCCCTGCGAGAACCTGGTCCCGGCCTCGTCCGCCTTGCGGTTCTGCGCGAAGTACACGCGCCAGGCCGCCGAGGCGGGGTACGTGTCGGGCGACAGCGTGTCCGCGTAGAACGGCGTGCCGTACCAGACCACGTCCAGCTGTCCGGGATCGCAGGCCACCGACCACGGCATGATGGACGTCTCCGACGGACTCTGGTCGATCCGGAGCGGCCCGGTCCACGTCCGCCCGTGATCGCCCGAGAAGCTGTAATAGAGGTGGTGGTCGTCGGAGTACACGACGTAGACCGTCCCGGCGCGGTCCACGGTCACGTTCACGAACTGGTGCCCGAAGTCCCTGGACGTGTCCTCGTCGATGTGGACGGCGTAGTCCGTGAAGGTCTGCCCGCCATCGTGCGAGACGGCGATCCAGACGGCGTGGAAGGCCGGTCCGGCCACGACGGCCTCCGCGGCGGAGCCGATCCCGCTCAGCGACTGGTAGACGGTGTGGTCGCTCGGATCGATCGCCAGATTGCCGATGGCGTTGTCGTCGATGAGCCAGGCGTGCTCGGCGTCGATGGCCGTTCCGACCTGCGTGAAGCTGGCCCCGGCGTCGAAGCTGCAGCTGACCTCGATGTTGAAGGTCACCACATCGTGGTAGGAGATGCAGACCTTGCTCGCGCCGTCGGCGGCGATCCACTCCCGGTCGTCACCGGGAATCGTGGCGCTGGTGACGTTCCTGGACCACGTGGCGCCCCCGTCCACGCTCGCGCTCACCGTGACGTCGGCCAGGCTGAGGCTCGCCACGTAGACGTTGTGGACCCCGTCTGCGTTGGGCTCGGGCGCGGTCGCCAGGTCCGTGTCCCCGCCGCCGGGCGCGAGGTCCTCGCTCGACGTCGACAGCTGGTTGGGCGAGGTGAGCGCCGTATAGTGGAGCCCCCCATCCGCCGACTTCCAGGCCAGCGTTCCGGCCGAGAGCCCGAGCTCGGACGTCACGTAGAAGTTGCCCGCGCCATCGGCTCGGATGGCCGGCTCGGCTGCCCTGTTCGTACAACCCGGCCCGCTCGGACAGGTGGTGCCCGGCTCGGCGCCGAGCTCGAATTGCACGAACTGGAACGGCCCCGCGCTCGAGGAGACCGCAGCGGCCGCAGGTCCTCCTGCGGCCGGCCCGGACGGCGAGGCGCCCGGCTCGCAGCCGACCGCGAGGACGCAGGCCAGCGCCGTCGCTCCGGCGGGCACCGCCCAGCGAAGCCAGCGATCGGGCCGTCGGCTCTCGCCGCGGTCGGCCGCGGCGGACGGCGAGCGTGCTTCGATCTTCATTCGCTCCCTCCTCGTGTGGGTGAGACATCGCGTGCGAGTCGACCGCACGGCTGGGCGGGCGTCAGCCCGCCCCGGAGTCGGACACGATCCGGACATGGGTGGGCGGGGTGGGCGGGACGTCGTCCGTTCCGCTGGATGCGCCGGATCCCGTGGTCGCCGTGGCCGTGTCGCTCCGCCCGCTCTCGAGCCCCGCACCGTTCACCGCCGAGACCCGGTAGGCGTGGCTCGTCCCGGGCTGGAGGCCCGTGTCCGTGTAGCCCGTCCCCGACGGCGAGGCCACCCGGCTCCCGTCCCGGTAGACCCGGTAGCCCGTCACCCCGCTCTGCGGGTCGCTCGAAGCCGACCACGACAGCGCGATCCGGCTCGTGTCCACCGCCGACGCGCTCAGCCCCGCGGGCACCGTCGGCGGCGTCGTGTCCGCGGCCGGCGGCCTCGCGTCCGTGGTGGCCGTGGCCGTGTCGCTCGGCGAGCTCTCGGTCCCGAGCACGTCCACGGCCGTGACGTAGTAGGTGTAGGTCGTCCCGGGCTGGAGGCCCGAGTCCGCGAAGGTCGTGTCGGACGTCGAGGCGACCCGCGTACCGTCCCGGTAGACCCGGTAGCCGCTCAGCGTGATGCTGCCCAGGCCCGAGGGCCGCTGCCAGACGAGGTCGATCTCGGCGGTGTCCACGACGGATGCCCGCAGGTTGCGGGGTGGCGGCACGGACGATTGGGGCCGGGCCGCGGACGGCGTAAGCCACATTCCGACGGCGGCCAGGACGACCGCCAGCCGGTACGCGCCCGGGCCCGGCCCACTTCGCCCGGACGGCTCCCGAGCTCGTCCGAGTCGTCGCTCCAGCACGCCGTGTCCTCCGTCGTCGAGACCGCGTAGGCGGAAACGCGCGGTCGGCCCGGCGCACCCGGTCCTTCCGCCTGCCTCCTCGGCTGGAGCAACCCTCCTGCCGGGGCGCGGCCGCGCCCGGGGCCCGACGGCCACGGTGCGTCAGGTGAGGCTCAACTCGTTTGCCTGCAACGGTTCATGTCGGCGCACGGAGATCTGCACCTGGAGGCCCGGAGCCGGAGCCAGGTCGGAAGCTGACGCAATTCGCGACACCGCATGTCGCAGAGCGCATCGGAGGATCGGGGCAGAAGGGGGTTCCGGACACGGCCGGCCGCGGTGGAAGCGAGCTGAAGGATGCGGCGGAGCACACGTCGGCCGACCGTGTGCACGGGATGGACGCGGCCGCGTGGCGGGGCGAGCGCCCCGACGGCGCTCGCCCCCCGCGTCGTCTCCCGCTCGGGCGGAGACCTACCGCTTCACGAAGTCGTTCACGACCGGCTCGTCGCCGCTGTAGTCGTAGAAGCCCGCGCCCGACTTCCGGCCGTAGTGGCCGGCCGTGACCATGCGCTTGAGGAGGGAGGGCGACGCGAACCGCTTCTCCCGGTACTCGTCGAACATGATCTCGGTGATCTTGTGGAGGGTGTCCAGCCCGACGAAGTCGCCGAGCGTGAACGGCCCCATCGGGTAGCCGCACCCGAGCTTCATCCCCTTGTCGATGTCCTCGATCGAGCCGATCCCCTCCTCGTAGGCCCGGATCGCGTCCAGCATGTAGGGGACGAGGAGGCGGTTCACGATGAAGCCCGAGTTGTCGCGGCAGGCGACCGGCTGCTTGCCCACGGACTCGGCGAACGCCCAGGCCGCGTCGAACGTCTCGTCGGAGGTGAAGCCGGTCCTGACCACTTCGACCAGCGCCATGACGGGGACGGGGTTGAAGAAGTGGAGGCCGACGAAGCGCTCGGGCCGCTCGGTGACCGACGCCATCTCGGTCACGGTGAGGCTCGACGTGTTCGAGGCGAAGATCGTCTCCGGGCCGCACAGGCCGTCCAGCTTCCCGAACACCTCCTCCTTGACGGAGAGGTCCTCGACCACCGCCTCGACCACGATGTCGCGGTCGGCGAGGGGGCCGAAGTCCACGGTGCCGGTGATGCGGCCCAGCACCTCGTCGCGCTCCTCGGCCGTCACCTTCTCCTTCTTCACGGCCCGGTCCAGGTTCTTCCGGATGCTCTCCAGGCCCCGGTCCAGGGACTCCTGGTCGATCTCGCGCACGACCGTGTCGTAGCCCGCCTGTGCGCTCACCTGGGCGATCCCGCTGCCCATGAGGCCGCAGCCGAGCACGCCGACCTTCTGTATGGACGCCACCGTTCCGCTCCTTTCGCTGATCTCGTGGGGATGGGGCTCCTCGGAGCCTCGCGCCCCGCCGCGGCCGGGAATCCGGCCCGCGGGGCCGCGGGCATCGGCACGCAGGCTACGTGCCGAGCAGCTTCTCGCGCCAGCCGGGTCCGGACGCGTCGAGCGGGCCGCCCGACTCCAGCCGGTCCAGGAGGCCGGCCACGGCCATCTCGATCCGCTGGCGGCGACGGGCGAAGGTGAGGCCCGGGCCCGCGGCCGCCGCGCCCGCCGAGGCGCCGACGGCCAGGAGACCGGCCCCGACCGGCGGGAAGGCCGTGGTGAGGATGAGGGCGACGGCGGCGAGGCCGAAGAAGGGGAGGGATCCCCCGAACCAGCCGGCCACGTGGCGGGCCCGGAGGTTCCCCAGGTCGGCCGTGACCGTGGCCAGCGACCAGCCTTCCTCGAGGCCCACCACGGCCAGCTCGACCCTCCGCGTGTCGGCCAGGAGATAGCCGCGCCCGCCCAGGTCCAGCCCCCGCTCCATCTTGCTCAGGATGCTGCTCGAGGGCTCCCACACCGAGCGGCCCAGGCGGCGGCGCACCTCGCGCAGGCTCTCGCGCTCGCGGAAGTGCTCCTCGACCCGGCCCTGGACCGCCGAAGGGGTGCCGGGGACGACGCGGCTCCCCCGCACCAGCGCGGAGCCCCACAGCCGGCCCGAGAGGAGCCCCTCGGCGGGGGGCTCGGGGAGGAGGGCGTCGGCCCGGACCTCGGCCAGGGCCTGGCGGACGTGGCGCGGCTCGAGGCCCACCTCCCCGCCGATCCGAACGATCTCGTCGGCGTCCAGGTACTCCGTCCGCTCCTCGCCGGCCGCCGACTGCAGCTCGGCCGCGCGCCGGATCACGCGCTCGAGGTCGGACGAGGGGACCGAGGCCGGCGGGGCGCCCCGTCCGGCCTCTCCGCGCGCGCTCTCCCCGGGCGCGGCCTCCGGCGGACCGTCCGGTCCCGGCGTCCCGCCTACGGCTGCCACGCCGGCGCGAGGTCCGCCAGGCCCGACTGCGTGAGGTCCACCGCCCCCGAGCCGTCCGCGTTCACGGCCCACACCTCGAAGTCACCGGTCCTGTCGCTCACGAAGGCGATGGCCGAGCCGAACGGCGACCACACGGGGTCCGTGTCCTGGCTCGCCCCGCCCTGCGTGAGGTCGACCTGGGACGAGCCGTCGGCGTTCATGAGCCACACGTCCCGCGCGCCCGTCCTCGCGCTCACGAACGCGATCTGCGCGCCGAAGGGCGACCAGCGGGGGCTGTCGTCGGCGCCCGGCGCGCTGGTGAGCTGCACCTGGCCGGAGCCGTCCGCGTTCATGGCCCAGACCTCGGCGTCCCCCGTCCGGTCGCTCGTGAAGGCGATCACCGAGCCGTCGGGCGACCAGTCGGGCTGGGTGTCGGCGCCCCCGGAGTTGTCGCTGGCGTCGTACGTCCCGGATCCGTCCGCGGCCACGACCCACACGTCCGGGTCCCCCGTCCGGGCGCTCACGTAGGCGATCAGAGTGCCGAAGGGCGACCAGCGGGGGCTGTCGTCGGTACCGACGGCGTTGGTGAGCTGGGTCTGGCCGGAGCCGTCCGCGCTCATGACCCAGATCTCGGCGCTCCCGGACCGGTCGCTCACGAACGCGATCCGCGATCCGTCCGGTGACCAGGTGGGCTCGCTCTCGGCGCCCGAGGAGCCGAAGGTGAGGTCGGTCGCCCCCGAGCCGTCGGCGGCCACGACCCAGATGTCCTGGCTCCCCGAGCTCGAGCTCACGTACGCGATCCGGGTGCCGTCCGGCGACCACGCCGGGCCGTCCTCGGGCGAGCCCGAGCCCCCCGTGAGGTCGACCGGGCCCGACCCGTCCGCGCTCATGATCCACACGTCGCGGCTCCCCGCGCGGTCGCTCACGAACGCGATCCGGGCGCCCAGCGGACAGGAGACCAGGAAGGTCGCCGCGGTCGTGGCCGAGGCCGACACCGAGACCGTGAGCGGATCGGCCATCGGGACGAAGCAGTTGGAGGCCAGCCCCGAGAGCGTCACCTGGTGGGAGCCCGCGCTCAGGCTGTCCAGGGTCACGGTGTCCCCCACCGCGAGGGCCAGGCCGGTCCCCCCGTCCACCGAGACCGAGTAGCCGTCCGAGTCGGGGGCGGCCCCGGTGGTCAGAGAGGTGACCCGTAGCGTCCCCGTGTCCGGGCCCGGACCCGGGCCGGGGCCGCTCGTGGACGAGCAGCCCGCCGCGGCCAGGACCACGAGGGCCCCGGCCAGCCCGAGCCTTCCCGGCTTACGCACGCCCTTCGACCGTCTCATCACGGCTCCTCCTACACCTCCACGATCACGGCCGCGCCCTGCCCCCCGCCGATGCAGGCGGTGCCGAGGCCGACCCCGCCGCCGCGGCGCGTCAGCTCGTAGAGCAGGTGGCCGGTGATCCTGGCCCCCGTGGCGCCCAGCGGATGGGTGAGCGCGATCGCGCCACCGTTCACGTTCACCTTCTCGCGGTCGAGCTCGAGCTCCTTCTCCACCGCCACGTACTGCGGCGCGAACGCCTCGTTCACCTCGATGAGGTCGATGTCGTCCCAGGTCAGGCCCGCACGCTCGAGGGCGGCCCGGGAGGCGGGGGCGGGCCCGAGGCCCATGATCCGGGGCGGCACGCCCGCTACCGCCCAGGACACCAGCCGGCCCATCGGCTCCAGGCCGTGCGCCTGCGCGTACTCGGCGTCCGCGATCACGAGCGACGCCGCGCCATCGCCGATCCCGCTGGCGTTGCCCGCCGTCACGAGGCCGTCCTCCTTGAAGTACGGGCGGAGCTTCGAGAGGCCCTCGAGGGTGGTCTCGGGCCGCATGTGCTCGTCCAGGTGGAACTCGGTCTCCTTCCCCCGCTTCCTCACCGTGACGGGGATGACCTCCTCGTCGAACTTCCCCTCGTCCCAGGCGGCCCTGGCCCGCTGCTGGCTCCGGAGCGCGTACTCGTCCACCTCCTCGCGGGTGACATCGTACTCCTCGGCCAGGTTCTCGGCCGTCTCCGCCATGGAGTAGCCGCAGTACGGGTCGGTGAGCGCCTCCCACAGCGCGTCCTCGAACGGCACGGCGGGCCCGAGGCGCAGGCCCCAGCGGGCGCCGCGCACGACGTGGGGCGCCTGGCTCATGGACTCCGTCCCGCCCGTGAGGCACACGCTCGCCTGCCCGAGCAGGATCTCCTGGGCGCCGTCGATCACGGCCTGAAAGCCGGAGCCGCACAGGCGGTTCACCGTGCACGCCGGCGTCTCGATCGGGAGTCCGGCCTTGAGGCCGACGTGGCGCGCGATGTAGATGGCATCCTTGGAGGTCTGGATCACGTTCCCGACGAAGACGTGGTCGTACTCGCCCTCGTCCACGCCGGCCCGCTTCACGGCGGCCAGCGAGCTCAGCACGCCCAGCTCCGTGGCCGTGCGGTCCTTCAGCGTCCCGCCGAAGGCGCCGAACGGCGTGCGCGCCGCCGAGAGGAAGACCACGTCCCTGCCCGATCCCATCGTGCCCATCGTCTATCTCCTCACTCGTGTCATGGATTCGAGATCTCACGCACCAGCCAGGCGCCGACCTCTTCGGTGCTGCGGTCGCCGCCCAGGTCGGGGGTCCGGACGCCCTCGGCCAGGGCCCGGTCCACGGCCGCCTCGACGCGGTCGGCCGCCTCGTCCGCGCCGCCGTCCCGCAGGAGCAGGGCGGCGCTGAGGACCGCCCCCACGGGGTTTGCACGGCCCGTGCCCGCGATGTCCGGGGCGGAGCCGTGCACCGGCTCGTACAGACCGTGGCGGCCCGGATGGACGTTGGCCGAGGGGGCCACACCCATGCCGCCCACCAGCTCGGCGCCGAGGTCGGAGAGGATGTCGCCGAGGAGGTTCTCGGCCACCACCACCCCGAAGCGCTCCGGGGCCCGCACGAACTCCATCGCGAGCGCGTCCACGTAGCGCATCTCCGACTCGACGTCGGAGTACTCCTCCGCCACCTCCCGGAAGACGCGGCGCCACAGCCCGTACACGTGGGGCACGGCGTTGGCCTTGTCCCCGAGGGTGACGAGCCCGCGTCCGTCGACCCGGGCGCGCTCGAAGGCCGCCCGCACGATGCGCTCGACCCCGCGACGGGTGGCCAGCGACTCGCTCACCGCCACCTCGTCGGGCGTCCCCTCGCGCAGGGTGCCCCCCGCCCCCGTGTAGAAGCCCTCGGTGTTCTCCCGGAAGATCAGGAAGTCGATGTCCCGCTCGCGGCGGAGCGGGCACAGGTCGGGCGCCCTGAGGCGCACCGGCCGCAGGTTGATGAACAGGTCCAGGCGGAAGCGGAGCCCCAGGAGGATGTCCCGGGCGTGCTCGTTGCCGGGCACCCGCGGATCGCCTACCGCGCCCAGGAGGATGGCGTCGAAGTCGTCCCGGAGGCGCTCGAACGCCTCCTGCCCCAGCGTCTCGCCGGTCTCCAGGTAGTGGTCGGCTCCGTGGGGGAAGGTCTCGAGCGAGAGCTCGGCCAGGCCCGCCTCGCCCACGGCCTCGAGCACCCGCCGGGCCTGGGCGGCGACCTCCGGGCCGACGCCGTCGCCCGGGATGAGCGCGACGCGGATCACGCGGGACGCCTCGACCGGAGCTGCCCTTCTCGACTCCGTCGCCGGGGCCGCGAGGGCCGTCCCCCGCGCTCCGGGTCGCGCCTCAGCCGCCGTGGCTCAGCGTCCAGACGTAGGCCGCCACGGCGCGCACCTGCTCGTCGGTGAGGTTGGCCCCGGCCCGGGGCGGCATGGGGATCCCCGTCGTCGAGCGCTCGGCCGGAACCCCCTTCTCGACCGTGCTCACGATGGCGCGGTAGGAGCCGTCCGAGTGCCGCCACTCGCCGTCGGTGAGGTCCCCCGCGAGACCCTGGAGTCCGCGGGCGTTCTGGCCGTGGCAGGTCGAGCACAGACCGGGGCCGGCGAACAGCCGCTCCCCCTCGCGGACCATGTCCGACGTCACCCCCGCGGGAAGGCCCTGGAGGCGGGCGCCGCGCGCCGCACGGGCGCCGTCCGGGCGCGCCGCGCTCTCGGCCCCGGTCGCCCGCACGGGAAACCGTCCCGCGGGCACGCCGATCTCGGAGCCGCGCGCCGCGCCTGCGCCCCACACGGCGCCCGCCACGAGCGCCGGGACCAGCATTGATCGCAGGCTCGTCATGGCTGCCTCCTGGACTGCTCTCGCCGGAGGGCGGCCGCGAGGGGCGTTCCCTCACCGATCCGCCGCCCCCGGCTCCACCGGCCGGCCGCAACTCGGGCAGTAGCGCCAGTCGGGCTCGATCTCCTCACCGCACGCCCTGCACCGCATCGGCCCCTGCTCGGCCCCGCAGTGGGGGCAGAACCGGATCTCCCGGCTTTCCGGGAGGGAGACGCCGCACGAGCGGCAGCGGTCCTCCGCCGCCGACCTCGCGGCCTCCGCGTCCGGCGCTTGCTGCGCGTCCGGCGTTTGCTGCGCGTCCGGACGGCTCTGTGTGTCCGGCCCGCTCCGCGCGTCCGGCCGGGGGCTCGCGTCCGGCCGGGCCTCCGCGGACATCCGGCCCGCCCCGGCCGTCTCCGCGGACCGCTCCCGGCCCTCCGCGCTCGCGCTCCGGCGGCGCCGCGAGCCCCTTCCGATCTTCCCGCCCGTCAGTCCGGGCCCCAGGCCCACGACCGTCGAGTCGAAGCCCCGGAGCACATCCAGCTCCGGTTCGGCCGAGGACAGCTCCCGGGCCACCGCCTCCCGGAGCTCCTCGTTCTCGACCTCGACCAGGTCCGGCTCGCTCAGCAGCCCGAGGAGCGCCAGGTCGTACTCCGCCTTCGTGGCCAGGTCCAGCTCGCTCCGGCACAGGCGGTACGGCAACAGCCGGCTCCGGACGTCCGCCACGGTCAGCGGCTCGCCGGATCCGCCTCCCTCCTCCTCCATCCTCCGGACGAGGAGGCGCCCGAGCGCCACGGCGCTCATCGCTCGATGCTGAGGATCCCGGCGCGGGCGGAGGCCCGGAGGAACTCCTCCGGATCGTCGTCCGGGATCTGTACCCCGGTGAGGCTGCGCACGACCCGCGCGGCATCCCTCATGTAGTCGACGATGGAGACGCTCGGATCGGACGCCTCGTCACGCATGGCCTCCACGATCGAGGCCCAGTCGCCCGTGTAAAGTCTTCCGCTACTGGCCCTTACGGCGTGCACGCCCGGCTCCCTGGCCTGGGGGCGTGCGCTCTCGAGGACGAAGAGATCCAGCTGCTGGCGGTCGCGGGACGGTCCGGAGGCGCCCAACGGGTCGGCGGCGGCCTCGACCTCCGCGATGAGCCGGTCCTCGGGGGAGGGCTCCTCGGTCAGACCCTCGAGCTGGCGCAGGAGGAGCTGCACCTCCCGGGAGTCGTTCTCCAGGCCCCGGAAGCCGCGCAGGAGCTCCACGGCCCGCCACACCGCCAGCGGGTCCCACATCTTCCCGGGGGGGACGGCCTCGAAGGCCCGCAGGGCGCGGCCGTAGTCGCCCCGGTCGTAGAGCAGGTTCCCGTAGAACACCCGCGCCTCGTGGTGGGTCGGGTTCCGACGGAGCGCCCGCTCGAGGAGCGGAAGCGCCGCGTCGGCGCGGCTCATCTGGTAGAGAGTGTAGGCCAGCTCCGCGGCCGCGTCGGCAGCCGTGGCATCGGCCGACGCCTCGGCCGGGAGCTCGGAGGCCGCCTCCGCGGCGGCCAGCGCCAGCTGGTAGAAGCGCTCCGAGCGCTCGTACAGCTCCTCCCGGTACAGGGCCCGGGCCACCGCCAGCATCAGGTCGGGATCCGCGGCGAAGCCCAGCTCGAGCACCGCGTCGAAGGCCGCGAAGGCCCGGGCGCGCTCGCCCAGCTTGAGGAGGACGTCGCCGAGGCCGACCATGGCCTCCTCGTGGCCCTCGTCCAGCTCCAGGGCCCGCCCGAACGCCTCCCGGGCCCAGGCGAACTCCTCGCGGGCCAGCTGCGTGTAGCCCAGGGAGATCCACAGCTCGGCGGAGTCGGGATAGAGCGTCAGCCCTTCCCGCAGGAGATCGAGCGACTCCTCGAACGCGCCGCGGTCGTACGCCTCCTGCGCGTGCGCGTCGTACTCCTCCCACTCCCAGAAGTCCCGTCCCATGGGGGGTCTCACCTCGTCTCGAGGAGCGTCAAGAGGCCGTTGAGGAATTGGGGTGCGGCCGCGTTGCGGACGCCGCGGGTCCAGCTCCAAGGCGGTCCGACGAATGCGGTGCCGGAGGCACCGGGGAGGAGGACCAACGCGGGAGATGGGCCCGCGCCGCCGCAACCCGAAGGGCGCAGGGGGGTTGCGCGCTCATACCGCGTCTCTCCTCGTCGCCGATGGCCTTGGACATCGACTCCTCGTCGTTCCTTGTCTGAGCGCGCAAGACCCCTGCGCGCAGCTCGCCCCAGTTCCTCAACGGCCTCTTAAGGCGGGCTGCTCCCGCCCATCATAGCCGTGCGGGGCGCCGAAGCCCACCCGTGGGCTCACGCGGTCGGATCCTCCGACGGCCGCTCCTCACCGTCGCCGGCGGCGGCGCCCGCCGGGGGCGCCCCGGCCGGCGGCCGGTGCAGCTCCAGCCGCGTCACCCGCCGGTCCCGGGTCTCGAGCACCTCGACCTCGGCGGGCCCCAGCGCCACCCTCTCGCCCGGCGAGGGGATGTGGCCCAGCTCCCCGATCACGAAGCCGGCCACGGTGTCGTACTCCTCGCCGATGCCCGGGAGCTCGAACTCCTCCTCCAGGTCCGAGAGGGAGGCGCCGCCGTCGACCAGGACGCGGCCGTCGGGCTCGACCCGGATCTCGGCGCGGGCCACGTCGTGCTCGTCGTAGATCTCGCCCACGACCTCCTCGATGAGGTCCTCGAGCGTGACGACCCCGTCCGTGCCGCCGAACTCGTCGACCACCACGGCCAGGTGGACCTTGGCCCTGCGGAGCTCGGCCAGGAGGTCGTCGACCGGCTTGGTGTCCGGGACGAAGTACGCCTCGCGCGCCACCTTCTCGGCCCGGAACGCCTCCGGGTCCGGCCGCCGGATCCAGGGGAGGAGGTCCTTGACCAGGACGACGCCCACCACGTCGTCGATCGAGTCACGATAGACCGGGAGCCGCGAGAAGCCCGACTCGGCCGCCACGCCCAGCACCTCGTCCAGGGAGGCGTCCGTGCGTACGGCCACGATGTCGGTCCGCGGCGTCATGACCTCCCGCGCCACCGTGCGCGTGAGCTCGAAGACGCCGTGGATCATGGCCTCCTCGTCCTGCTCCACCACGCCCCGCTCCAGGCTCTGCTGCAGGAGCATCTGGATCTCCTCGGGGCTGTGGACGTGCTCGTCCCCGCCCGCCGTGCCCCAGCCCATGGCCCGGACGACCAGGCTGGCCGAGCTGTCCAGGATCCACACGGCCGGAGCCGCGATGCGGTTGAACAGGTTGAGAGGGGCCGCCACGAAGCGGCTCACGGCCTCGGGCCGGAGGAGCGCCACCGTCTTGGGCGCCAGCTCCCCGAGCACGATGTGGAGGTAGGTGATGAGGGCGAAGGAGATGGCCACCGCCACGCCGTGGGTGGCCACGACCGACCACGGCCGCGACAGCCCCGAGAACAGGTGGCTCAGCGTGTCGGCCACGGCCGGCTCCCCGATCCAGCCCAGCCCGATCGAGGCGATCGTGATGCCGAGCTGCGTGCCGGAGATCGAGCGGTCGAGATCGGCCTGCGCGGCCTCCACCGAGCGGGCCAGGAGGTCGCCCTCCTGGACCAGCTCGCGGATGCGGGTCCGCCGCGCCTTGACCAGGGCGAACTCCGCGGCCACGAAGAAGCCGTTCGCCCCCACGAGGAGGACGACGGCCAGGAGTTTGAGGGCTAAGGCTGGGTCCATCGCACCAGAACGAAGAGCCCGTGGCGGGCGGACGCGGAGTCCGCCGCATCCGGGCCCGACAGGGTCGGCGCTTCAGGCCTCGGACCCGGTCCGGACGACCGGGCCGGTGAGAGGCGCGGGGCCGATGGTCGGAGGCTCCCGCTCAGGCCGCGGTGACCTCGTCGACCCCGGACTCCTCCCATGCATCGCTGGCGTCCGCATCCCCGTGAGGGATGGCGGGGCGGCAGTAGCGATCGCCGATCTTCTTGAGCTCGCCCAGCTCCTGGCGCGAAAGAGACGGATACCGCTCCGCCAGGAACTCGATGGTGTCCTCCATCCACTCCTCGCGCTGGCTCTCCTCCGCCTCCAGCACCCCGCAGCGCTGGATGTGGCTGAACAGCTCGTCGCGGGCTCGCTCCAGGTCGGTCGGCTCGTACTTGCCCTTACCCAAATGCCCCTCCGTCGGATCGTAGTCGGTGGATTCGTCGCATGCGCCGTGCAGATACGGTATTCGGCACGTTCCGTTCCAATCTAACCGGGCCGAGGAAGGCGGGCAAAAGCTCACCGGGGCGGCCGGTAGTCCTTCAGGTACAGGTTCAGGCGACCCACCTTCATGGACGTCTCGAGCTGCACGATGACGCGGCGCGCGTCGTCGCTGAAGTACACCTCCGCCTGCCCTCCCTCCCCGAACAGGCCGCCCGTCCGGATGATGGGCCGCACCACGACCGTCCGGAAGCGCCCGGCCGGCACCGTGACCGTCTCCCGCCGCAGGACCTCGAGGACGACCGGGTTCCCCTCGGCCTCGAAGTAGCGCGTGAACCGGTAGGTCCGGCCGGGCTCGAGCGGCAGCGTGCGGGCGAAGTACAGGAAGGCGATCTCGTCGAGCGCCGCGGGAGGCATCGGGATCCCCTGCTCGACGTACTCCTCGCCCGCCGGCGGCCGCCAGCTCCCGTCCTCGGCCCGGTCGAAGCGCCGGTAGCGCCCCGCCTCCTGGTCCAGCCGGTAGAGCCGGTCCCTCCGGTAGCCCCCCTCCCGCAGGTGCTGCTCGAAGCGGAGCGAGCGGAACGGCCGCGGGGCCACCCAGCTCACCTGGCGGTCGTCCAGGTGGTAGAAGAAGGTCCCCCCCTCGATCCCCATGGCGAGGCGCCGTGCCGGCGTCCCGCGGACCGTGTCGACCGCCTCGACCGCGAGCGTCGCGCGGCCCACCTTGACCGGACCGAACGTGACCACGTAGCGCGCCCGCTCCCCGACGTCGAACGGCCAGGGCCGCCCCGCCGAGTCCGGGGCGAGGCCGGCCCCGGCCGTGTCCGAGGGGGGAGCCGTCCCCGTCGTGTCCGCCGGCGTCTGTGCCGCCAGGGCCCCGGCCGCGAGGAGGGCCGCCGCGGCCAGCGCCGCCGCGCGCCGCCTCACCCCGATCCGCCCTCGGCCTGCAGCTTCCCGCCCCCGCCGCGGAGGCGCGGGTCGCGTCCCATGCGCAGGAGGCCCCAGAGCTGGGCCAGGAGCCGGAAGCGCGAGTCCCGGTAGCGGCGCGTGTAGATCTCCGGGTACTCGACCTCCTCGACGCGGCGGGCGTGCGGGAGGGCGCGCGCCAGGAGCTCGGCGTTGGCCGCCCAGCCCTCGTGCCCCAGCCGGCGGCCGTCCGCCGCCTGCGGGCCCGCCAGCGCCCGCTCGAGCACGAAGAGCCGGTAGAGGCGGAAGCCCCCCACCAGCTCCTCGACCCGGGCCGCGGCCGGGAGCCCGCGCGTCAGGAAGCCCGCCGCCATCCGCCCCAGGCGGACCGTCGCCGGCGGACGCTCCTCGGGACGCGGCACGCCGAGCATCAGGTCGGCGCCGCTCCGGAACCGCCGGATCATCTCGGGGATGATCTCGGGCGCGTCGGTGAAGTCCCCCTGGAGCGTGAGGAGGCCGTCGCGCCGATGGTACTCGGAGCGCTCCAGCACCTCGTCGATGATCCGCTCCAGCGAGGCCGCGTAGCCGCGTAGCCGCTCGTGGTGGATCACCGTGAGCGGGAGGATGCGCCGGTAGGGCTCCAGGACGTCGTCCGTCCCGTCCTCCGACGCGTCGTCGACGACCACGATGTGGAAGTCGCCGCCCTCCTCGAGGAGCAGCTTCCGGATGCGCCACAGGAGCGGGCCGATCGTGTGCCGCTCGTCGTGGACCGGGACCCCGATGTAGATCACGTGCGCCTCTCCTCCGTGGACCTGTTCCGAGTCGATGCATTACCCGCCCGGCGGGCCGCCGTGCCCCGGCGGGGGCGGCGCGGCGGCCGGGGGCGACCCGCTCCGGCCGCCGGATCGGGCGTCGGCGCCGGCCCGCCCGCGGTCACGGCCGCGTCTTCCAGCGTCGGTGGAACCAGAAGTACTGTCCCGGGCGCTCGCGGACCGCCGCCTCCAGCCGGGAGGTCCACCGGCGCGTGAGCTCCTCCTCCGCGCCCGGACCGGGCTCGGGGCGCTCCACCTCCTCGGCCGCCATCCGGTAGCCCGCCGGGGCTCCCGGGTCCGGCCCGGCGTCGGGACCGCCCGCCGTGTCCCGGACGAGCTTCCCGAACAGGAGCGGGACGCCCTCCCGGAGGGCCAGCCGCGCCGGCCCGCGGAAGGTCGAGGCGGGCCGGCCCAGGAAGGGCACGAACACCCCGCGGCTCCCGGCGTCCTGGTCGGCCACGAGCGCCACCACGGCGCCCTCCGCCAGCGCCGCCGGCAGGCGGCGGCCGGCCGCCGCCATCGGGACCGTCTCGATCCCGAGCCTCCGGCGCAGCGCCTCCACCCTGCGGTCGAAGCGGCGGTTGGCCTGCGGCTTGACCACGGCGACCACCGGGTAGCCGAGCCCCGCCGCGACCGCGCCCGCCAGCTCCCAGTTCCCCAGGTGCCCCGTCACGACGATGCGCCCCCCGCCGGGCCGCCCGGCCGGCGGCCGCTCCCCGGCTGCCAGGGCGCCGGCCAGCTGCTCGGTGCCGGCCGTGGCGCCCGCCAGGCGCTCCGGGTCGACCCGCGAGAGGCGGGCGAGCGCCGCGGCCTCGCGGCCGTAGTGGCGGTAGCACGCCTCGACCACCCCGCGGACCCAGGCCTCGCCCCGTCCGGGGAAGGCGGCCGCCACCTGGCGGAGGGCGACCTCCCGCCGGACGCCCAGGGCCCGCGCCAGGCCGCCGGCCGCCGCGCCGAGCGCGAGCCCCGCCCGCTCCGGCAGCGAAGAGAGGGCCCCCTCCAGCGCCCGCGCCGCCAGGTACTCCGGGAGGTCGCTCATCGCCGGCGGCGGAGCGCGGCTCGGTAGGCGTCCAGCGTCCCCTCCGTCATGCGGTCGGCCGTGAACCGTCCCGCCCGCTCCCGGGCGGCGGCCGCCACCCGCGCCCTGCGGCCGGGGGCGGCCAGGAGGCCGAGCACGGCCCCGGCCAGGGCCTCCGGGTCCGAGGGCGGGACCGAGGGGAGCTCGCCGCCGGCCACGTCGGCCAGGCCGCCGGCCCTGGCCAGGACCGGCGCGACGCCGGCGGCGAGGGCCTCGAGGGCGGCCGACCCCAGTCCCTCTCCGCTCGAGGACATGACGAACAGGTCCAGGTCGCCGAACGAGCGGGCCGCGTCCTCCACCCGCCCGGGAAGCGCCACCCGGTCGGCGACGCCCAGCTCGCGGGCCAGCGCCTCCAGCGCCGGCCGCTCGGGGCCCTCGCCGGCGACCAGGAAGCGGACGTCGTCCCGGGCGGCCAGGACCCGCGCGGCCGCCCGGAGGAGCGTGGCGTGGTCCTTGGCCGGGACCAGGGCGCCCGCCGTGCCCACCAGGAGCTCGCCGTCCGCCGCGCCCGCCGCCGCCCGGAGGCGCCCCGGCCGCGGCGGGCGGAGCTCCCCCGGGTCGACCCCGTCGTGGACGACCCGGACCCGCCGCGGCTCCAGCCCCCCCGCCACGAGGACGTCGCGCACCGCCCCCGACACCGCCACCACCACGTCGGCGCGCTTCCACGCCGCCGCCGAGCGGAGCGGGAAGACCTGCCGGCGGGCCGCGGCCAGGCGGCCCGGCCCGCCGGCCAGCCCGAGCGCCAGGAGCGAGGCCTGGAGGGCGTGCGAGCCGTGCGCGTGCACGACCTCCCAGCCCGGCGCCTCGCGCGCGATCCCGAGGACCGCCCTCGGGTCCAGCCCCGCCTCCCAGCGGAGCGGGACCACGCGGACGCCCAGGGCCCGGACCTCGCGGGCCAGGCGGGAGTCGCCGCGGGCCGCCACGGCCTGCTCCACCCCGCGCCTGGCCAGGCCCGCCGCCAGCAGGCGGAGCTGGCTCTGCCCGCCCCGCCACTCGCGCCCCGGGTCCACGTGGAGGACGCGCGGCGGGCGGGTCACGGCGCGCTCCCCCCATCATCCGGCGCGCTCCCCCCTTC
>Ga0209918_1000742_pt1 | contig 19965 bp, 15 predicted proteins | sample SalPonD_shore_MG_FD_185712 | JGI IMG/M metagenome (GOLD analysis project Ga0209918, IMG submission 185712) | Salt pond soil microbial communities from South San Francisco under conditions of wetland restoration - Salt Pond MetaG... | ecosystem: Environmental > Aquatic > Marine > Intertidal zone...
TTTCGAAATCCGCCTTGATTTCGGGTTCATAAAAGTCGTAGTAAATACTGTTGCGATAGTTGAACTTCAGCGCCCGGAGCAGTGGGTCAATCCAGTCTCGTTTATGATCCATACGAACTTCCCGGATTGCTTTTTTCTTATCTTCGGTGCGCACGGGGATATTGATCCATTGTGTGCCTTCCGGCGTTCGAATCCGGGCCCGGTGCACCCGGCTTTTGCGCGACCACTGTTCCACATCCTGCAGGATGACACGATCGGCCTGTAGCATGGCGGCAAGATCGTATAAATTTGGGGCAAAACCGGGGAGTAAAAGAGCTAAAGTCATGATCTGGGCAGAACGTTGTGCAGGTTAACCCGGATATTTCGCAGTTTACTATAAACTTATATAGAGTCCTAAACTCTGTAACCTGCATTATTCACCAAGAAATTTGGTTGTGTGCAAGGCGAAGCAAGAAAAGTGCAGGAAATAGTACATAGCGGTACATTTCCAAACTTTTCGCAGCTTCAACGCCGCACACGAGCAAATTTCGCAGCGTTTGGCAACATATTGCTAACTTTTGGAGCTTAATTTGAAGTATCTTTTTGGTTAACAAACATTTAAAACCATACAAAATAATATTTGTGAATAATGCAGGTTAGATACATGGAACCGGTAATTTAATTACTAAACCAAATATAGTAAGCTTTGAAGCAGATATAGGGGGGATGACGACCATTTAAAAAATGATTCAACCTTAATTGTTTAGCCAAAGCATTTTAGAAAAAACTTTTTGGGCAGCATCAAAAATTCTTATCAAAATCACTCATTATACGTATCCGGCAAATCATTTTCGTACAAAATCACATCTCCTGATTGTGCATAGTCACGGATAAGATCATTGGCTTTAAACAGGCTCTTCACGATTTTAATTTTTTCGGAATCGAACCCTGTTTCCCGAATACCGGCTTTGATGGGTTGTGTTTGTTGTGCCCCGACCAGTATCACCAGGTCCAGGTTGGCTTCCCCGATGATCCGTCCGAATTTTTTATTCTCTTCGTCCTGGATTTCTCCCAGTTCAACCATGCCGGGCGTCACGATAATGCGACGACCGGATTTGAATTGGGATAAAATTTCCACCGCATTCCGGGCACCGGTCGGGTTGGAGTTGAAAGCATCATCAATCACATATAGCTCTCCTTCCTTCTTCATTTCGAGCCGGTGTTCTACAGGTTCCACCTTACCCGCCGCTACAGCCATCGTTTTGAGTCGCAGGCCAAATAATGATCCCACAGCCATAGCCTGAATCATATTTTGAACATTATGTACTCCCAGCAGTTTCATATTAACCCGATCCTGCTCCGTACCATCCAGGTGGATGCTGAAAGTGGTCCCCTGCACATCATATTGGATATTGCTGCCCTGAATTTCTCCATTTTTCAACCCGGTTTTGACGACCTTGATATCATCACGGATTTCCGCCATCTGAGAAACCAGCGGATCGTCTCCATTCAAGACCGCCGTCCCTCCCGGCTTCATATGCTGGACAATTTCAGATTTGGTCTGCGCAATGGCTTCCTGTGAACCGAAAGTCTCGAGGTGGGCTAACCCGACATTGGTTACCACCGCAATATCAGGCGGGGCAATCTGGCACAGTTCCCTGATGTTGCCTTTATACCGCGCTCCCATCTCCAGTACCAAAACCTGGTGCCGGGCCTGTAAATCGTTGTTAATAACCTTGCAGATTCCCATAGGGGTGTTATAGCTCCCCGGGGTGGCGCAAACCCTGTAACGCTCTTTTAACAGGTCCCGGATCATAAATTTGGTGCTGGTCTTGCCATAACTACCCGTAATCGCTACCACTTTAAGATTGGGCATCCCTTCCAGTTTCTTCCGGGCCTGACGCTTGAAATTTCGGTGAATCATTTTCTCGATGGGATAGGTCAGTCCCGCGGCAATAAAGAGCAGGAATGGCAACAAAATATCTCCCACTATCCAGCTAAACGCCAGCAGGTAGATATCCGCATCAAAGGTGATCCGGACGTACGCCAGTTGCGTACCGGTAAAGGGGAGCAACAGGCTCAAAATCCCAAAGGGAATCAGCAATCTGAGCATCCGGGGGGTATACACGAGCGGCTTTTTTTCCCGCTCCTGACGGTACCTTCTGACCGGACCAAACCAAAAGAATCCAAAAATTATGATGACCAATTTGGCCGCGCTCCCGGTCAACGTGTCTGACAGGCCGGCAAACAGGGCAAAAATAATGATCGTAAAAAGGGCGTGTTCGGGCGTAATAACCCGGTCGTTCCAGTTATCTTTCAACCATTGCCAATATTCGCCGAACTTATAGCCTTCGAGCTGAAAAATGTGCAGAAAATACCGTCCGCGCCAAATCAGGTGCCGGGCCATCAACGCGATAAATGCTATGACCAACAGATCAATAAATGTGTAATACCAGTACAAAATATACGTGTCCAATTATTGTAATTAATTAAAGAGCTTGAAAAAATCTTTGTGAACTTTTTTGCCAATATCAGTTGAACGATTTTCAAAGGATTATGTTTGTAAAATCATCTTTTAATCAATAGTCGCTTAATATAATAACATATATTATCTTAAGTGCTTTCGTAAACATTATTTCATCAAAACTCCGACGCAATATATGAAATTAATTATCCCAATGGCAGGCCGTGGAACCCGGCTCCGACCCCACACGCACACGACCCCCAAACCCTTATTGCCCGTAGCCGGGACGATGATTGTGGAACGCATCGTAGAAACATTTGCCCGTACACTTGATCGAACCATCGATGAAATTGTTTTTATTCTCGGGGATTTTGGAGAAGAAGTTAAACACGATTTAAAAGCGATGAGTGCCCGCCATGATGCCAAGGCTACTTTTCGAAAACAGGATCAAGCCCTGGGTACAGCTCACGCTGTGTATTGTGCCGAACAGGACCTGGAAGGCGAAGTGATTATCGTTTTTGCCGATACGATTTTCGATACCGATGAAAAAGTTTCCGTTGAAGATGCCGACAGCGTAATCTGGCTCAAGGAAGTTGAAGACCCTTCCCGATTCGGCGTAGCCGTTCATGAAGGAGAGAAAATCACCGATTTCGTGGAAAAACCCAGCGAACCGATCTCCAATTATGCCATTATCGGTGTCTATTATTTCAAAGACGGTACTCAGGTTAAAAAAGAAATCAAATACCTGCTCGACAATCATATTGTTGGTCATGGTGATGAGTACCAGCTCACCGATGCTCTTGACCGGATGCTCAAGGACAATAAAGTCTTTAAATCGGCCACCGTTGATGAATGGCTCGACTGCGGAACCCTGCCCGCATGGCTGGATACGACCAAGGTGATTCTTGAGAAAGAACAACACCCGTATAATGAAGATGATTATACCAATACCAAAATAATACCCCCCGTTTATATCGGTGATGATGTAAAACTGGAAAATTGCATAATTGGTCCGTATGTAAGTATCGGAAAACGTACGGAAATCAAGGATTCTGTGGTCAAAGAAAGTATCATTCTTGAAGATTGTACCATCACCGGGAGCAACATTGAAGAATCAACCATCGGCAATAACGTGGAAGGTCATCATATTCAGGGAGAAGTACACCTGGGTGATCATTCGCAGATAAAATAAATTAAAACTGGAATACTAAACTTTCGAAGTTTAGTATTCCTTATTTTTCGGAAAAGTAAACTTCAAAAGTTTACTTTTCTTTTTTGGGCACCGCAAATAGCCATACAATAGCTGGCTGGTGTAGGTCTAAAAAGGATGTTTGTAAGCGCCCGTCATTAGCCAAGAGCAAAGGCGTCCACTGTGAGATAGAATCTGAAAAAATCCCGAGCCTACGGGAACACTCTGATCTGTGAAGCACTTATCCTGTCAGGTACAAGAGATGGGATAAGGCCGCTAAACAAATGGAAGTCTACAATACAATGGGCCGTAAAGAGGCCACCCTGACCGATGGCACCAAACCCGTATTTCTCACAAATAATTATAATTTATAAGCAGTCAATACATACAGATAATGTTATGTCTTTTTCTCTGTAAAAAAACGAAACCACCTGTTGTTAAGCGCTGCGAAATTTCCGTTGCGTTGAAGCTTAAATGGCGTGCTCAGCGTGTCACGGTACAATTCTGCCGCTATTTTAGCTTCGTCCTGCTGAGAAAAAATTTCTTGGTGAGAAAAGCGAGTTAAACCCGCCGACCGTATACGTTCCGTTTCGATGCCAGCTACCCGGCCAGCGGCATGTACCTACTACGCTTTACGGCTTTAACCGCCTCTGGGCAGGTAACGCACAAGATGATGAAGCTACAGTTGCTTAACCGCCTTTTGCGGTTACATGGGCGATTAATAGCTCTCAGCGATCAGTCTTCAGCCTTCAGCATATACCGGTAGTGAAAAGTGAAAGGTCAAAAGTGAAACGTAAAATTATGCAGCCTGTTTAGAGGACTTTGCAAAACCGTGCTTTTGAAAATCACTCAGGCTTTGACTTTGACCAAAATCCCTGGTTTTGCAAAGCCCTCTGTTTACGTTTCACCACTTCATTGATTTAATTGTAAGTAGACGGCTGAGCGTATAAAGCAAAGGTTAGAATCACCATAAATATACTATACCTTATTTAAACCGTTTAATCCAACCGCACAATGCGTTTACTTAAATAGTTTCACTATGAGTTTTCTGATAGACACTAAATAGCCGACGCCATAAATCTTCGAGGTCTTCGGAGACCCCGAAGGTTTTTTGAGATTTCAAAATTTTTTTGTAACAAATCCGGTGTTCGCTGCTCTTTATAATAAAAGCGCTTTTAATGAGAGTAAGTGGCACGGGTATCTAAATGAATTGAGCAGGCCATCATAAAGTAGCTTGGCCATTCAGCCGAAATATTCTTCGATTTTATGGGTGCCCCCGTTTACAATGAATCAACTATCGAAAGGAGAGGAATCCGCTCCCAATGCTTTATGATAATCTTGAATACAGATTTTATCTGTCAAAATACTACAAAGAGATATTTCAGCCCTTAAGCAAACTCGAAGATAATGAAAAGAGAGTTACCGTGGAACCTTACAAGCTTTTTAAATATAGGTGGAGCCCTTCTTCCGGACTCCACCTTTCATGTCGTATTCCTGCAGGGAATGCCCGTGTTCGCCAAAACCGTAACATCTATCCAAACAGGAGAATAAACATGATATAGGTCAATATAGCATTTATGTATTAGTATAAAAAATAGTGGTTTAACCCGGATATTTCATACTGAAATATGTAAAATTGATGTTTAATAATGGTATTCAATGGCTTATTGTCATTCTAAAACAGATAAAAATTCTTGGTGAAATATCCGGGTTACCAGCTTAGATCTTTCAATATAAATTTAGAACTCCATGCTACGTATGATGAATTATCTGATTCTAATGTTAATGCTCACCGCCTGCGGGCTGCAAAATGGCGGAGACCCCGAACCTTTTTTTGACAAAGATATCCCGCCCTCCGAGGCCTTTGATGCCTCCTATGGGGCATGGAACGCCGACGGCACCCAAATTGCCTTCCAGCACGATGAACCGCTGGGCAGCACCCCGGATGCCGGCAAGCTCGACCAGCTTTGGGTCTACGATACCGAAACCGGAAAGCGCTGGAAGGTCATGGACGGGCGAGTAGAGAATATTGATTGGAGCCCGGACGGGGAGTGGTTCGCTTTCCATACGTTTACCAATCCCGAGTATCTTTTTAAGGTTCGCGCAGATGGATCAGAACTTACTCGCCTAACCGGAGGGCAATCCCCAAACGATTTAAAATATACTAATGTCGCTCGCTGGTCACCGGATGGTTCCCAATTATTATTCACTATTGTGGCTGGTGAACCCAGAGGTATATCATTAATGAATCCCGATGGAACGGATGCAAGAATTATTATTCCATACGGAGTGGGAGGGCAATGGTTCCCGGACGGAAATAAAATCATATACGCCAATTGGGATACCACGGTAGAAGACGACACCCAACGTCGTCAGCTTTATATTGCTAATAAAGATGGATCTAATATTACAAAAATTACCAATCTATCAAATTCAACTTATGTATCTTCTCCCGTTTTTTCACCGGATGGCTCTCAAATAGCATTTACACATACAGGTGAAAATGGAAGAGATGAAATATTTCTTATGAATGTTGACGGGACAGAAATAAAACAAATGACTTCAGGCCAGGGTTTAGCAAGAAGACCGGAGTGGCACCCGGACGGCCGGAAAATCTTGTTCACCCGAATTATTCCCAATGTTTCCGAACGCATGTACCTGCTTGACGTGCAGACCCGGCAGGTGGAGCCGGTTTTCCCGGCCAAATAACTTTTTGATTTAAAACAATAATATAAACCGATAAAATATTCTTTAGAACTTTTTTAAAAATATAGACGGCCTTAATCAAGGCTACACCCATTTTATAGTATTCCGTAAGGAATGCTCGTGTTCGCCAAAACCATAACATCTATCTCATAGGAGAACCAATATGAAAACATCATCACATCACATCATTAAGATCTACTCAGGAATCTTTTTCCTGTTTTTAATAAGCGGGGCCCTGCAAGTTGAGGCCCAGACGCCCAATGATCCCAAGTATCCGCAACAGACCTATCTGAATACCATCCATGTTCCGGGGGTCTGGAGCATCACTACCGGGGATCCCGGGGTCCGAATCGCCGTTATTTCTGAAGGCGTGGTATATAAAAACCATGAAGACCTGGTAAACAAAGTGACCGTTAAGAGTGCGCGAATCGGGTACGATAAACGACCGCTCGGCACTCTGGGGGCCGGCATTATCGGGGCCGAGACCAATAATAACAAGGGAATAGCAGGTATTAACTGGAGCGCCCCCATATGGTCGTACGATGTTGGCCGGGTGTTTAACGATACCGGTTACAGCACGCCTTTCTACGGACTGGACCAAAGTGTGGTCGATGACGAAATCAACGCCGCCGTGGCGGATGGCGCTGACATTCTGTTTATGCCCTTCAAGATGGTCCCTACCAGCTATATTCCGGAAATTCAAAGCTCTAATTTCCGGATCTATCCCTCATTCAGCGCCCCAACTGGACCGATTTTATTTTTAATATCTATGAAAACCTGGTATCCATATTCGAGGCTGATCAAACAGATTACAGCGATGCATTGATAGCCATGCGTAATGCCTACCAGCAGGGACGAACCATCGTGGCCCCGATGGATGATTATGACGGGGTGACCTGGGGCATCCCCAACCGGCTAAGCAGGGATAACCTGGTAATTGCAGTTGGTTCAAGTGACTTATCAGGTATTGATCCGTTTCGATATTCAAGTGAAGGACGATCGAATTCCAGCGCTGATAAAACGGATATCGACCTGGTTGCTCCTGGCGTGAATGTGTTAACAACGGCCCCGGATTCATCAAATTCCTATAAGGATGAAACCAGTACGACCACGGCCGCCGCCCAGGTTACGGGAGTGGTCAGCTTGCTAAAATCGGCCGATGCCAGCCTAAAGCCCAACGACATCCGGGAAATCCTTAGACGAACCGCTGTGGATATCGGTGACCCCGGGTACGATCGAAAGACCGGTTTCGGTCGCATCAATGCGCAGGCGGCGTTCGATTACTGGCAGGAGCATGACTTTACCCGTGGGGTGGCCACCAACGGGTCGTCGGTAAAAGTAGCAGACAACCAGCAAGTTACGTTGTATCATGGCCCCTGGGGCACAGAAGCCTCGGGAAGTTATGAAGCCGATATCTATAAAGTGACATTTACTGAACCGTTACCGGCCAATACTCGTTCCAATATTTGGTATCGGGCAGATGGGACCCTGGGTTGGGAAAATTCAACTGCTCATCATCAACGACACTGGAGTCAGGCAGAACTGGATTCGGTCAATAATCAGGCTATTTTTACTACCTATGTGTATGATTTGTATACCTCAGCTGGCGGTCATATTGGCTATCGACCAACGACCCCATCCAATGCGCAGGTTGCCTATACGATAGCAAGCAAGCCGGGATCTTATAATATTCCACCTGAACCGCTCACCGTCTCCATCTCCGGCCCGCAGACCCTCAGCCAGCAGGACGGCATCGGTTACTGGTCGGCCAATGTTTCCGGTGGCGTCTCGCCCTACAGCTACCAGTGGCAGGCCCGCAACACCTGCCGCACCGGCTACAATTGTGGTTCCGAAACCTGGCAGCCGGCCGGCACCCAGCAGACCATCAGTTATACCTATTCCTCGTCGGTCTACAGCCTGGAGCTAAAAGTAACGGTCACCGACGATCAATCGACCAGTACAACGTCCGGTATTTATACGGTGTATTATGACCCGCCCAGCTATTCGCTTACAACCACCGGTCCCAACCCGTTTAACCCGACCACCAATCTGTCGTATGCCCTGCCTGAGCAGGCAGACGTTACCATGGAAGTCTACAATATCATGGGCCGTAAAGTAGCCACCCTGGCCGACGGATCCAAGCAGCCCGGCCGGTATACGGTCCGCTTCGATGCCAGCCACCTGGCCAGTGGTATGTACCTGGTGAATTTTATGGCCAGGACTGCCTCCGGGCAAATTACCCGCAAAACGATGAAGCTGCAGTTGCTTAAATAACAGCCCATAAATTGGAACCAGATCCGCAAAGTCTCCGAGACTTTGCGGATCTTTGCTGAATGCATGACAAACCTTCGAGGTCTTCGAAGACCTCGAAGGTTTTTTTGAGATTTCAAAATTTTTTTGTAACAAATCAGGTGTTCGCTGCTCTCTATAATAAAAGCGCTTTTATTATAAAGAGAGGAGTCTATTCGACGCCTAACCGGTGAATATAAATGAGATAAACTATATTCGGAGAGCAAGAGACTTTATTGTTTTATTCAGATCTTAGGAGCCTGATCGGATTTATGATAATTTACTGCGAAAATCCTGGATTTGGCCAGATTTTCCTAAGTCTGACAGACTCCTGGTCTCATTAATTTTTCGCCTTTATCGCGTCTTGCGAAGCAGAGCTTCTGCTGAGGGGGGTTACCAAGCAGAGCGTGGGAACCAGAATTGATAACTGTTTATTGTTTATTGATCATTGTTCACTGCAGTTACTCATCTATTTCTTCACCGTCACCGCGCAATCCAGGTGGTTCTGTACGTAGTTAATCACGCCACCTGAAACAAGGGCCCGTAGTTTCCACCGCATGTCGGAACCACCCATAATGATATGATCCGTGCCATGCTTCTTGGCGGTATTTACGATGACTTCTCTGACTTCACCAAACGCCAGCATGGTGGTTACCGTCGGAGCATCACCCGAAATTTTCTCAAAAGTTTCCCGGGCTTCTTTCAAGATTTTGCGCCCGCGTTGATGTTTTTTGGTAATCTCTCCCTCTTCTGATTCACTTCGGTTGAATCCCGAGTTAGACGGCAGCACGTGGATGAGCAACACTTCGGGCTTGGCATCGAAATGATCGTACATGCGGGCGGCATATTCTACAGCCTGACGGGAATGGCTGGAATCTTCCACTGCCACCAGCCATTTCTCCGGATTTTGCATGTAATCAGCGTTATGTAAGTAGTTTGGCTTCAAAATTTCATCAATCTGTGATTAGCGTGTGGTTATTTATACTACACTTAAGACGAAAAGTTTCCGGGATTTTGAAATGTATTTTCGAATCGATTGGTTAATGAAATCCTGAAGGTTAAATCCCCCTATCGGTTTCCGATTAACATAATCCGGATATTTAACCAAGAATTTTTTTTCTCAGCAACCCCGGAGGCATTCGGGACAAGGGGTAAAAAAGCAGCGGAAACGCCCCAAAAGCGTTCGGGACGTTGAGCAAGCATTTTTACCTTCAACGCAACGGAGGGGAAAATTTCGCAGCTGTTAACAACCCGTTATAATTTTTTAACTATGAAAATAAATGGTTTTCAATATATACCATATATGTTATGATAATTTTAGTTTAATTAGTGTGAAATATCCGGGCTAAATAAAATCTTCGAAATTCCGGTTTTTATTGGCCCCGTGCAGAATTTCGTGGTTGCCATGATGATCTCCTTCCGGCTCGAGATGAATGGTAACAATGGCATCCCCTTTGATGGCGTCCATGAGTCTGCGTTCGAGTATCGTGGCGTCATCATGAGCTTTTTCCAGGCTCACATCGCTCTTGAAGGTGGCATGAAACTCAATCCAGGTAGTCTGCCCGGTGGTTCGATGGCGCAGGTTATGGCAGTCAATCATGCTGCCGGGAAGGTTATCACTTAGCAATTTCTTTATAACTTCATCCTTTTTACGATCCCGTTCATCCATCAAACCGCCCACGGAGTATTTCAGGAGTTTAAATCCTTCGTACATAATATAGACGGCCAGCAGAACACTGACAATAGAGTCCAGAATCATCCACCCCGTAAATTTAATCACCAGCAGCGTAGCCACGACCCCGGCACTGGTCCACACATCCGTCAGGGTATGCTTCCCATTGCTGATTACAATCATGTTTTCTTCTTCCCGCCCCACTTTTAACACATAAGAACCCAGAAGAAAGTTGATGACGGCAGCGGATCCCATCGCATAAATTCCGATATCCAGATTACTGATAGCATGGCCCAGGATATAATTTCTCAGCGATTCATAAATAATGGTAATACCTGCAATTACGATGACGGTCCCTTCCACCCCCACCGATAAAAATTCTATACGCTCGTGCCCATACAGGTGATTATCATCCGCAGGCTTGGTACTTAACTGAAGCCCATAGTAAACAAACGAAACGGCCAACACATGGATAATCGATTCAGCAGCATCCGATAGCGCGGTATTGGATCCGGTCAGGATATAGCCCACTACTTTAATCAACAGCGTCACAAAAGAAACGCTGAGGCTCAATAAAAGAGCGAAACGTGTTTTGTTCTTGATCATCTATTATTTTAATTTCATTGGTTTATTCTATATGGAATGGACTTACGAAATTTTTGCAGAGATCCATAACGAGTAAACCATTCAATTCCCACGCATTTGCCGCAAAATATATAACATATTCGATCGGTAGATGCGTTTCCGTATATAAAAAATTTGAAGATCAATTTTGAAACGATTTTGAATCTCTATTATTCCTTCACCGAATTAGTTCATACACTGCATATTAGGAATTATACCTACACTCTATTTTCTCACTACAAATCCCTGATAATGCCGATGAATTTTTTCTAAAACAATACCTGAAAGCCTGTAAATAAGTTTTTATTTTTAGCAGATCATCAAAACGGCAGCCAAGTATTTATTTTGGAAGATATAGACAACAAGCATAAGCAAATTTTTGAAGTAATTTCTGAAGCCGGTGAATCCATCGACCAGCAGGTATATGTGGTGGGGGGATATGTCCGGGATTTTTACCTCGGGCGATTGGAACAGTTTAAGTCAGGTGAGCTGGATATCGATTTCGTTACCGTGGGTTCCGGTATTAAACTGGCACGTGAAGTAGCTAAACGTTTACAGACCAAAAATATCTCGGTATTCAAGCAATTTGGTACGGCACAGGTCAAGTATAACGGATTGGATTTGGAGTTTGTGGGGGCCCGTAAAGAGAGCTATCGGAAAAATTCGCGCAAGCCCATCGTGGAAGATGGAACACTTAAAGACGATCAACTGCGACGGGATTTAACTATCAACGCTATTTCGTGGTCATTGAATAAAGAAAATTTTGGTGTTTTGATCGATCCATTTAATGGAATTCGTGATCTTAAGAAGCAACTCATTCGTACCCCGGTCGATCCCCATCAAACCTTTGACGATGACCCCCTGCGCATGATGCGGGCCATCCGGTTTGCCACCCAGCTTGATTTCGATATCGAGCAGAAGACCTATAATGCCATCTGCGATATGGCTGAACGTATCGAAATTATCTCCAGGGAACGCATTATTGAGGAACTGAATAAAATTGTGCTGAGTCCCGTACCCTCCATTGGATTTGAACACTTGTTTAAAACCGGGTTGCTGGAGAAATTCTTCCCGGAAATGAAGAAGTTACATGGGGTCAAAGAAATTAAGGGCATCCGGCACAAGGATAATTTCTGGCACACGCTGGAGGTGCTCGATAATGTGGCGGAAGAAAGTGACAATCTTTGGCTGAGATGGGCCGCCATTATGCACGACATTGCCAAACCGGCCACACAGAAGTTTGTACCCGGAACCGGCTGGACCTTCCACGGGCACGATGCCCTTGGAGCCCACTGGACCAAAGCCATTTTCCGTCGCCTGGGACTTCCACTCGATGAACGCATGCGGTATGTCCGAAAACTTGTTCGTCTTCACCTGCGCCCCATTGCATTGGTTTCTGAAGAAGTCACTGACAGTGCGGTCCGCCGGCTTATTTATGAAGCGGGTAATGATATCGACGATCTGATGTTACTTTGCCGCGCCGATATTACGAGCAAAAACGAACGCAAGGTCAAACGATACCACCGTAATTTTGACCTGGTGGAAAAGAAAATCAATGAAGTTGAGAAAAAGGACCGCATCCGCAATTGGAAAAATCCGGTGGATGGCAATGAAATTATGGAAGCTTTGGATATCAAACCGAGTCCCGCGGTAGGTAAAATTAAGGATGAGATCCGCGAAGCCATCTTAAATGGGGATATTCCGAATGAGCATGATGCTGCCTACGATTACATGATGAAAATTAAAGATAACTTTATCGATCAACCCTGAACCGAATTTCATGAGTAACGACGTCTGGATTGCTAACGCTTACGCCAAAATAAACCTGGGACTCCATGTATTGGAGCGCTTGCCAACCGGCTACCATCGTATTGAAACCGGATTCTGTTTCCTGGAGTGGTACGACCGGTTTTCGGTGCAACAACACAACACGATGGAGCTATCATTCACAAATGCCGAGGAAATGGATCTGCCAACCGGTCAGCAAAACCTGATTATGCAGGCCGTTCAAAAGCTCAACACCTATATTGGGTTGAAGCACCAATACAAGATGGAAGTGGATAAACGTATTCCTGTGGGCGCCGGTCTGGGAGGCGGCAGTAGTAATGCCGCATTGACACTGCGTATGCTGAATAAAATTGAGGGACTTGGCCTGAGTGATGATGAGCTGGTGGATCTGAGTCGTGATATCGGGGCTGATATTCCCTTTTTCATCAAGGGGCAAGCCGGGATCGGAACAGGTATCGGAGCAGATATTGAACCCGTGGATATCCAACCGGATGCCTGGATTGTGACCGTCTATCCCAAATTCGAAGCAAGCACGGCCGATGCCTATCGCCTGTGCCAACCCAACCCGGAACCTGATTTCTCCATCCGGCACGTCCTGACGGATTATGAAATCGACGAGTGGCGTTATATGTTGGTAAACGATCTGGAGCCTCCCGTCATTCAACAACACCATCTCATCGGCAACATCCGGGATCAAATGTATGAATTCGGTGCCGAATATGCCGCCATGACCGGAAGTGGATCAAGCGTTTACGGTATTTTTGAGCAAAATTTTGTAGCTATTGACGCCTATAATCAGTTACTGGATTTGGAATATCCAGCTAATATCACACGCCCAAAATTCAAACCGGATTACGGAATTTATCGTAAAGCTTGATAAAATATTGTATATTTGCTGATTATGAATTGGCTATAAGATTTCCTTTCTTATTGTTTAATTTGGATTTAACCCGGATATTTCACAAATCCCTATTTAAAGATCATAAACAGATCGTTCACACTAAGCCCGGATATTTCACAGAAAATTATATTATAACGAACTAACTTATTGATGCAAATACATTTATAACTATTTTTAAGGCTGAAAAATTAAATACACGGTGTAGAACGCTGCGAAATATCCGGGATAGTCAGACATTTCTCATTTTCTAATAAATATTATTTACTCGTATGGCAACTAAATCATTCGTTCATCCCCGAACCGGGATGGATAAGAAATCATTTAAACAAGATATTAAACAGCATTTACATTATACGCTGGCTAAAGATGAATTTTCATCTACAGAATGGGATAACTACCGCAGTGTGGTTCTGGCCGTTTTAGACCGCCTCAATGAACGCTGGATCACCACACAGCAACATTATTACGACATCGACACCAAGCGCGTTTACTATCTTTCGATGGAGTACCTAATCGGTCGGTTGCTGGATAACATGCTGGTCAACCTGGGGCTGCAGGATGTAGCCGCCGAAGCCATGGAAGAACTTGGGCTCGAATACGATAAAATCCGTGAAGTGGAATGGGACGCCGGCCTGGGAAATGGCGGACTTGGTCGGCTGGCGGCTTGTTTCCTGGATTCCATGGCAACGCTGGGCATCCCCGGATATGGCTATGGATTGCGATACGATTACGGAATTTTTTATCAAAAGATCATTGATGGTTACCAGGTGGAATGGCCGGATCTTTGGCTACGATACGGTAATCCGTGGGACATTGTACGGCCCAAGCGGCAATATCCCGTACATTTTTACGGGGAATCGGTGGCCTACGAAGATGAAGACGGTAACCTTAAATTTAAATGGGAAAACACCCAACCCGCTATGGCGCTGGCCTATGACACGCCCATTCCCGGCTTTAAAAATGACGTCGTTAACAACCTACGCCTCTGGAAAGCCACCTCTTCCCAGGCCTTTGATTTGAAGAGCTTTAATCAGGGGGAATATATCGACGCCGTGCGGGATAACCTGATGGAAGAAAATATTACCCGCGTACTCTATCCAAATGATAAAGTATTTGTCGGGCAGGAACTGCGTCTCAAACAGGAGTATTTCCTGGTTTCAGCCACCTTGCAGGATATCATCCGACGGTTCAAGAAAAAGCATGACGATTGGCGCGAATTCCCTGAAAAAGTGGCCATCCAGTGTAACGACACCCATCCCAACCTGGCGGTACCTGAACTCATGCGGGTTCTATTGGATGAAGAAGGCTTAGGATGGAACACGGCCTGGGATATCACGGTCAAATCTTTGGCCTACACCAATCACACCCTGATGCCGGAAGCCCTGGAGCACTGGCCGGTCAACCTGTTGCGTACGCTTTTACCGCGCCATATGCAGATTATTTATGAAATCAATCGTCGTTTTCTGAACAATGTCAAATCCAAACTGGGTAATGACATGAACCGTATTCGCCGGATGTCCATCATCAGTGAAGGGGAAAACCCGGATGTAAAGATGGGTTCCCTGGGCATCGTCGGGACCCATAAAATCAACGGGGTGGCTGAGTTACATTCCCACCTGCTGAAAAAGACCCTCTTTAAAGATTATTACGAGATGTTCCCCGATCGGTTTACCAACAAAACCAACGGGATTACCCCGCGACGCTGGCTGCGCCAATGTAACCGCGGCCTGGCTGATTTGATCACGGATAAAATCGGGGAAGACTGGATCACAGACCTTTTCCAAATTAACAAGATAGAACCTTATGCCGATGATCCCGATTTCCAGCAGGAATTCATGGAGATCAAACAGCGCAACAAGAAAAAACTGGCGGATTATATTAAAGAGAAAGTGGATGTCGAGGTCAATACGAATTCCATTTTTGATATTCAGATCAAACGAATTCATGAGTACAAACGTCAACTGCTGGCTGCTTTTCACGCAGTTACGTTATATAACCGCATTAAAGAAAATCCCGATGTCGATTTTCAACCCCGTACACTGATTTTCGGTGGTAAGGCGGCCCCGGGTTATACCATGGCTAAACACCACATCAAACTTATCAACAGTATTGGCGAAGTTATCAACAACGATCCCGATGTTGGAGATAAGCTCAAATGCGTGTTCCTTCCGAACTATAGCGTTTCATTAGCTGAAAAGATGATACCAGCTGCCAACTTGTCCGAGCAAATTTCTACGGCTGGGAAAGAGGCGTCGGGTACCGGAAATATGAAATTTGCTCTGAATGGTGCCCTGACTATCGGAACGCTCGACGGGGCCAACGTGGAAATCCGTGAAGAAGTGGGTAAAGAAAATATCTTCATATTCGGAAATACGGTAGAAGAAGTGGAACAGATGCGTCACGAAGGCTATAATCCCCGGGAATATTATGAGGATAATGAAGAGCTGAAACAGGTCATCGATCAGATTCGAAACGGTCATTTCAGTCCTGAACATCCTGACCTATTCGAACCCGTCGTCCGCGCCCTGCTTGATGAAGGTGACTATTTTATGGTACTGGCCGATTATGAAGCCTATATCGATAAACAGGCGGAAGTGGAAGAACTCTTTACTCAAACAGAAGAATGGAACCGCAAAGCCATTCTGAATGTAGCTCGCATGGGGAAATTTTCCACGGATCGTACCATTATGGACTACGCGGAAGAGATCTGGGAAGTGGAGCCGGTGCAACCCTTGACAGAAAAAGTGGAAAGCTGATAGGAAATAAATCCTGACAGGGTTTTTATATAGAAAGAGGGCTTTGCAAAACTACCAACAAGTCTTCGACTTCATTCGTCGTCCCTCCTCATTGCGCTTCCGAAGGCGTTCGGAACGTCATTATTGAGCGCAGCGGAGCGAAGTCGAAATATTTCCCGGTATTTCAAAAAGCCCTCTTCTATATCTTACTAATTTCTTTTATAATAATTAATCACCTTAAATAGAAAACCCTGTCAGGATTATTTTTTATATCGAATGACTCGCTTTAAAACATCCAACCAAGATCAGATGGTCCGGGATTTAAATATTATTTCATCATTTCTATCTCATTCTGATATCCCAACACTTACTCCATCTCATGTACAATCGGTAATTGGCAGCGATAAAGCCGATTTACTTATCCTTCTGGGGAATAGTATCGTGGAGTCTATAGACCTGGCGGCTCAGGTTTTAAAAAAACGATTGATAACCAATTTTTTAGTGGCCGGTGGCAAAGGCCATTCCACCCATTACCTGGTTGAATCCGTTCAAAACGATCCGCGATATACCGGTTCTGAAACTAAACCTGAAACGGAAGCTAAAATAATCAGGGAAGTACTGACCAATTGGCATTCTATCAATCCCAATGATTTGATCATTGAAAATCAGTCTACCAATTGCGGATCCAATGCGGATAAATCCCGTAAAGTAGTGGAGGGCTTATCTATTGTCCCTTCGAAAGTGATTTTAATACAAGACCCTACGATGCAATTACGTACCCATGCTTCTTTCCGTTGGGTCTACCGGGATCAACCGGATATCGAATTTTATAATTTCCCGCCTTTTATTCCAAAAGTAGAAAATCAAAACGGAAAGCTTAAATTGGCTAATGACGATATTAAAGGCATCTGGAAACTGGATAGATTTCTATCCCTGATTATGGGTGAAATTCCACGACTACGCGATGATAAACATGGATATGGTCCGAATGGCCGGGGATTTATCGCCCATGTTGATATTCCTGATGCTGTTGAAAAAGCTTATCAACGACTATTGGTTCCAATGGGGGATTATGTGCGGTAAATTTAGTGGATTTGAATCGGGATTTTCGGGATTAATGGATAAGCAGGATTGTTTTTTTTGATGACAACATCCTGATTTTATCATGACAGAAAGTGATAGTTCTTAACAATTCGGCCCTCATCCTAAATCCTTCTCCCACGGGGAGAAGGACTTTTTTCCTACTGTGCAGGAAAATTATGTGTGTTCTGTCTTTAATTTAGATTTAAGATCGGGTTTTAAAGGATTAACCGATTATAGGGATAAATCAATCTGATCACTGCTTACTGTATTTACTGTTAACTGGAAAGTGCCTTTATGCCTTTAAAAAATAAATTAACTCTGCGCACTCCGCGCTCTCTGCGGTAAAATAATCAATCCAGGACGAAACGGAAGGTTATTACGCCCCATTGCGATTCCTGGGGTACGCCGGAGGGCAACCGGGAGAATCGCCAGCTGCGAAGTGTGCTCATTACCTGTCGTTCAAGCTCTGGATTCATTTTTTTCAGTGGCACAATGCGCCCCACCGTACCATCGGGTTTTACTTCGAAACGTACCGTAATGACCGCTTCCTGATCAGCCGTGTTGGTGGGCAACGGACGTAAGATCGGGTCGCGTTCAAGATCTCCCTCCCATTTCAAGTTGTAGGGGGCGGATTTATTTTCTTCATTTCCGGTCCCCTGATCGGCATTTAACTCACCTTTATTTCCTTTTTTATCGCCACTGGTTTTAGCCCCCTCCTGTTTAACTTCATCTTTCTCCGTTTTGGGGGCAACGGTTACATCTTCCTTCTCCTGTTTTGCCTTTTCCTTTTCAGGATCGACCTTGTCGGTTTCCGGTGTTTTAACCGGTTCTGATTCCACTTCTTCCTTTTGTTCCGCCAGATTCACATCCTTGGTGGGATCTTTGGTGGTATTTTGTTCTTTTTGAACTTTTTCCGGCGTTTTTTCTTTTGGTTTTTCTGGTTCAACATCCGATGGATTCGGGCGAGTAGCCACTTTAGGCTTTTTTTGTTTGGCATATTCGGCCGGAGTACCCGACTGGAATTGTCCCAGCGTTACTTCAATAAATGCCGGACGCATTTTTGAAGATGTATTGATGGTGTATAGCAGGGCAAACACGATTAAAACAACGTGCAGTGCTGCCGTTACCATCATTCCAAATTTATCTTCCCGGGAAATTCCTTTACTAGTCATAAATACGGGTTATTATCGTGTAGTTCGTTCGGTCGCCATGACAATCCTCATATTCAAGGCCTTGCCTATATTCATAACGCGTACCGCATCGTCCACTATTGCGTCCTTATCTGCACGCAATAAAAGCGGGGCATCCGGATTTTTTGACCGTTCCTTTCGAATCTCGCTGGCCAACAAACCACGGCTTACCGAATTGCCGTTAATAAAAAAGCTGCCATCTTTAGTAACGGCCACCGATATAAATTGTTGGTCGGCCTGCACACCGCTTTCCGCCTTCGGCACATTTACTTTAATCCCGAAATTTGTTACAAATGAAGACGTCAGCAGGAAAAATATCAGCAGCAACAGCACGATATCCGTCAACGACGATTGCGAGAAAATCGTCAGCGGCTCAAGTCCACTATTTTCGTCTCTGAAATTCATTGTGAAACACGCTGTTTTTTGTGAGATGGAGTCTGCAACAGATCAATGAAATCTGCTGAGGCATTTTCTAACTCATGAACCATTCTGTTTATTTTACCCAGCAGAAAATTGTAGAAACCATAAGCCAGGATACCCACAATCAGTCCGAATGCCGTGGTGATGAGGGCTTCCCAGATTCCCCCGGCCAACACGCTGGGATTTACATTGCCCTGCAGAGACTGTATATCCATAAACGCCTGGATCATACCCGTAACGGTACCCGTAAATCCAATCAACGGACCCACACCGGCAATGGTAGCCAGCCAGTTCATACGTTTTTCGAGATGGAAAATTTCTTTCTTCCCCGCATTATGGATGGCATCCTCGATATCGCGGATCGGTCGGCCGAGCCGGCGAATACCACTCTTGAGGATACGAGCCAGGGGTTTGTCGAATTTATCGCAATATTCCAGGGCACGATCCTGATTTCCAGCTTTTAACATAGATTCAATCACACCCAGGAACTGGTCTTGATCCATCCGGGAGTTATTTAGAAAACGCCAGCGTTCAGCAATCACATAAATAGCTAAAACGGAAAGCAGAAACAGGGGAATCATCAAAACCCCACCTTCCATCAGCAATTTAAAAAATGATATGCTTTGTGGTTGCATGTTTACAGCAGTCAAAGAATCAGCAGCTCCCAGCGTATCCTGGAGAAATGCCAAGATCATCAGATTCAGCATAAAAAATTGATATTAATGTTTACTGATATTGTTAAGTTTAATACAAGAGGACTTTGCTAAACCGTGCATTTGTCCAAATTCTACATAGACCAAAATTCCTGGTTTTACAAAGCACTCTACCATTAAATCGATCGAATAAAGTGTTTACTTTTGTAGGGTTCATCCAGCGTTTTAGCCGCTTTACGGGCCTCTTCACGAGTTTTAAATTGGCCCAGGCT
>Ga0209918_1000745_pt1 | contig 19931 bp, 15 predicted proteins | sample SalPonD_shore_MG_FD_185712 | JGI IMG/M metagenome (GOLD analysis project Ga0209918, IMG submission 185712) | Salt pond soil microbial communities from South San Francisco under conditions of wetland restoration - Salt Pond MetaG... | ecosystem: Environmental > Aquatic > Marine > Intertidal zone...
CTTCTGGATCTACCGTAAAGTAGGAGGCAAATACTATGATTAAGGCAATTATACCCAATATGATATACCGTAAATTCTTGCTCAACTTTTTAAACTGTGGGGGAAGATTCATCCCCGGAAAATTATCTTGAGCCATATACTTGTTACGTTTTTAAAATGTAGATTGTAATTAAAAAATTAATTGTATTCTCTATAAAAATTCTTGTTTTAGCTTTAAACGGCTTTTTATCACGTCTTGAACTGATGCCGCCCTCCCTAAGTAACCATCCCGAATAAATAACTAACAAAACATTTTTAAATAAATTTCTAGCGAGATAAGGGTAAATTCATAGAGCACCTGGATTCGAAGCCTTTATCGTCATTAAACTTTTAAACAAATAATTGTCGTATCGTCAGCCAATTGATAATCACTGAATTTTTGCACGCGACGTTTTATTTCCATAGAAATTTCGTTACTGGAACTATGCTCGGTATCCAATGATTCGATTAAGGAAATTAGATTCTCAAATCCAAACCTTTCTCCCGCCGGATTCACGGCTTCAGGAAGTCCATCGGAATATAACAACAAAAAGTCTCCCTTTTGCAACTGTATTTCCATTGCTTCATAATCCACGGCCGGCCGCACGCCCAATGGATATTTAGGTGCCGGGGTATAGATAAATTGTGCTCCTCCATCTCGCTTCAATATTGGCAGGCAGTGACCCGCATTGGCGACACGCAATTTATGTGATACCAGATGGTATTGAGCGATGATGCACGTTATAAAAGTCTGTGGATCTGTTCGGGTGTGCAAGGTCGGTGTTATTTCTCGAAGAATTGCTTCCGGTGCATCCCGATGCAACCGTGACAGCAACAGCCCACTGGTAAATACCGCATGCATTGCCGCCTTCATGGCTTTGCCGGAAACATCTGCGATAGTCATATTTAAAACTTGGCTGTCGGCCGTTCCATTGGTACCGATAATATAATCGAAATAATCACCACCGACCTCAAAAGAAGGCATAAAAAATCCGTAAACATCTACATCTTTTATGGATGGTGGTTGCAATGGCATCAACTTAAACTGACTTTCGCGGGCAATTTCTATTTCCTTTTCCACGCGCAGGTGATTGGCCATCCGCTCTTGGTATTCCGGGATGTAGCCGCCAATATCTGATACCGAATTCCCATATCTAAAGGCGATAAAAGCATATATAAGGGGTAATGTTAATACAAAAAATTGGCTCCAGGACACGTAGGCGACATCCATACTTGGGGACCCCCAATACGGCATTACCATCAAAACGCCGGCAAAAACCCACCAGCCGGTGGAAAATGTTAATAAGCCGGCTAATTCCATAGCATAAAATATGACCGCTGCAATAACAGAAAAAATGATCAAATCATACCAAATGGGCCCAATAATCTCTACCATCATACCCGTACCGGAAAAAAGAAATCCCAGCAGGATGATCCCTGTTACATAAAAAAGCCATTGGGATTTAATGTGTGATTTCAGAAACTCAGTTGTGACTCCTACATGTCCCAGTGCAATCAGCCACACATTGATCCAGATAGCTATATTTATCGTCAATAATTTAGGTTGCATGCTAGGTTCTGCAAAACCATACTGGCTGTCTGCCTGATAATATTCTGTGCCAAATAAATAGAGTCCTACGGCAAAAATACCAAGCATCACGCCGCCGAGTGCATATCCCCGGAGAAGGCTTTCACCCGTTTCCCGGAAGAAAAATTTCTTACTCCAAAAAGCATCCAATAAATGCACCTGGTCCTGATCCCGGGTCCGGGCCGCTGCTTCCCAACCAATATAAGCCAGAGCACCGTACAATCCTATGGCAGCTGCAAACACAAGATTATTCAAAATAAAGACGGCTTCACTAGTCTGGTTAAAGAATCCCCCTATCGTGTTCATCAAATAGAAAACCCGCCATCCGAGAACACCCAGCATTAGGCTTACAAGAATAGATAGTGCTCTTCGCCATTCAACCTGTCCCTTATTGATATGTTTTATGCCCAGGAAGAAGACTAAAATGACCAAAATTCCCAGGGAGCCAAAAGTGGATATTAAATCAAAATTTGAAATACCTTGGGAAGTTTTAAACTGGTCGGGCTCATATCTGTCGAGTGCTTTAAAACTTTCAATAGAAACACCATATCGTATAGTGGATATAGTAGGAGAATCGGTACCCCGGATAATAGGTTTCACTTCCAGCGATAATTTTTCCGGCCCTGTTGAATTTGGATTACTGCGCGACCAGTTGAAGACCATATTATTACCGACATCCGTATTCGACAGGTTTAATGAGCGCTGACTGTTTTCGGGCTCGGCGGCAGACATTAACGTATCTTTAACATCAACATAATTAAGCTTATAATTCTGCAGCTGATATCCCAAGATATCCTGGACAATATGATTTGCTATGGCAAAAAGTGAATCTCCCGCTACAAAGGTGATATTCTTATTTGAAGCATAAGTTGATATACGGCGGACCTGCCCCTGGTGATCATATTGTAATTCAAGACGCCCCAATTTATTCAGAAAATCTTCCTGTTCATGAAGTAAATCATCACTTTCTTTTTGAGCACTACCAATATCCACTTTCCAACCGGCCAAATTCATTCCTCTCTTGCTGAGCTTTCCAGCAGGAGGCACGCTCTTATCTCCCAGAGAATCTTTCAGAGCTTCATAATAATTGACATGCTGCGTGCGTGTGGTCATGAGCTTCAAACTATCCACCGAAAACCCGAGCTGAGTGGCCAATTCTGCCGTTTTTCCTTCAATAGAAGAACGACTATCCTGGATAGGTGAACCGGCATCAAAAGAGATGGAGGTATGCAACATAAAAAACACGGCAAACCCAATGACTCCCAGAAAAATCCAATATGCTAATCTTTGCCCGGTCATTTATGTATATAACTACCCATTGTTTTATAGATTAGCCTTAAACAGAATAAACGGTTATAAATATTCTCAACTTTTATGACTGAAAGTTTAATATACCATCTTGAATAGAATAACCCTACGTATTTTGTAGCCAATTGTTGCTGTTTTAACAGGTTTTGAGGACATCTTTAGCCAAAAAAACCAATTATATTGGCATGACAACTGTATCCTCACCGCCCTAGGAGTCTGTCGGACTTAGGAAATTGTAACGAAAAAATGTCAGTTTAAGTCAGATTTTGGGGACTTTTGAGGCGAATAGCGGTGCTATTTAACGAAAAAGTGCTCAGAATCCGGCCAAATCTGGCGGTTTTGCAGTAGATTTAGCTAAGTCCGACAGACTCCTAGCCAGTTCAACCTTTTTCTGCACAGCCATCAAATTTACAGTGCCTTTTAATGAAATTGTATAATGGGGATGAGCAAGAAAAAAAGCTAATGCGATAACTAAACCTAGTACCATTTAGACCTCAAAAAAAGATTCTCAAAAAAGTGAACCAATGAATTATTACTTTAAGAAGGCTTTGCAAAACCCAGTGTCACCCTGAATTTATTTCAGGGTCTTTTGCTAAAAGCCGGTTAATAGCATTTAAAGAGCCAAAGCAACAGATGCTGAAACAAGTTCAGCATGACATGGAGGGGTTTTGCAAAGGCCTCTTAAATTTAATGACAATATTATGCCCATATCTGAATTAGACAGTAAAATCGCTAAACTAAATAATGATCCTATTATTCAGTTTAGGATTCATGATAATGCTACTATGGGCGATGTGACTGATATTCAGAAAATATTACGACACGAAGGTGTCTTTAAAATCAATTATCGCAACCACTTACTTCCAGCCATTGATTAACGTTGGACATAGCCTGAAGGCCCTGAATTGTTTATTTCACCTCGGTAATCGAATGGGCCGTAAAACTGTGACTAAGCAGATCAAGAAATTTACGATGACGTTTGCCACTCATCTGAATATTATGATAAGTCCGCATTTTAGCCCAATCTTCGATAAACAACCAGACAAGGCAATAAGCCCAGACCAATCCAATATAAGACCACGGTATCGGCGTCATGAACCAGCCCAGTCCCGCTATAAGAGCCGCTAGTATTTGAGTACCCAGGATCGCTCCGAATAACATTTTAGAAGGGTACGGTTTGCTATAAAAAGGTTTCTTAGTTCGTGCTACTAATAATGTAAGGTGGCCAGCTACAACTAGTTTTAAGAAAATAAGCGTCTGGATCTGCTCAACTCCGATATGAAAGACCTCTTTAATCAGGAATAGCATTCCAAATGTCTCAATAACACCAATACCTCCCAAAACGGAAGAAACCGTCAACACTCGCTTCATATCCCATCGAACCGGATTGGGATCAAGCCACGTATTATCTTCGGCAATCGTCATGATAGGTAAATCATTCAGTAAAGCCAGAAGAATGATCATAACCGCCGTAATCGGATAGAAGTTAAAGGCAATCATAGCTAAAACCATGAAAAACATAATCCGTATGGTCTCGGTTATGCGATAGATGGAATAGCTATTCATACGCTCAAATATTTTTCTTGCCTCCTCCACGGCTTTCACAATCACTGACAAGCCCGTTGCCGTCAATACAAGATCGGCAGCACTCCGGGCAGCATCCGCAGCGCCACTCACCGCGATTCCCACATCGGCCTTCTGTAAAGCCGGTGCATCATTTACCCCGTCGCCAGTCATCCCAACAATATGGCCTTTACCCTGAAGCGCTTTCACGATCTTATATTTGTGTTCAGGAAAAACCTGGGCGTACCCATCCATATTCTCAATCTCTTCATCCTGATGATCCGGACTTTGGTTTTCATTGAAAACTTCATCGGCCTTGTGAATGTTAGTGCCTAAATGAAGCTGACTGGCAATCTGCTTGGCGATGGCCGTATCATCCCCGGTAATCATCTTAATTTTGATGCCGTGTTCCGTAGCATGTTCTACCGTTTCAGCAGAATCTTCGCGCGGCGGATCATGCAGAGGCAACAGTCCAAGATATTTCCACCCATGGCCTGTGTCTTTGGCTACGCCCAGCGTACGGTAGCCCTTGTCGGCAAAAGCGTTAACCTTTTCATTTATCTTATCTCTCACCTCTTGCGAAGGACTGCACAACTCCAGAATGACTTGTGGAGCTCCTTTGCTAACTTTGAACTGTTCTCCACTCTCGTTCGAAATAGATGCTTCAGTGCGCTTGTGAACCGGATCGAAGGGGGTAAAATCCGTTTGCTGGTAATCTTCTAAAATAGATGAATCTTTTACCGCCTTAAATATAGCTTCATCAATGGGGTCTTCATTATCTTCTTGGGAGGCAAGTGCTCCGGCCAAAAACAGCTCGTCCTCGCTGTCGGTTTCCAGGAGCTCCGGATCATCCAGCCGCAGCTCATTTTTAGTAAGCGTACCCGTCTTATCAGAACAGAGGATATCCATCCCGGCCATTTCTTCAACCGACTCTAATCGGGATACGATAGCTTTCATTTTTGAAAGGGTTAACGCTCCCACGGCCATGGTGACTGACAGCACCGCAGGTAACGCCACTGGTATAGAGGCTACGGCAAGGATAAGGGCAAACTGCATGAGCGTTAAAAAGTTATCGCCGCGAAAAAGCTGTACGATGATCAAAACAGCGATCAAAAATAAACTTAGTTTTATAAGATAATCGCCGATATTGAGTACAGCCTTTTGGAAGTGTGATGCTTCTTTTTCTTCCGATGCTAATTTTGCCGTTTGTCCAAAATAAGTCTCCGCGCCAGTAGCTACTACCAAAGCAGTCATCTCGCCTTGTCGTGCGGTGGATCCCGAATAAACTATATCTTCAGATTCTTTATTGACGGGCAGTGATTCTCCAGTCAGGGCTGATTGATCTACACTGAGGTAGTCACCATCCACCAGTTTAGCATCGGCAGGTATAATATCCCCCATTTTGACCTTAATCATATCTCCCGGCACCAGCGTATTGGCATCTACTTTCTGCCATTCCCCGTTGCGAAGTGCCCGGGCCTGCAAGGCAAGCTTTTCTTTTAGCGCATCAATGGCATTTGAGGCCTGGTACTCCTGAAAAAAGCCAACAAGAGCATTAAAAACCAGTAAAGCCAAAATAATTCCCAGGTCGGTCCAATGATGCACGATAGCCGAAAGCACACCAGCCACTTCAATCATCCAGGGAATAGGACCCCAGAAGTAAGAAAGGAATTTAAGAATAATACTTTCTTCGTTTTCCTCCAAGCTGTTAGGCCCATATTCTTCGAGCCTTCGCTGAACTTCCTCACTGCTCAAGCCCTGGGCATCGGTATTAAAATGAGAAAAAGCCTCCTTATTGGAAGCTTTGGCAACGTCTAATCCATTAATCTGTCCCGAGTTGATATCATCATTTTGCTTGTTTGAACTTTTCTGATCCTCTTGATCTGTTTCCATAATGTTACCTTATTAATAAATTGGGGCCACCATGAAAAGCTGAATTTGGACAAAATTTTTAGCAAATAATTTCAATGAAAATAATATCGTCAGGGATCATCGTGGCATTTAATATTATCTATTTCATCATTTCGTTTTATTGAACAACTAAAAAAAATCGATCGTTCTTTTTCGTCTTCTAAACAATTAGAATAAACACCCAAAAAATGATCTCTTTCTTTGAGAATATTTCAAGTTGATTGTCCTTTAAATAAAAAAAGGCCGATGAGTTCAATACTCACCGACCTTTCGAAAATTTTAAGAACAAAAATTAGCTTTCTTTTGCTTCTTCCTCACCCTTAAAAGCTTGAAAAACCATCTTTAAATCTTCAGCAATATCAGCCTTGGTTCTTCCTTCAATACGATGACGGGGAATCATCGCTTTAATTTCGCCATCTTTAAAATAGGCAAAAGCTGGTGAAGATGGCGGATATTCACTGAAATATTCACGGGCCCGGGCTGTCGCTTCTTTATCCTGTCCTGCAAATACAGTTACCATATGATCCGGTTGAATCTCCGAATTTTCCAGAGCCAGTTTTACGCCGGGACGTGCATTTCCAGCGGCACATCCGCAAACCGAGTTAACGACCATCAACATTGTGCCTTCGTTATATTCTTCCATGGCACGATCTACTTCTTCGACCGTCTTCAATTCCTCGATACCAAGATCAGTAAGCTCTTCGCGCATCCAGGAAACATCAGGGCCTCCTCCAAGTCCAAATTGCATAATAAACTTTTTTTATTTCGGCTTTACATTAAACAGCAAGTATAACATCCGAATATGAAGTAATGAAGAAGGGAATCGCCCGTCAATAAATTGTGAGTGATTCCCTTCTTAGTAAACCGGATTAGTTAACGCTATTTAGCGTCGTTATAATATTCGTTCACTTGATCCCAGTTGACCAAGTTCCAGAAATTATTTACATACTTCCCTCGTTCGTTCTGATATTTGAGGTAATAAGCATGCTCCCAGACATCAACTCCAAGAATTGGAGTAAGTCCATTCATGTAGGGGCTATTCTGATTAGCAGTAGAAATAACTTCCAGGCTGCCATCATTTTTTACGCATAACCAACCCCATCCAGAGCCAAACTGTCCGGTAGCAGTATTATTAAATTCTTCTTTAAAATCACTGAAACTTCCGAACTTTTCATCAATGGCACTTGCAATATCTCCAGTAGGGTCGCCTCCCCCATTAGGAGATAGTACCGTCCAGAAAAGCTTGTGATTGGCATATCCGCCACCATTATTAATCACAGCTTGGCGTATTTTTTCAGGTACTTCGGTAATACGTTGCAATACATCTTCAATAGGTTGATCAGCAAAATCAGTTCCTTCCAAAGCAGCATTCACCTTATTAGTATATCCCTGATGGTGCTTGGTATGATGAATGCGCATCGTACGCTCATCGATGTGTGGTTCCAGAGCGTCGTAATCATAAGGTAAATCAGGTAATTTATAAGCCATAATTCGTTAATGTTTTAAATTTGAAATAATTATTAATAATGTAATGTGACAATGCATGAGCATGAAGATAGATCAGTATGATACAGAAAATATTTCGCACCATAACTGACTTATTTAATCAAAAAAAATAATGGCATCGTTCCATTTTCGATTTTTACTTTTTGGGGAAGGGAAAATGCAGAAATGGTGAATAAATTCCCCTATCTTTGGCAAACGATATTCTATAATTACGGTTAGTTTATAAAAAATAAATTATGAGTCGAGATTACGATGTAATCATTATTGGAAGCGGGCCTGCTGGTTTTTCCTGTGCTATGCAGAGCTCAAAATTCGATAAAAAAGTTTTAGTTGTTGAATCGCACAGCGATTATCTGGGCGGCACCTGGATTAACACCGGAACGGTTCCTAGCAAAGCACTTCGCGAGGCAGCAAAAACCATTTCAGAATTTAACCAGCAGTTTGGTGATCATGAGAACAAAAAGCCCTATGAACGATTTAGGATGGCAGACCTGCTGAAATATAAACAGCGAATCCTCGAAAAAGAGAACCGAAAAGTTAAGAACGACTTTATAAAAAATAAGGTAGATGTAGCCCGGGGACATGGACGGCTTGTTGACGAACATACGGTTGAAGTTGAAACCCACTTTGGAACCCAAGAAACCTATACAGCTGACTATATTTTAATAAGCACGGGCAGTAACCCTACTAAGCCCGAAGAGTTCGAAATTGATAATGACAAGGTTCTGGATTATACCTCCATTCTGGAACTCACCCATATCCCAAGGCGGCTGGTTATCATTGGTTCCGGGATCAATGCTATTGAATATGCAACAACCTTTGCTGCATTAGGTACCCGGGTAGTTGTGCTTAGTAAACATGAGGATTATCTGACTTTTCTCGACCACGAAATAAAAGACGAACTCAAACAAATATTTAGTGAGAAATCTATCAATATCAAAAATGATGTTACGATAAAAGAGGTCGATTTCAATCCTATCCAGAATTATACCGAGGTAAAGTTTGAGTCAAAATCGGATACTAAACGCCTGCAAGTTATCGAAACAGAACACGTATTATTCCTGGGAGGACGCAGGCCCAATGTAGAAAATCTGGGACTTGAGAATCTAACTATTAAAACTAATGATGATCGATTTATCAGCGTTGATGATTCATTTAAAACCAATGTTGATAGCATATATGCAGCCGGCGATGTTATCGGCTTCCCCCGCTTGGCATCGGCCTCATTTACCCAGGGACGGCTGGCCGCCTGTAACATGTTTGACATCCCGAACCTAGATGTTCCCGATCAAATTCCCTACGGTATTTATGCCATTCCTGAAATTTCGAATATTGGCCTTTCCGAGCAAGAAGCAGAAGAAATGGGGCTGGATGTTACCGTTGGACGAGCATATTTCAAAAACATCGCCAAAGCTGATATGACCGACCATAACGAAGGTATGCTCAAACTAGTTTTTAACACAAACTCGCTCAAGTTATTAGGCGTGCATATTGTAGGCGAAGAAGCCGCCAATCTTATCCATCTCGGACAAGCGGTGATGTCGTATGGCGGTGACATCCGGTATTTTATACACCACGTGATGAATTATCCTACGCTTTGCGAGGCTTATCGTATCGCTGCTTTCAACGGCGTAAACCGGGTTTACAAGGCTGGCGTTAAATACAAGGATATCCTCGGAGATAAGGAAAAGTAGTTATTAGTTAATTGTTATTGAAAGGATCAACCCACTTTCGAATTGGGCTTCCCTAATTACTATTAACGAATAACCAAACTTATACATAGTGAATTGCCATCTCCAGTCCCGTAGAATCAACCGGCGGATTCTCGGGCAGCGTTTTTAAATCCTCATCCAACGATCGCAGAGCAAAAAGGGCTAATACCATAGCATCCACAATATCATCTTCATCGACTTGATTACGCCGGTATTCCTCTTTGATATCCCGAAAAAAATCATCGGCGAATTTACTTTGGTCTTTCAACAAACTCAGCCGATGTCGCAATCCTTTTTTAGTGGCTTTCTTTTGAAGGATGGAATTGCCCCCATTTAATTTTTGGAATAGTAATTCAGGATGGCTTTCAAATACTTTCTCCCGCAGATCCTCATCGTCCTGCAAAAACTGATCGACAACTTTGATATTTGGAGTAATATTCCAAGCCTGCGTAGAAATTTTCTTACCGGTAGTCTCGTAACTAATCATAGAAGCCTCTGCATAAGTCGGGGCATATAAAGCCGGACGGATAGGCGGATTAAAGACTGACGATTGATAATCAGGTCCTAACACCTCCCGGAGCTTTTCATCACACGTTCTGACGTTCTCAGCCTCTGCCAAACCAATAGGTATATCAATGAAAATGCGATCAAACTCTTCAAAATATTCCCTGAGCTCTTGATCCGATTCCAAAAGCCAATATCCGGCATTCTCTTCATCCAGACTAATGGCAATCCAACCGGCACGACAACCGTCAATTCCTACTGTCTTCACTGTAAACCTCTTCTGATCTGAAATTCAACTTAAATTAATATTTACTCTTCGTTTTTTTGAGCTACATCTTGCTTCAGCTTAATATGAAGCTCATCGAGCTGTTCCTTATCCACATAATCCGGGCTATTGTCCATGAGGCTCTGTGCCTTTTGGTTTTTGGGAAATGCAATTACATCCCGCAGACTGGTGCCACCGGTCAGAATCATTACGATACGATCGACTCCGAGCGCGATGCCCCCGTGAGGCGGAGCTCCATATTTAAAAGCCTCAAGCAAAAAACCAAACCGTTCCTCGGCTTCTTCTTTATTAATGCCTAACAACTCAAACATGCGGGTTTGAAGTTCCCGGTTATGAATACGTATTGATCCGCCGCCAATCTCATACCCATTGAGCACTAAATCATACGCACGAGATCGAACCGTCGCCGGGTCGTCACCAAGTTTCTCAACATCTTCTGGTTTCGGAGAGGTGAACGGGTGATGAAGCGCGTGATATCGTTGGTCTTCTTTGCTCCATTCTACCAGTGGAAAATCGGTGACCCATAAAAAATCGTAAGCGTCTTGATCTATCAGGTCATGTTCTTTCCCCATCATTAACCGAAGACGGCCCATCTGTTCATATACATTAGAGGTCGGTCCAGCCAAGATCAATACCAAATCGCCCATCTCAGCCCCGGCCTTCTCAACCATAGCGTCAACCGTCTCCTCTTTTAGAAATTTCCCGACGCTGCATTTTACACCGTCCTCCTCATTCATCTTAATATAAATTAGTCCGGCTGCACCGGTTTCCTTTTTAACTCTTTCGGTCAAGCGGTCTATTGCACCACGTCCCATATCACCTTGGCCGGGGACCGTAATGCCGAGTACTGCTCCCCCCTTATCCACCGTAGTTGAGAATATTTTAAATTCCGATTCTCTTACAAGCTCAGAAAAATCGGAAAACTCAAGACCAAAACGAGTATCGGGCTTATCAGTCCCATACGTCTTCATCGCTTCATCGTAGGTCATTCTTTTAAAAGGAGCATCAATATCTTCATCAACAGTATCTTTCATTATCTTTTTCATGAGACCCTCTGTTGAGCTCATCACATCCTCCTCATCCACAAACGACATCTCCACATCAATCTGGGTAAACTCGGGTTGGCGATCGGCACGTAAATCCTCATCGCGGAAACATTTCACGATCTGGAAATAACGTTCAAATCCCGATACCATCAACAGTTGCTTATAAGTCTGTGGACTTTGTGGCAGAGCAAAGAATTTACCGGGGTTTACGCGGCTCGGCACCAAATAATCCCGTGCTCCTTCAGGCGTGCTCTTCATCAATACCGGAGTTTCCACTTCTACAAAATCCTGTTTATGGTAATACGAACGGACGGATTGATAAAAATCAGAGCGCATCAACAAATTCTGCTGAATCTCCGGACGACGTAAATCAAGATATCGATACTTCAGTCGCAGCTCTTCTGCCGTGCCAATATCGTCTTTTATTTCAAAGGGTGTTGTTTCGGCCGCCGAATAAATTTCAAGATCCTTAACAACAACCTCTATTTCTCCCGTATCAATTTCGTCATTAATATTTTCATCACTTCGTGGATCCACAACGCCTTTAATCCCGATTACATATTCGGTACGCAATTGTTCCGCTTTTTCATGAAGCTTCTTATCGGTCTCATAAAACACAATCTGGGTTATGCCGTGCCGGTCTCGCAGGTCGATAAAAATTACGCCACCCAAATCGCGACGAGTTGCTACCCAACCTGCCAGTACAACTTCTTCGCCGTTATTATCAATTGTCAATTCACCACAGTTGTGGGTTCGTTTCCACATAATAAAATCTATATTATCCTTAAAAATGATTGTGATCTGTTTCAGAAGCCTTGAAAATAAGTATTATGGGAACCAATCGCTTACCGATATTCATTTTCTGGGGAACGGACAATAAATACTTCTGAAATAGATATATCGGTGTCACCATCGGGAAATCCCTATCATACATATAGCCAATTCCCCACTTCCCTAATTGCATATCATTATGTAACTTTTTTAAAACGATAAATAGCTACATTCGGAATTACCGAATCGGGATGGCAAAAAAATAAGGGTTTGTGATGAAACCTATATCTGTGCTCATTGCCGACGACCATGAGATTGTGCGATATGGTATTAGTACCTATCTGTCTTCGGCAAAAGACATAAATATTGTGGGTGAAGCATCTACCGGTGAAGAATGTCTTAAGATTTTCAAAAAGGAACGCCCGGATATTTGCTTATTAGATATTGGTATGCCCGACAAAAATGGCATTGAAACTACCAAAAGCATTCGGGAACTGGATCCAGATACCAAAATTCTGATCTTATCGATGCATACTGATAAACGGTTATTAAAAAAAGTTCTGGAGGCCGGCATCAATGGATATTTATTAAAAAATACAGAAAAGGTGAATTTGTTGAATGCCATTCGAACCATCGCAAATGGACAACAGGTTTTTAGTGAACCTATTTCAACATTAATTACCCAATGTTTTCTGAAAAATTCATCTGAAGCCGAAACCCAGATCTGTGAGGAGATTACCGAACGGGAACAGGAAATCCTTCAACTAATTGTTAAAGGGTTGACCAGTAAAGAAATTGCTCAAAAATTGTTCATCAGTCCTCGTACCGTTGATACACACCGCGCCAATCTCATGCAGAAACTTGAGTTAAATAATATTGCCGAATTGGTTCGCTATGCCATCAAGCATGACCTTGTTTCAAACAGTTGATACATAAATACGTAATTTTACCTATGCAAAATACCGATTAATAGCTATTGACGCCTAATGTTTCATGTATTAAGTTGATAATTGCAAATGGGGTAATAGCCGTCTGTAGATGATATTTAGCAGCTATCTGTGACAGGATAGCTGCTAATTTTTTGTCTGCCCTTCAAGTTCATCAGCCTTACTGTCCCGGAACTGTAACTCATACAGATGCTTGTATAATCCTTTTTCTTCAATAAGTTCCGAATGCGTACCGTCCTGTACAATTTTTCCCTCATCCAATACCAGTATGCGATCCGCACTTTGCACCGTTGACAACCGGTGAGCAATGATAAAGGTGGTGCGATCTTTCATGAGGCGCTCGAGCGCTTCCTGCACCTGGGCTTCGGACTCCGAATCCAGCGATGAAGTGGCTTCATCCAGCAGCAGAATACGCGGATTTTTGAGCAGCGCCCTGGCAATAGCCAACCGCTGGCGCTGTCCCCCGCTGAGTTTTACCCCCTTCTCTCCAATCATCGCATCCAGCCCTTTCGGCATCTCTTTAATAAATTCCCAGGCATTGGCATCGCGCGCCGCCGCCTCGACCTCCTGTTCGGTGGCATCCAGTTTCCCATACCGAATATTCTCTTTGATGGACGTCCCAAACAAATGCACATCCTGCGGCACGATTGCAATCTGCTCGCGAAGGCTCTTTTTTTGCACCCTTTTGATATCAATATTATCGATGCTGATTTGACCCGACTGGGGATCAAAGAATCGCGGGATTAGATTAACAAGTGTTGTCTTGCCCGCACCGCTGGGACCTACAATGGCAACAGCTTGTCCGGCATCAGCAGTAAATGAGATATCATGCAATACATATCGCTCATCTTCATAGGCAAAAGTTACATGATCAAAGCAGACCTGCCCATCAACCGGGGGCAGCGGCCGGGCATCCGGTTGATCTTTGATTTCGGGGACTTCCAGCAGCAGCTCAAAAATACGATCCGATGCGCCAACGGCTGTATTTATAGTCGTGTATAAGCGGGACATCTGGCTGATGGATCGGGCAATCGTTAATGCGTAAAAAATAAATGCCACCAAATCGCCCGGCGTTAATCTACCGGCCAGCACCTCACGTCCGCCGTACCAGAAAATGATTACCAATGTAGCCATAAACATGGAACTGATGCCGGACCAAAAGAGACTGGAGAGCAAGATTTTTCTGCGGGATGTGATAAAGAGCCGTTCCACGGCATCCGAGTAGCGGCCCACTTCATATACTTCCCGCGCAAACGCCTTGACGACGCGAATAGCACCCAGCGCATCTTCAGCAATGGCCGTAGAGTTGGCCAGCTCATCCTGAATACCCCGCGCCAGCTTTCGAATCTTGTTTCCAAAATAGCGCGTGAGCAGTGTCACCACCGGAACCGTTACAAAGACGATCAGACTCAGTCGCCAATTTAAAATAATCATCAGCGCCACGGCACCGATCAACGAAAAGGTGACGGTAATGGAATCGGGCAAGGCATCGGTCAGGGCGGTGCGGACCGATGCGACATCGTTGGTCAGGCGCGAGGTTATTTCTCCTAGCCGTTTGTCGGCGAAAAATCGGAACTCCATCCGGTGCAGGTGCTCGTACAGACTCTTTCGCAGATCCGTCACCACGCGTTCGCCCACCCATTCCAGCCAGTAAGTGCTGCCGAATGATAAAAAGGCCTGCAGGATGAACAACCCCATTAACACGATCGCAATGACATTGAGCAAATGCTCATTCCCGGACTGAAAGACAGCATCCAATAGAGCTTTAAGTCCCAGTGGTACCGACAAACCCACGCCGGAGGCGATAAGCGCAAGAACAGTCGCCGTGTAGAACTTCGCACGATAAGGCTTGCTCAGCCGGAAAATCCGCTTGAGTGATGCCCACAGCGAGTCTTTCGATGGTTTGGTAGCTTCTTTATTCATTACTGTAGATTAACAAGTGACAGTGGTGGATGCTAATCTTTTTTGGCGCTAAATAGTTCGGAAAACATTTTGTGCCAGAGGGCTTTGTCAAAACTCCTCTAATGTCATCCTGAGCTTGACTCAGGTTCTGTTTCACAATCTCCGAAAATGCATATCACAACCCATCGACTGCGTGGCGAGGTTAAGCCGCTGATTCCATGTTTCAATCGCTGGCCAGTCTGCTGCCTTTAAACAATCCCTGCCACAGATCCCGGGCGGGATCCGGGATGAAAAGTGGACTACAAAGAAAAAACAAAATCTCCCTTCTGTCGCTCTGCGGCTGAAGGCTTCTCGACGCTCCGCGTCCTCATGGGCAAGCGGTAGAATACATGCTTGCTTTTATAACTTTGCCTAAAACTTCAACAATAATTAGCTGGCGGTGTGCACGCGGAGCGTAAGAAGGGGTTCCACCGCAGAGCACTCCTACGCCCGAGGCTTCGGAAGAGCAGGCAGTGGAACCGAGATGGAATCCCCAACCAGTAAAAAGCAATGTCATCCTGAACAGCCAGCTCGGGACCCCGAAATTGCCACCAACTGCTACGGCCTGCTTCAGGATCTGTTGCACGATCGGTGAAGAGATGGTCCACAAGCTATCGTTTGCGGGTCCGGGAAGAGTCTTTGATCTCTGCCCTTTCTCAAAGCCGGGCTGAGGCTCCTGCCAAACAGGGATTCTCTTCTTATCCGCTTTGTATCTCCTCCGTAATTCCTCCGTATTCTGTCGGAGCAGGTACGGAGGTGGTATAGCCTTGGTAAGTGAATGATATTTGGAAGATAAATCCGTCGGGGAGGGGGGGGTTCATAGTTTAGCAGGAGTTCGACATCAGAATCGTTTAAAATAGCAACAACTCTCCGGGATCGACCCAAGAGTATTTCAAAGTCGGCTTTTTCTCAGTAAAATGATAAGCAATCAACCTCGAAAACAGGGTGGGCAGGAAGTTTTTCGGGCTCTGGGGTGGGGTATATTCGATCTGGAATCTCTGCGGCTGAATCTTGTTTGGCGCTCCACGCCGCGTCTTTTCCGACACAAGCAGACGAAGAGCGTCGTAACCGCTTCCCTCCGCTGAGCGATGGAAAAGTAGATTAGTAATATCTTGAAGGGCCATATCCCGGACGTTAGCCGGATTATTCACGAAATGGTATAAACTAAATGCCTACTGCACTTATTTGAGGTTGTCTTAAAAGTCCCAATAATATCTTGAAAACCTTAAGATTTTAGACTGTAGATAAAAGAGAACTGTCAATCCTCCTGACCTCCTTCTCCAAGGAGGAACTCTTGGATTACGATCTCACTCAGGATGCCATAAAGACACTTTTTAAAGTCCCTCCTGGAGAAGAGGGATTTAGGGAGATTGATATTACCTCAATTATTAATGCGCCCATTCCCCGGCTTGGACTTTTTGGACAGCCTCAAAATGAATTCCGGTCTGGGCCGGAAGAAATCGGGGGATGTCGCTGCGCCCGGCTTTTAAAGTTTGTTGCCGGATTCCGGGGTTGCTAAAATCCCCTTTTTGAAAAGGAAATTTTAAGACGCTATCATTAACTCTGCTACCACAGCAGTTCAACTTTACCAAAATAAAAAAGCCCGAAAATGTATTGAACACTTCCAGGCTTTCTTTTCAGTACCGTGGGAGGGAATTGAACCCTCGACCTCCGGGTTATGAATCCGACGCTCTCACCAACTGAGCTACCACGGTATATATAAAGTATATAATTTAATAGGTTCGATTTATTGAATCGAACCCTCGTCCCGACCGCTGTCGGGATAGGAATCCGACGCTCTCACCAACTAATTAGTTGTTCTTATTCGAGACAAATCGGTTAACACTCTTATCTATTTCAAAGAGTTGCCAAATATATAACTTTTTCGGCAAAATATTAAGTTAAAAAATAGCTCATTCTTCATCCGAATGCTGGGTTTGTAGTCGGATGAATCAGAAAAATAAGTACCATAAGCAGAAACCCGATTTCATCAGACAACAAAACCAATTGCCCGGGAAAGCAATAAACTTTTTTGAGGCTCCTATAAATCACCTTATTTTCCAGCTTATTAATTTTAAACCCTTATACGAACTGAATTCCCTTATTTCTCATGGCAAAGAAAATCACGACCAAAGACGAAGATTTTTCCCAATGGTATCAAGATGTAATTCGTGAAGGCAAGCTTGCCGAGCACTCTCCTGTGCGCGGCTGCATGGTCATTCGTCCCAACGGCTATGCGCTTTGGGAGAATATGCAGGACGCTCTGGATCAAATGTTCAAAGACACCGGCCATGAGAATGCCTACTTCCCGCTTTTTATCCCCAAATCATTCTTATCCAAAGAAGCCCAGCATGTCGAGGGCTTTGCCAAAGAATGCGCGGTGGTCACGCATAGCCGTCTCAAAAGTACGGGCGATGGCGTGGAAGTGGATCCCGAATCGCGGCTTGAAGAAGAGCTTATCGTACGCCCCACTTCCGAGACCATCATCTGGGATTCGTACCGCAACTGGATTCAGTCGTACCGCGATCTGCCCATCCTGATTAACCAGTGGGCAAACGTAGTTCGATGGGAAATGCGCACGCGGCTTTTTCTGCGCACGATGGAATTCCTGTGGCAGGAAGGTCACACGGCGCACGCTACCAAAGAGGAAGCCATCCAGGAAACAGAACAGATGTTGGAAGTCTATCGCACTTTCGCCGAAGATTACATGGCCATGCCGGTAAAGACCGGCGTTAAAACCGAATCCGAGCGATTTGCCGGAGCCGTGGATACGTATTGTATTGAAACGCTGCTGCAAGACAATAAGGCGCTGCAGGCGGGGACTTCCCACTTTTTGGGACAGAATTTTGCCAAAGCTTTTGACGTACAATTCCAGAGCTCCGAAGGCCAGCACGAATACGTCTGGGCCACCAGCTGGGGCGTTTCCACGCGACTCATCGGCGGACTGATTATGACGCACTCCGACGACCAGGGGTTAGTGCTACCTCCAAAACTAGCGCCCAATCAAGTGGTGATCGTGCCTATCTGGAAGAATGACGAGCAGAAGGCAAAAGTGCTGGATTATTGTGATGAAATTATCACCGAACTAGAAGCATTAAATATCCGTGTAAAACTGGACGACCGCGAAAATATGAGTCCGGGCTGGAAATTTAACGAACACGAAGCCGCCGGCATCCCGCTAAGACTTACCATTGGCCCACGCGATCTTAAAAATAATAATGTGGAATTGGCACGCCGCGATACCCTCGATAAGAATATTGTCAATCGTGATGGTATTGCTCAAAAAGCTTCTGACCTGCTCGAAACAATTCAAAATGAACTCTTCGAGACGGCCCGTGAACGAATTGAGGATAATACTCATTCGGTAGATACATATGACGAATTTAAAGAGGTCTTGGACAAAGAAGGGGGATTTATCTATGCACACTGGGACGGAACCGCTGAAACCGAGGAAAAAATTAAAGACGAAACCAAAGCTACCATTCGTTGTATCCCCTTAGAAGAAGGCGAAAAAGGTGAATGCATGGTAACGGGTAAACCTTCTAAGCAAAAAGTGCTCTTTGCCCGGGCCTATTAAATGCCCTTACATTGGATCGGATATCAACAGATAACAGCTTTAATTTTAGTCTTATAAAGCGTTTACAGCAGGATGGGCCTGCTCGCTTGGTATCCGATTTAATCAATCCGCTTATCCTGCCTCCCATTGTTATCGGAATAACAAGCTGGCTATTAGGATTGGTTACCGGCACGGTAAGTTGGATTATGGGCATTTCGATATTCTTCTATACCCTTCTGCCTTTGGCTGCCACTTACTATCTGCTCAGTCGAAATTATATTAGCTCACTTGATCTTCCTGAACGTACCTCACGCAACAGCTTGTATCTCATCTCTATTGGATGTGCAGCCATTGTTTTTTTGAGCTTTAGCTTATTCGATACGGGCGCTCCGTGGCTAATAGCAGCGATCTCACTTGTGTATCTTATCAATCCCCTCGTGGGATTAATAGTGAATTTTGTTTGGAAAATGAGCATTCATAGTGCGGCATTATCCTCGGCCGGTGCTATCTTCTTATTTCTGGCTCAATTTAAATTATTGCCAACATTAACCGATGCATATATTTTATCCTTAACTATCCTTTTGCTACTTTTACCTATAATGATCTGGGCACGATACCGTCTGAGCATTCATACATTAGCCGAATTATTCGGTGGGGCGCTGGTAGGTTTCTTGCTCACAATTCTTGAGTTAAGCTTGATGACAAATATATGGTAAAAGAAACCCTTAATGCTCCTTATTCACATTATCTTCTAGACGCTGGACTGAGCCAAGACATCGATCGAAAGACCATTGATGAGATGGGAATCGATGGTTTTACTCTTATGGAAGTGGCCGGATCTTCTGCCGCAAAACATTTACTGCGAGATTATCCCAAACTTAATCATGGCATTTTTCTGTGCGGAAAAGGCAACAACGCGGGTGATGCGCTGGTCGTCGCACGATATTTAGTTCAGCATAATATTAAGGTGACGCTCGTTTTTCTAAGCGGTACCGACGACCTTTCTCCTGATGCACAGAAAAATTTTGAATTGCTTCGAAAATTCAGTCCTAAAAATAAACTTACCATTTTTGAACACTGGAATGATTTTCAGGAAGGTTCGGACTTTGATTTTATTGTGGATGGCATGCTTGGCACTGGTCTGGATAGCGACGTACGGGGCGATTATAAAAAAGCAGTAGCCTGGGCCAACGAACAGCCGCAATCTGTTTTTGCTATGGATATCCCTACGGGCCTGCATGCTAATTCGGGTAAAATATTGGGATGTGCTATTG
>Ga0209918_1000746_pt1 | contig 19918 bp, 20 predicted proteins | sample SalPonD_shore_MG_FD_185712 | JGI IMG/M metagenome (GOLD analysis project Ga0209918, IMG submission 185712) | Salt pond soil microbial communities from South San Francisco under conditions of wetland restoration - Salt Pond MetaG... | ecosystem: Environmental > Aquatic > Marine > Intertidal zone...
ATGAGAATACAAGAAAAATCTGCATACTATTGGGTGGAATAATACTAATTGTTCTAATGTTCACAACCTTCTTCACGAATATCGGTATTTCTATTTCTTAATCAAAATATATATATAACTTTCTTTCTTTTTTTTAATATTCATGAATAGTGCGTCTATCTCCCAAATATGATATTGAGAACTAGATAAAGGAGAATAAATCATCATTTTTAAAATCAGGGTCAGATTAGATTACATTTCGAGAAATTATAAACTTGGAATAAGCGCCTGTGGCTTATAAGGTTAAAAATTATTAATTTGAAAGCAATTTTTGAATTTTATCAGTTATTAAATCGTAATTTTTAATAGATTTTAAATTATTTATGAGAATTCTTTCAATAATATCACTATTTTTATAATATTGATATTCGAGTTTTAAATCAGGATTTTGTTCTTTAATTTCTATTAATGCTCCTTTCAGAAAAGTTTTAATAAATTTTTCCGAAGTCTCTTGAATTTGTAATTCTTCAGGATGTAAAAATTTAATTTCTAACTTATTCATATCTATTAAATTTAAAATAGCAATCAATTGTTCTTCTTCATTCTTTCGGCGGAAAACTTTTCTCTTAATTTTTGTTCCCTTCATTTCTTCCTGGGGAACAGATTCTGAAAAGTAATTTTTTGTAGGGGTCTCAGTTTTCGGTTTTGAAGTATTTGTATAAATATCTTCTGCACTCTGAAAGGATTTATTTGATATGAGTGAATTAAGATCATTCAATAATTCTCGAATCTCATCAATTTCGTCTTGTAATTCCTCAAGTTGTTCTTTTTTCCTATAATAAAGATCTCGCACTGTAGAAAGAATTTTCGCCAAATTTTCCATTTCATCTTCTTTGTCCTTACGCTGCATTCTCCTAGTATATATCTTTTAATTAAAATTAAAATTTATTACCTTAAAAAAATAGACTTATTACTAAATAAGTAATTTATCAATATTAAGATGCGATGATTCTATGAAAAAATATACAATGATTATAACTCCGAAGCCAAAAGATCCCGAAGTTCAACTTTTAACGAGTGAATTAGAAGAAAGGGGATATCATGTAGATCATTTTGTACCTGAAAAAATAAGAGCAAATATTTTGAATTTTCATGAAAGATTTACACATTTAGATCCAAAAGGTGCATTAGTGAGAGGATTTGGGGCTGCATCTACTCAAAGGATCTTTTTTCGTTTAGATTTACTTAGTGCAATGGAAGAATTAGGGATTAGATTGATTAATTCACGTCAATCATTAGAAATTGCCAGCGATAAATTTCTTTCATCAATATTCTTAAAAAATAATGATATTAAAACGCCAGAGACAATCATATGCGAAGATCCACAAGATGCCTTAGATGGTTTTGAAGAACTTGGAGGTGATGTTATACTCAAACCTTTATATGGATCAAAAGGGATTGGCATCACACGATTAAATGATAAAGCATTTGCTGAAAACGTTATTTATGCATTGGGAGAACTTAACGAAGTTTTTTATCTTCAAAAATTTGTTCATCATAATAATAGAGATATTCGTGTGCTTGTTTTAGGGGATAAAGTAATAGCTGGTATGTATCGAGTAAGCGATAATTGGAAAACTAATATATATGCGGGAGCTAAAATGAAACCAATAGAATTAACAGAAGAATTGAAAGATCTTTCAATAAGAGCTGCTAAAGCTGTAAAAACAGAAATTGCAGGAGTAGACATAATCGAAAGTGAAGCCGGATACCAAATTCTAGAAGTAAATTCAATCCCTGGATTTACTGCCATTCAAAAAGTCACAGAAATAAATTTAACCGAAAAAATAATTGATTATTTCTTAGAAAATATCTCAAAATAAATCTAATCAATTGAAAATTCTTAAAAAAAAGGAATAAAAAAAATTAGTTAAATAAAATTTCTTTATAATTCATCAATTATTCCTATGATTGCTGCTATAATAAGAAGTGCGCACGCCCAGATTCCTCCTGAAAATACGAGAATAAGAATACCGAGAATAAATATAAGGAGCCAATGAAAGGGAATTGGATTATCGGGTTTAATTACTGATAAAATAGCGATAAAACAAATAATTATTCCGACTATCCCAATTACAATAAGACCGGCTAGTTCTCCAAATTGGATACCAGGATAAACTGGATATAAATCAATCGAAGGAAGACCGAATGCGGCTGCTATTCTAAGGATAATTGTCGCAATCCCCACGAGAGCACCAACTATCACCAAGAATTTCATTATACCTTCATGTCTGTAATGTTTTCGAGCCATTTTTATCACTTAATTCATATAAATTTTTTTATTGTAATGAGTATTTAATATTTACCTTCAAAAAATTTAAATCTTATTTATGAATTTTGATTATTTCTATATAGCCAATTTATGATTTATAACTATAAATCTTTGTTATTTATTATAGAGTTCGCTATTAAGTCTGGGTAATAGGGCACAAATTACTGCTTCTCTTAATATATCTATTCGTTTAAGGGTATTTCTACTAAGATATCCAATTGCCCCTTCTTCTCTTTTGAGGTTTTTATTATGGGCTAGATCACCCATGATATATCCAATCTCTAGATTTTCTGAAAAGACTTTTTTGATAACGGATTCGGGATATTCAAACGCAATACCAGAACCTATAGTGATCTCTTTCTGCTCATCCATTATAATACAAAATTGAAAATCCATAAAATTAGTTTCAGCTATTGGTATTTTACTCAGCCCAGCTTCAATACCAATTCCAAAGTTTGGAGATGTAAGTTTTAGTTTTTCTTTTAAATAAATTAAGGCTTTTTCAGCTCGATTATATGCTCCTTTGAGAATTTGATCAAATCCAATAGGTTGATCAGGAACTTCGGAATCTACATTTATATTATAGAGTTCAAAATTCTCATAATATTTTTGGTTTGCCAACCTAACAGCATTTTTTTTTACTGGATTTGAAGATCCAACTGCTAAATTCATAATAGTATAAGATCTCCTCCTATATATTGAAGTTTAATAGATTAACTTCAAAATCTGCTTTAAGTATCTGATAAATTTTACTTATGGGTAAACCAAGCACATTAGAATATGATCCATTAATTGAATCAATAAATAAACTTGCTCTTTCCCTTAAGGAATATGCTCCTGCTCTTCCCATCCATTCTTGAGTTTTTATATAATTCCAAATCTCTTCATTTGATAAGTTAAGAAAAGAAACTTCTGATTCTTCAAAATCGGTTATAATTTTATCGCGTCCTACTTCTGTTAGTGCTATTCCTGTAATAAGTTGATGGGAATTTCCCCCCAATTTTTTGAGAATATTGAATGCTTCCTCTTGGTTTTTTGCTTTTCCGATAATTTGTTGGTTATAGAAAACAATAGTATCAGCTGCAATAATAATTGCTTCCCGATATCTGTTTTTGATCTTCTTTTTGACGAATAATGCTTTTTCCTTAGCTAAACTCTTCACTAATTCGATCGGATCATCAATATCATTCTTATACTGCTCTTCATTTATATCTGAGTGAATTGCAATAAATGGAATATTCACTCTTTTTAATAACTCCTTTCTATCAATAGATTTTGAAGCTAAAATAATTTTTTTTAAAACCATTATTATTTAGGGGGTTATATATTAGTTTAAAATAAAATAAGCAATAATCTAAATATAACTAATTGTTATTAAAAAATCAAAAAATATACCAAAAATAAAGATAGATTAACAAATATAAAATCTAATTATATAATAAGAAAAGGATAAAACTATAGAATTAAAATATTTAACCCCCAAAGTAAATATATAAAAAGGTTAAATCATCGCCATCCATTAAAATCTTATCGAGAAATTTCTCGTCCCTAAAATTGTGACCGTTCACAATAATTGATAATAGATTACTCAACTCTCCTTTTTGGTGTTTATGCCATATGAGGCTTGCGAATTCTTCTCCATATTTATCTGTTAAGAATTCTATTAGTTCTTTCAAAGTAATGTTTGTCTCAAATTGCGCCTCTTCTTTTAGCTTTTTAGTAAGCTCATTGAAAGGAGGTTCATAATTTAGTTCAACTGAAATCATATTTTCTTATTTTCAATAGCATAATTTAAATCTGTTTATAAGAATTGCCAAATATTTAAAATATTTTTCTCAATGAGTTATAAATGATCTTGATGTTTTTTTAAATTAATATAGAATGAGTTTTTTAAAGAAAGTTATCTTTCTTTTTTTTGTTTAAGTTTTTCTTTCTCTTGTTCAACTAATTCTCGTCGCAATACCTTACCAGATCCTGATTTTGGAATAGAATTAACAAATTCTACCTCTCTAATTTTCTTATATGCAGAGATTCTCTCCGCAACCCAATCTATAATTTCTTGCTTAGAAATTTTATCTTTTGAATTAGATTTTAAAACTATGAAAGCCTTGGGAATTTCTCCTATATCAGGTTCTGTAGATGGCTTCCCTATAACAGCAGCGTCAAATATATTAGGATTTTTAAACAGTAAATCTTCCAGTTCGGCTGGTGCAATGCTCCACCCTTTATATTTTATCATTTCTTTAATCCTATCTTCAAGGTGTTCGTATTCCTCTTCATCAATATAAGCCATATCTCCAGTTCTTAACCATTTTTCTCCTGTATTTGGATCATTCCAAAAAGCGTTTCTTGTCGCTTCAGGTTTTTCCCAATAACCCTTCATTACTTGAGGTCCTTTTATAACCAATTCACCAGTATCTCCTCGTTTTAATAACTCTTTATTAGTCTTAATATCTATAATTTTATGAAAGGTGTCTGGAAGTAAAGTTCCTTGAGATTTCATTTTTCTACGATACATCGGATTTACAGCCACGACGGGAGAAGCTTCTGTTAATCCCCACCCGTGTTGAACTATTATTTCCTTAGCATTACATTTATCTTTTGCTAATTCATCAAATCTTTCAAGTAAGTCGAGAGGGATTGGAGCAGCACCATTATTGAAAACTTTAAGATTCGTCCAATCATATCCATCCACATTAGAGTCTTCAAGATGTCGTACAACAGCAAGAAAAATTGGGGGTACGCACAAACTATATGTGACTTTATATTGTTCTATCAATTTACAAAATCTCTCAATTTTGAAACGAGGCATGATTACTTGCCCTGCACCGAGCCAAATCGCTTGGTTCATACACACATTTAATCCATAGATGTGATAAAGAGGTAATACTGTCATAGCAACATCAAATTCACTCAACTCAAAGTTTTGGCAAACTTGTATAACATTTGATACCATATTATAATGAGTAAGCATAGTTCCTTTTGGTAGTCCTGTAGTTCCACTGGTATAGACTAATGCTGCTAAATCATCCTTAGGAGCAAATTCATGTTCAGGTGGATCACTTTTTGTTCTATTCATTAATTCTGACCATGCGATAGTTTCTTCTGGAAGTTCTGAGTTACTTTTTGAATTTTCTGGTTCGATTATTATAATATTTTTTAGATCCGTTTTTCCTTTAACAGCTGCCACATTTGGATATATATCTTTAGAAACTATAATCGTTTTTGCTCCAGAATCTTTTGCTTCATATTCTACTTCAGCTTCCTTGAATAAGGGATTCATAGGCACCAAAATTGCTCCTGCTTTTTCCAATCCATAAAAAGAAATTTCCCAAGGGATTGAATTTGGAGCATATATCGCAACTCTATCACCTTTTCTTACTCCTAAGTTTTTTAATGCAGTTGCAAAAATATCCATTTGTTCTTTGAATGTTTTGTAGGAAATTTCTTCAGGGTATAAAAAAGCGAGTCTATCAGGGAATCTCTGAGCTGTATCCTCCAGAATACGGTAAATTGGTATTTCAGGATAATATAAATGACCTCTCTTAAATTTTACCAAAACTATTACCTCTTTAGAAATAAATTATTTTATAACTTTAATTTAAAATTTTACAGCAATTTATGAATTTTTTATATAAAAATCTTAGGGATATTTGTGATTTTTTAGGAATACTAATATTAGATTATTAAATTGAATTCTTTAAGAGAGTAATAAATAGACTATTTGTTAATGGTTTGATTAAAATCTATAAATATTATTGATTATATTAAAATAGTAATTTTAGGTGATGGAATGTCAAAAGTATTTTTCATTTCAAAAGATAATATAAATGATGCGTGGCTAATGGCAATTGGAAAAGTTTTATATGAGGGAGATGATATTAAAACCGAATATGATAAAGAAGAAGATCTACCCTCAAAAGACGCTACAGTATTGATCGAAATAAAAGATCCTATGAGCAAGCCAATTAAGCGAAGGGATAAGATAATCAGGATTAAATCTAAATTTGGAAATTCTTACGAAGTTTATGGCTGTCTTGCGGATACATATCTTATTGGTTCAATTCAGAGTGGATATATCGAAGAAATTGTAGAAGGGATTAATGATCATTTCCTTTATGAATCTGGTTTAAGCTTTCCTTATTCTTATCATGATCGAATATTTAATTATGTACCTTTTTCCCTTGAAGATACTGTCCATAAGGATTATAATGTGAATATAATTGATAGGGAATCAGTTAAACGACACCAAAAATTAAAAGAAGCTAAAAGGATTGAGGAACAGGAGGACTCAACAGTTTGGAAACTTCATGATGGAGTTGAATTCGATCTTGGAAAAGAAATTTCTGAACAGATAGGATTTAATAATATCCCTTTAGGAATTTTGAAATTTCCAAAAATTAATCAAATAGAATATGTTACTAATAAACTCAGTGAAAAACCATATAGTAGAAGAGCTCAAGCAATTACATGGCGCCCATTAATTGATCCGTATCATCACGACCCTCCATGCCTTCAAAGAATCTGGATGCGAATAAAAGATGGAAAATTAATTATGCAAACAACTTGGAGAAGTAGAGATCTTTTTCGAGCATGGGAAGCTAATGTGAATGGGATGATTAGGATTCAGAAAATGGTAGCAGACAGATTAGAGGTTGGGATGGGGCATTATCTAGATTTCAGTAATTCTCTTCATATCTATGGAAACACTATTTCCGAGATAAAGGATATTCTTACAAGAATGCGAAACAAAAATGATTTGCCAGAAGAAGTTGTCAAATTAATGGAGGAAAATGAATAAAATTAGAATATTTTAGGAAAAATTCTCTTAGTATTTTCCAATATTTGCATTTCTAATTCATTCTTTTTGATATTCTTAATTTTTGAGATTTGAAAAAGTACATCTTTAATCATAGCGGGAGCTCCGACTTTTCCGCTATATTTTACTGGTCCATCACTTTCTAAGAGAAGATGACTTTTGTCTATGGATTTTACCACTTTTTTTACTGGTGGTGAATATAATATTGCGGGAGTTATGGAAAAATAATACCCACGTTCTATCGCTATCTTTAATAAATCTTCTGGACCAGAATACCAATGGATATTCACATTTGGAATATTATATGAGGGTAAAAGTTCAAAAACCTCTTTTTCTGCGCCTTTGGTATGGAGATTGACGGGTAAGTTTAACTCTTGGGCTAGAGAAAGCATTTCCTGAAAGATTGTTCTTTGCAATGGATAAAGATCGTTATTCTTCACAAAATAATGATCCATACCAATTTCTCCTATCGCACATATTTTTTTACTGTTTTTTTTTATATATTCACAAATATCTTCCAAATTGGCTTCAATTTTCTCATTCATCTTTACTTCTTCAGGATGAATACCCAAAGCAGGGTATAGCATCTCATATTTATCAGAGATTTCCATAATTCTTTCCAAACTTAATTGACTCATTCCCACGGAAATAATTTTACTTACTCCCGCTTTTTTGGCATCTTGTATAATTTCATCAAGATTCAGATATAAATTCGCATGAAAATGGATGTCGACCATCATATTTTTTTTCCTAAAAATTATTGCCTAAAAATTATTGACTTTTGCTCTTAATTTCGTAATTTGCATAACCAACTGAAATTTCTTACGTGTATTATAATCATTTGATTCCAAAATTTCTTTTAGATCTTTCAATTGTTTTAAAAAATATTCTTTTAAATCTTCTTTAGTCACGTGACCTAACAATTTAGGGAGTGGTTTTATCCTATCTATCTTTTTTTCTCTTAGTTGAGAGATTGCTTTTGCCATTTGTGCTTGAAGGCCTTTACTATCTGAAGATTGAGCTCTATCTAAGAAATCAAATGAAACCTGTAATCCATCTATAAATGCTTCTAAGTCCTCAATATCAATTGCATCTTCATTATTCAATTAATAAACCCTCTCATTTTTTCCTAATAATTTAGCGTGTTAAATATGTTAAAAATTTTTCTAAATCATCAAATAAAATATTGTCAATTATAAGATAATTCCTAAAATTTAATATTTTTTTCCGATCTAAATTTTTTCCTAATTTTATGAGATTAACATTAATTTTAATAATTCAATTCTCAAAATTTTTATGATTCTCAATTTTTTTCTTTATTTGAGAAATATTTTCCTTGATTTGAGCAACAGATTCAAATATAAAATCCGGTTGATATTCTTTTAATTGATTTTCAGATAATATCCCAGTTAAAACTCCGATGGTTATGGCATTTACTTCTTTTCCCATAAGGATGTCACTATGCATATCGCCTACCATTACTATTTTGTCTAAGGAAACACCCATCAATTCAGAAGCCTTTATGATGCTTTCGGGATGTGGTTTCAAGTTTTGTACATCAGACCGAGCGATTATCTTATTCTTCAATTTGATATAAAGATCGGAAAATTTAGAGAGTCTGTCCTCTGCCTCTTTTTCTGACGAAGTTGTAGCAATGGCATATTCATAATTATTCAATTCTAAAAAATTTAAAAGTTCTCGGACACCATCAAATAATTGTACTTTTTTATTTTCTACATTGAAAATTCTAGCTGAGATATAGAGAGCTCGCAATCTCTGAAAAAAATTTAATCCTAATTTCTTAAAAATTTCCCACATCAATTTAGTACCTAGATTTTTCCTATTCTCTCCTTGCACTATTTCAAAGGTTAATTCTTCAATTTCCTTTTCTGTCTGCTTATCAACTACAATATTGAATTTTTTATAGATTTCCTCTTCAATTTTATCTCCAATATCTGTTGAATTGATGAGTGTCCCATCGAGATCGAAACAAAATCCAATTTTATTTTCCATTTTTATTAATTAAAATTTGAACATTCTTTAAAATTTATTATAATGTTATATAAACTTAGAAATTATCAATAAGGACTTTAGAGATCATTTCCAATACTTTATTCTGAAGATGCATATTTAGGATTCTTATCCTATCAGAGAATTCTATTTGAATAGATTGGCTTTTTGTTATATTCTGGGCGCCATATTTTTTAGTGATAAATCCTCCTTTAAGAACGTATTCCTTCCTACGTGGATGTCCAGGAGCAATCGGTATCTCTAGTTCCATTAGATTTATTATCAATTTTCCACGGATATTTTTACTCCACTCTTTTTTCGGAACAGAATGAGGAAAAAGGGATTTAAGATTATTCGTCCCCAAAATTATGTCAACATCTCGAAATCCTTGAGGGCGTTTTTCAGTCTCAAAGCCATGTATATCTATTAAAAGTGATCTGCCAAAATTTTTGATAGAATCTTTAATATATTCAAACATTTTATCATGATAGAGATTATATAGTTTATGAGCAATTTTGGAGGAATTTATATACGCTTTGTCCTCATTTCTATTAAGATCTATTATACTCCTATGAATTTTTGATATTACATAATAAGGAGTTATAATATTGACACCTTTTTTGTGTTTAGTTTCAATTTGTTTTATTAAATTTTTTCCTAATTGGATCGTGTATTTATCTATTCCGAGCACTCCATTGGTTCTTTTCGGAATTCCTTTTAACTTAATAGTACCTCCGTGAGGAATAGATATAATGAGGGGATAAGACCCCTTTTTATATTCTATATACTTCTCAAATCGCTTCATAGGAAATATTATTTAAAAATAATGTAAAATAAAAAAAGAATTTAAGGTTGATTATAAAAGAGTCAGACCTCTCCAAATTATAAATACTCCAATAAACAGAACAACATTGATGATTCCAAAAATATAATATGGCCAAGGAGATTTATGGAATCTGAATAGTAAATGGGCAAATAGCCACGAACCTAGACCACCGATGGCAACAAATATTATATCCATAACAAGATTTTGGGTGCTATCTAATCTACCTTCAAATTTCAAACCTAAATCAAAAAACACAGTATTCTCGAGTACTTCCCAAAGAACTCCAATTGCGACAGTAAATAACCAAACTGCCCATAAGGGTAAGTAAACTTGAGAAGAACCCTCCTCTTTTGACATAGGAATCGTATATAATAAGGAGAAAAACAAAAAGATCCCAATCCCCCCGCATATATGTCCGATTGAATAAAAATCTATGAAAGAGATACCAACTTCATCAATGGTGTCTGCAATAAGCCAATTTCCGATCATAATTCTAATTAACTAAAATGATTAAGATTCTAATAAAAAAATCCTCTAATAAATTTGATTACATTTCTCAAATTTATCTATTTAGAATTTAGAGTTCATTTGAAAATTTTTAATAAATAAGGTTAAAGTCTTTTGAACTTCGGAAAAGTTGGATTTATTGCCTATTATGAGAAAAATTCGATTTATAGTTTTAATTCAATTATCGCAGCATTAGAAACAGCCCCAAAAATTCGGAATATTGATATATATTATGTCAAAAGTAAAAAGAAACTAATTCCCAAAATTGAGGAAGTTCTTAAAAAAAATGAGATTATTATAATTGGATTTTCAATCTTTTCGACTCAAATATGGGAAATTTCGGAGATTGTGAGAGCTATAAGAAAAAAATATCGTGAAAATGTTTATTTGATAGCAGGAGGACCTCATCCCTCAGGAAATCCAAAAGGAACTCTGGATCATGGATTTGATTATGTGTTTATTGGAGAGGCAGAAAAATCTTTCATTAAATTTATTGAACATATTAAAGAAAATAAATCTATGGAAGATATCCCCGCAATAGCTTATATTGATAAAAATGGAAATTATATTATTAACAAGAATAGAATCCAGATTGATTTAAATGATTATCCTCCATTTCCCTTAAAAAATACAAAATATGGAGCAATTGAAATAGCCCGAGGTTGTCCATTTAAATGCTATTTCTGTCAGACATCATTTATGATGGGTACCAAGGTAAGATATAGAAAGGTGGAAGAGATCTGTAAATATGTTAGGATATTAAAAAGCGAAAATCTAATAGATATTCGATTTATAACTCCCAATGCCTTTTCTTATGGATCTAAGGATGGAAGAAAGATTAATTTGAGAAGTATCGAAAAATTACTTTCAAATGTAAAGGAGATTATAGGAAAAAACGGAAGGATTTTTTATGGGAGTTTTCCCTCAGAAGTAAGACCAGAGCATGTGAATAGGGAGGTCTTACAGCTTATTTTAGACTATGCTGATAATGATAATATTATTATTGGAGGGCAATCAGGTAGTCAAAGAATGTTAGATCTATGCAATCGAGGTCATACTGTAGAGAATATTTATGAAGCAGTAAAAATCACAAAAGAATGTGGATTAAGTGCGAATGTAGATTTTATCTTTGGCTTGCCTCAGGAGAATGAAGAGGATCGTAGAGATACACGACAAGTTATAAAAGATCTTATTGTTATGGGGGCAAAAATACATCTTCATACTTTTATACCTTTACCTAAGACTCCTTTTTCTAGTGCATATCCTAAAAAATTAGATAAAAGGAATAAAGAGTTTATTAGGAGAAATTTAGCAAAAATTTATGGTAATTGGAAGAAGCATGAGAAGGTAGCAATTAAAATTTGGAGAGAGTTAAACAAGAATAATTGAAATTTTATTCTCATTTAGATACAGAGATTCGATTCTTTTTTTGTATTAGAAATCCTTCTTTTTCTAATTGCTTGATTACTTTATCAATTTTTTTAGTTTCAAATTTTAATTCTTCATACAACTCATCTAGATATATCTCTGATTTTTTCAATACTAACTTTAAAACTTTGCCTCTTAATTGCCGAGATGACCCCTTGAATTTTTTTTGTTTGTGGTAATGTTTAGAACGTTTATTTAATTCTGGATGCGTTTTTTTCAACATTACCCCGTAATCCATGAGTGCATAATACCATTCACGAGGGTTCTGTTTATCAGCAGTCTTTTTAGATAGTTCCATTATTTCTTTATCATCTACATCATCTCTTCTAGGAAAGAAAAAATAAATGTATACACGCCGAATATTTGTTTCGATGAAATAAGTGGGCTTATTAAAAGCAAAAGAAACTATTGAAGAGGCTGTATTATGACCAATTTGAGGAAAATCTTTTAATGTTTCAACATCTTGGGGAAGATTCCCTTCATAATCTTTTATAATTATTTCAGCAATATTCTTTAGCGCCACTGCTCTACGATTATAACCCAAGCCTTGCCATTCTTTTAGGACTTCATCTAAATCAGCATTAGCTAAAGCATTGAAATCTGGAAATTTATCAATAAAACTAAGAAATTTCTCAGATACTCTGCTTGTTTGAGTTTGTTGAAGCATTATTTCTGAGACTAAGACATAATATGGTTTAATTTTTTCTCGAAAGGGAAACTTGCGCCCCGATTGTTTGTAATAATCGTAAATAATTTTTTGGAAAATCTTTTTTACTTCAAGAGTTAATCCATTTTCTTTATATAATCTATGAAACTCTGTGATTAAAATAAACTACACCTAAAATAGCGACTATGATTACAAATATGATTAATATAATGAAATTTTGTGTTATTATTCATAAATTTATAATAAAATATTGTTCAAAAGAAAGTGTTTCAAGTAAAAAATATAATGGTTTTGTTAGCGTTCTTTTGTAATGTCCATTTTAAATTCTGTAACTCCTCCTTCGATTCTTCTCAAAGTAAGGGGATAATCGGCATTATCTATTATATGCAGCATTGCTTTATTCTCTAACAGGATACTTCCAGTAAATGATTTATAATTTAATTCCCGAGCTATTCGCACCAAATAATTAAGCAAAAATTTGGTTATGCCTAAACCTCTCCATTCAGGATGGACAGCAAACGCAATTTCAGCTACGGAGGGTTGATTTGTACTAAAAAAACCTCCTTCAGCTATGATCTCTTGTACCTCATTTTCTTCATGAATAGCAACAAGAATCATGCTTGTACTATAATCAATCGTTACCATCGGTGAAACAGTCTTATGGCGGAAAGCTTTCATTGGAGTAAAAAATCGATAATATCTATCCTTCTCGTTCAACGAATAAAGTAATTCTTGTATCATTCTTTCATCTGTGGGCTTAATTGGTCGTATTTTTAAAGTTTTACTATTTGGTAGATCTAATGTTGTCTCATATTTTTCGGGATACACACTTATCCTTCCTTCCACAGATTTCGGTAATTTTTGATCAGAATATACATAATTCCATTTCTTCGCTTTCTCCAATAATTCATCTCTGAAATCTGGATGAGCGATATTAATCATTTGCAGGACTCTTTCGCGAATACTTTTTCCGTACAAATAGGCAATACCCCACTCTGTAACTACATAATGGACCTCATGTCGAGGAATAACCACACCAGATCCGGGTTGAAGATTTGGAACTATTCGAGACACTATTTCACCACTATCAAGTTCTGCAGTTGATGGTAATACCATGATCGGCTTTCCCTCCGGCGCTCTGCCAGCACCTCTAACAAAATCTGCTTGACCCCCTATTCCACTATAAAATTCATGCCCAATGGAATCTGAATTCACTTGCCCTGTGATATCAACAGAAAGCGCTGCATTGATAGCTACTTGTTTTTTATTCTGGCTTATAATATACGGATCATTTGTATACTCTACCGGGTGAAATTCAATCATTGGATTGTTATCTACAAAATCATAAAGGCGTCTGGATCCCATTACAAACGAACAAATAATCTTTCCTTTATGCAGAGATTTTTTCTTACAAGTGACTACCCCCTCTTCAACGAGATCCACTACACCATCGGAAAACACTTCACTATGTACGCCTAAATCCTTTTTTTTCATTAAAGCTTTAGTAACCGCGTTTGGGATTTGTCCTATACCCATTTGGATCGTAGATTCATCTTCTATCAAAGATGCAACGTAAGTAGCTATTTTTGTTGCAACTTCACCGGGTTCATCATAAGAAAATTCAATTATATCATGGTCAACTACAACAAATGCATCAATATCGTCCATTTTGATAAAAGAATCCCCCAAAGTTCTTGGCATATTCGGATTAATTTCAGCAATTACATAATTAGCTGCTTCTGCTAAGGGTTTGACTATATCTACATTAATACCATAACTGCAGAAGCCGTATTGATCGGGAGGGGAGACTTGGATTAATGCTGTATCTAGATGCATTTGACCACTTAAAAATAAGGCAGGTATTTCTGATAAAGGCATAGGAGTATAATCAGCTTGACCACGCTGAACAGCTCCTCTTAAACTTTTTCCAATAAAAAACGCATTATGTCTGAATAAATCCTCAATTCCCCCTACTTTTTTATAATATTCAAGATCCGATAAACTGAGAAAATGAATTATTTCTATATCTGGTAATTCAGGACTTAATTCTATTAACTTTTCAGTTAAATCTAATGGTTCTGATAATCCTGAATCGATGAAAATTCGATCAGCGGGATTTATAAAGTCTCTAATAGCTTTCTCAAGAGAGACCTCCTTATTTTTGTATTTCTTTAAATACTCATTATTAACAGTTCTTTTTCCCGGTTTTTTTTCTTTTTTTTCAGAAACCTTTATCACCTAATTAACTATAAAAGATAGGTTATGATTAAACTTTATTTTAAAATTTATCTGGAGTTCTAATAAATCTCAGTATTTAAAATTAATTACGATGATAAAGCGTATATTTAAAATTTATAAATAAGTAAAAAAATAAGAGATTTTATGATAATTCATTATATTTCTTCTTTATTTTATTTATTCGATTTCTGTTCGTATTCCAATCATATCCTCCCACACGACTTTGTGATCTCATATGTATAAGGTTTTCCTCGTCATCAAAATAGATTTCAACATCATCTTTCATCCTTAATATTAATGTGGTGAATTTTACTCGCATATATTTTTTTTTATTCTCTAAGATCTCAGTTCGACTTATTGAAGTGATGACTTCAAGCATTTTTTGCTTGGCCTCCTCTACTGAAGTTTTCAAGGGGAGCGGCTCAATATAATATTTTTCATCATCTTTAGGTGCTTGAGTTGAAACACAGATGTGTTTTTCTGGGCACGGATAAAATTTTCCATCCTCCATTAACCCAACTTTTCTCTCTTCAGAAGGCATGTTTATTAATCCTCTATAAATTGGATTAATAGTTATTAACTCAAACAAATATTAAAGATTTGAGTCTTTAAAAAATAAAAATTTCAAGGTTTTAATTAACTAAATAAAACCAAATGGTATTTGGAATTTATAAAATGATTATTTGAATTTCTATTTTATAAAAACTAACTTTAAGTAGAGAGAATCTCAATGTTTCTTATTAATAATCTAAATTAAAAATTTGGTGAATTCGGTGAAAGATAAGTTTGAGATGGTAGGAAGTAAAATTCAAGAATTTTCACTTCCTAATTCACGCGGAGAGGAAACAAACATACGAGACTTACAAGGGAAGAATGTTGTAGTGATATTACTCAGAGATATTAACTGACCTTATTGCAGATGGCATATTGGCCATTTAAGGAGAGATTATGATAAGTTTCAAGCACAAAATACGGAACTATATCCAATTTTAGTCGATAAAAAGGAAAACGCAGAAAAGATGGAACAAAAATATGCGAGAAATACATATCCTATATATTATGATAAGAAAGAGAAAGTTTCGAAGATGTTAAATCAAGAGAAAAAATTACTTAAATTAGGGAGAATGCCCGGTTTATTGATATTAGATAAGGATAATGTAATCAAATATGCATATTACAGCGATTCGATGAAAGATATTCCCGAAAATGATGAATTGTTTGAAATAATTGAAAATTTGAATAATTAATGATTTGGAAAGAATAGAGAAGTAAATGATAGTCTCTATTCTTAAAAGTTAGCCACACTTCCAAATCCCACCTATTTTTTATTTTTATTTTTATTTTACCTTGAAATAATTTTATCAAAATTTATTATATATACCAATAAATTTTTTCATTTGAAGTGATAAAGTAAATGATTAAATTTTTTATTATAAAATATATATAAATCCTAAGAAACCAATTTATGAAAAATTAATCAAAAATATTTAAAAATAAATAAATGTGAAAAATATGGGATTAAAATTAGCATCTACATTAGCCGTAACAGCATTATTTGCTCTTATATATGCGGTAGTATTTGCCATAATGGTTTGGTTCGTGGGAACTGCATGGTGGTCTCTGGTGTTAATGATTGGGTTTACTGTTGTAATTGTTTTGATCCAATATGGTGTTTCTCCTTATTTAATTCAATGGGTCTATGATATTGATTGGATGGATTATGCAGTATATAAAGCGAAATATCCGCATCTAGCTGAATCTCTTGATAAAGCTGTAAATCTTAATAAAATAAAAATGCCGCGGTTGGGTATTATTCATGATAAGAACCCAAATGCATTCACGTTCGGCCATACAAAAAATAATGCACGAGTTGTCCTAACAGATGGAATCTTGGAATTCTTAGATAAAGATGAACAAAAAGCTGTGTTAGCACATGAACTAGGACACGTAGTTCATTCAGACTTTATTCTTATGACAATTGTGTTTGCAATTCCGATGATATTATTAACAATTGCACGATGGGCATATTACGCCAGTCGATTTGGTTTAAGGGGAGGTGATAGTGATAGAGCTGGGTCGATTTATCTTGCTTTAATAGCAATTTCCATCCTTTCGTATATATCATATTACATCGGCTTTTTAATCGCTTTAATTGTGAGTAGGATAAGAGAATATTATGCGGACGAACATTCAGCAGAATTGTTAGAGAATCCAAATCATCTTTCCACAGGACTTGTTAAGATTGCATACGGTTTGGTGGCAGATCAAGGAGTTAAAATTGAAGAACGCAACCGGTCAAAAGTCCGTGGTTTGAAGGGTTTAGGGATATTCGATCCAAAACAAGCAAGTAGCTTGGCAATTGAGGCCGTGGGAAAAACCGGTGTATATTCAAAGGAGGCAATTGAAGCAGCAGCCGCATGGGATCTTTATAATCCATGGGCAAAATATTTCCAAGTTTTTAGTACACATCCTCTTCCCGCAAAGAGGATTCAGCGTTTAAATCGACAATGCAGAGAATATGGAATAGAGCCTGAAATAGATTTCTCTAAAGCAAAAGAAATAAAGGAGGAACAAGCAGGTAAATCTATGGTTGGTGAATTTCTTACTGATTTATTCTTTAAGCAACTTCCAGCAATTATTTTCATCTTATTCTTAGCATTCACTATCGCATGGATCTTTGATTTTCTAGGATTTTACACTTTACCCTTTGGATTAGGAATTGCACCAGAACAAATGCTTCTCGCTTGGGGAATAGGATTCTATCTCATTGGATTTGGATTTATCTTTCGTACTCAATTTATGTATCGTAGTGGATTTGAACCAATGAAAGTAGTAGATTTAGTAACCAAAGTCAAAGCCTCTCCAGTAAGATGCATACCTGCGATTATTGAAGGTAAAATCATAGGAAAAGGAGTTCCGGGCTATTATTTCAGTGATGATATGTATTTCCAAGACGAAACAGGGATTATGTATATTGATTATCGTTTTGGAATAGGATTAGTAGATTTTTTCTGGGCGATCAGGCGTGTACCTGAGTTAATAGGGAAATCAGTTCGTATTCAAGGCTGGTATAGAAGAGGTCCCTCTCCTTACATTCAAGTTGATAAACTCTATGTTGGAAACAGGACATTCAAAAACTACAGCAAACATTTGACCTACGTTTGGGCAGTAATTTGTTTCATTATTGGAGCAGTACTGTTCTATTTCTGGTTCACAATATAAAATAATAATTATCTTTTTTTATTTCATTTTTTATTTAGTTTGAATAAATTTGAGCAGTAGGCTTTTTCTAATTTGAAATACGTAATCTAAAATCCTAAACAAAAAATTTATTTTTCCTTGAATTCCTATCTTCATTATGGGGAAGAATGAAAATCAGCGCGTAGAGTTAATGAGCCCTCTTAAAAACTACAAATCTTTAAATGCAGTTTTGAATAATACAGACTCAGTTTATTTTGGGGTCGAGGACTTAAATATGAGAGCATATGCGGATAATTTCAAGCTGGATGATCTTTCTAATATTGTGGATAAGTGTCATTCTAACTATGTAAAAGCGTATTTAACCCTTAACGTTCTTGTTTATGAAAATGAGTTCAATCTCATAGAAAAAATTTTAGATGCTTGCATTAAAGCTGAGTTGGATGCGGTAATTGTGCATGATGTTGGGATTATTAAATTAGCAAAAGAGAGAGGGTTAGATTTTCATATATCTACACAAGCTAATATTTCTAATTCCTATTCAGCTAAATTTTATGAAGAACTTGGCGCAAAACGACTAATTTTCGCTCGTGAATTATCTTTAAATCAAATTAAAGAGATAAAATCTAAATTAAAGAATGTAGAAATAGAAACATTTGTTCATGGTGCCCAATGTACCTCAATTTCAGGGAGATGTTATTTTTCTGCTGAAATATGTGGTTCTCAGGAATATTCTGCAAATAGGGGTAAATGTACGCAACCTTGTCGAGGAAAATGGACAGTAATAGATCAAGAAGATAATAAATTACTCTATGATGGAGTTTTTTTCATAAATGCGAAAGATCTCTGTATGATTGAATATATTCCAGAATTAATTGAAGCGAACATAGATGCATTTAAAATAGAAGGAAGAATGAGAGATCCAATCTACATTGAAACTGTAACCCAATGTTATCGAGAAGCGATAGATGCCTATTATGAGTCAAACTTCTCTGAGGACAAAGTAAAACATTGGCTTTCTCAACTTAAAAAAGTATATAATAGAGGATTTACTACTGGATTTTATTTTGGTATGCCAAAGGGTGAAGAAATATCAAGATATGAACATGGCAATATTTCAGATTACCGCAAGAAGGAAATTGGAAAAGTAATCAATTATTTTCCGGAGAAAAAAGCAGCTAAACTCTTACTTCATAGAGGCAAACTACGATTAGGTGACGAGATCTTCATTATAGGAAAAAATACAGAGACATATCTTCGGCAAAAAATTTTCTCAATCCAAATAAAAAAAAAGAAAAACCTAACGGAGACACCCATTATTTCTAAAGGAAATCATTTAGCTGTTGGGATTAAAGTTGATAAGCCTGTGAAAAAAAATGATAGTGTGTATATATTAACAAAAAAACTTTGAATTTGGTTTTAAAAATCCCTAAATTCGAACTCAGAAAAAATTGATTTAATAATTTCTTTTTCGCCTTTTTCTAACCAAGTTGATCTACTATAAGCACTAGTTTTGCCTAATTGAGGAATTTTTGACAGCCATAGAGGATTATAAGGTAATAACTCAATTTTTCGTATATTTAGCTCTTTTAAATAATCCTTCCATGCGGCAAGATTGTCTATATTAGTGGTAATATCCGGTATTAAAGGTATTCTTGGCAATAATTCGATAGTTTCCAGTTCTAATAATGTTTCGAAATTTTGTAAGATTAGTTTATTATCCACTCCACAATATTGTTTGTGAAGCTGAGGATCAAAAAGTTTAAGATCAAAATATATTAAATCTAAATAGGGTAAAACTGACTCCTTAAATTCATTATAATTAAAATAACCACATGTTTCTAAACATATATGAATATTATGCTTTTTAACTTCAGGCAATAATTCTCTTAGAAATCTTGGTTGCATTGTAGC
>Ga0209918_1000747_pt1 | contig 19916 bp, 18 predicted proteins | sample SalPonD_shore_MG_FD_185712 | JGI IMG/M metagenome (GOLD analysis project Ga0209918, IMG submission 185712) | Salt pond soil microbial communities from South San Francisco under conditions of wetland restoration - Salt Pond MetaG... | ecosystem: Environmental > Aquatic > Marine > Intertidal zone...
CAGCATATGCAACCCGAGGCTGGACCCTTCGCTGACCGGCTTCAACACCACGGGATAACGCAGCGGCCCATCCTCACGGATCGGGATATCGACCGGCACCTTGAGTCCGGCCTGCGCCAGCACCGCCTTGCAGAGCTGCTTATGCATGCACAACCCGGATGCAGCCACGCCGGAGCCGGTATAGGGGATCTGCAGAATCTCCAGCAGCCCCTGGATGCAGCCGTCCTCGCCCCAGCGGCCGTGCAGTGCGATCACCGCCACATCCAGTCCAGCCTCCATGACGTGTTTCGGCCAATCCTTCTTCAGGTCAATGCCGACGGCATCAATCCCCTCGTTCCTGAACGCCTTCAGCATGGCGTTGCCCGAACGCAGCGAAACCTCTCGCTCGCCGGAGACGCCGCCCATCAGTACGCCGACACGCCGTGCGCTCATGGCATCTCCTCCATCAGCATGCGCACCTCCGGCTCGAGACGGACACCGAAGCGGCTCTCCACCTCCTTCTGGGCACGGCGAATCAGTGCCAGCACATCGGCGCTGCTCGCACCCCCCTCGTTGACGATGAAGTTGGCATGCATTTCGGAGATGCGCGCATGGCCGACCTGCACCCCCTTCAGTCCCGCCGCCTCGATCAACCGGGCGGCATGGTCCCCCGTCGGGTTCTTGAAGACCGAACCACAGTTCTTCTGTGCCAGCGGCTGTGTGCTGCCGCGGCGGTAGCGCATCTCGCGCATGCGCTCGCGCACCGCCTCGGCCACATCCCGTTTCAGACGGAAACGGGCGGATAGCACGAGGCTCCCGCCGGGCAGCGCCGTGTGGCGGTAGGTCATGGCCAGATCGCGCGCATCCAAACGCGCCTCGCTGCCATCGCGCCGGACGATCTCGACCGTCTGCAGGGTGTCGGAGACCTGCTGCCCGAAGGCGCCGGCGTTCATCACCACCCCGCCGCCGATATCGCCCGGCACCGTGGCCATGAACTCAACCCCGGCCAGCCCCGCGTCGGCACAGCGCTGCGAGAATTTCCCCATCCGGACGCCGGCCTCGGCCGTGGCCTCGTCATCGTCGATACGCACCTGTTTCAGGCCACCGAGATCGAAGACGATGCCCGGGAAGCCCTGATCGGAAATCAGCAGATTGCTGCCGCGGCCGAGCGGCAGGATAGCGATATCGTCAGGAACCGCCTTCATAGCCGGTGCTACCGATGCCCGTCCCTTCGGCTGGAAATACCAGCGGGCTAGACCGCCCACACCCAGCGTGGTGTGGCGCGACATCGGCTCGTCGCGCCGTAGCTGCCCTAGGGGCGCCAAAGTCGATTCCCAGCCGCTCATGCCGCCTGCTCCATGGCCTGGCGCAGCTCCGATGCCGTGGCACCGATCGAGCCTGCACCGATCATCAATACCACCTTACCCTCGGCCAAGCGCCGGCGCGCCAGCGCCATGGCCGTCTCCATATCCTCGCAGAGGCTGACACTGCGGTGGCCGCGCACCCGCATTCCCTCCATTATGCGCCCGGAGGTCACACCTTCGATCGCCGGTTCGCCGGCCGGATAGATCGGCAGCAGTACCACCTCGTTGGCCTCGTCGAAGGCGCCAAAGAACGCCTCCATCAGATCGCGGCTACGCGTATAGCGGTGCGGCTGGAAGATGACGCAGAGTTCGCGATCCGACCAGCATTCGCGCGCTGCCGCCAGCGTTGCCTCGATTTCGCAGGGATGATGGGCGTAATCGTCGACCAAGATGCCACCTTCCAGTGTCGTGCACTGGAAACGCCGCTGGATACCGGAGAAGGAGGCCAACGCTTGGCGGATATCATCCGCCGGAATATCGAGCGCGCGCAACACGGCCACCGCTGCCAGGGCATTCTCGGCGTTGTGCCGGCCCGGCATCGGCAACATGAACTCGCCCAGCAAAGCGCCGCCGTTCAGCCCTACCTTCAGATGCTGGATGCCGCTCTCCGCCCGGCTCTCGATCAGATGGATATCGGCCTGCGGGCTGCTGCCGTAGGTGGTGACTGGCCGGTGCAAACCTTCGCGCAGCGCTGCCACATGCGGATGCTCGTGGTGCATTACGACACGACCGTAGAAGGGGGTCTTGTTGACGAACAGCCGGAAGGCCTCCATCAGGTGGTCGAAGTCGCCGTAGTGCTCCAGGTGTTCCGGATCGATATTGCTGACGACCGCGATAATCGGCGAGAGCTGCAGGAAGGAGCCATCGCTCTCGTCCGCTTCGGCCACCAGCCACGGGCTTTCGCCCAGATGCACGTTGTCGCCGCTGGCGATAAGACGTCCGCCGATCACATAGGTCGGATCCAGCCCGGCCGCCTCCATACCGTGCGCGATCATCGAGGTGATGGTGGTCTTGCCGTGGCTGCCGGCGACCGCGATCCCCTCCTTCATACGCATCAGCTCAGCCAGCATCTCCGCCCTCGGGATAACCGGAATACCCCGCTCTCGGGCAGCCACCAGCTCGACGTTGTCCGGCAGTATGGCCGAAGAAGCAACCACGACCTGCGCAGCGCCCAGATGATCAGCTCTGTGGCCGGGGAAGACGCGAATGCCCAGCGACCGAAGACGCTGCACGTTGGCGTTCTCGGATTGATCGGAACCCTGCACGGCAAAGCCCTGGTTGTGCAGCAACTCGGCGATACCGCTCATGCCGATGCCGCCGATGCCGGTGAAATGAATGCACTGGACGTAACGCTTCATGGCTGCACCCCCAGCCACGGTGCCAGCAGCTCGGTGAAACGCTCTTCCGTGTCCGCCGGCACCGCCTCCCGCGCTGCCCGACTCATACCAGCCAGCCGTTCATTCTGGAACAGCACCTGCAAGGCTTCGGCCAGTCGTTCCCCGTCGCTCTGACCCTGCTCCAGGACGATGGCACCATTCCGGTCGGCCAGCACACCGGCATTACGATGCTGGTGATGATCGGCCGCATGCGGCAATGGGATGAAAAGCGCCGGCATGCCAACCGTGGCGGCTTCGCTGACCGTCATGGCACCAGCACGGGCCACCAGCAGGTCGCCGCTGGCGTAGAGCGCCGGCATCTCCGAACAGAATTCGATCACCTCGGCCTCGACGCCGGCCTCGCGGTAGGCCGCCGAGACCTGCTCGACACGACCCGCGCTGGCGCCGGCCACATGCGTCACCGTAAAGATGTGACCTGCCCGCCTAAGCCGGGCGCAGACCTCGGGCAGGGTCTCGTTGAAGAAGACGGCGCCCTGAGAACCGCCTAGCACTAGCAAGCGCGGCGGCGTATGCGCCTGCCAGACGACCTGCCGCAGGGCCGGATTGACTAGATTGCCGGTATGCACGCACTTCCCGTCCGGGAGCTCGGAAGCCGCCTCGGCAAACCCGAGCGCGACCTTCCCACAGAACGGGGCCAGACGGCGATTGACCATGCCGGGCACCGCATTCTGTTCGTAGAGCACCACCGGGATTCGGCGCAGTACGGCAGCGGCCACCCCCGCCACGCTGGCGTAGCCCCCCACACCGACCACCAGCCGTGGACGGCGCCGGCGCCAGTGACGCCAGATACGCAGAACCGCTCGCGGCAGCTCCCACATCAGCACACGCAGCTTCTGCGCCATTCCGGCGCCCTGAACACTGTGCATGGCCAGCAGCAGCACAGACTCGCCCCGTTCAGGCAATAGGCTTGCCTCCAAACCGCGCTCGGCACCGATAAACTCCACCTCGAGACCGGGCCAGTGCCGTCGTGCGGTATCGGCCAGCGCACAGGCTGGCATCACATGGCCACCGGTACCGCCACCGGCAATGCAGAGAAGCGGGGCGGCGCTCATGGCTCTCCCCTCCGGCTGTTGACCGGGCTGTGACGCTGCACCGAGAAGAGCAGGCCCAGCAGGATGAAGCTGCCAAGCAGGGCGCTGCCGCCGTAGCTCATCAGCGGCATCGGCATCCCCTTGGTCGGCAGGATGCCCATAGCCGCCCCCATGTTGATGAAGAAGGCCGCTGCCAACAACAGCACGCAACCCAGCGACAAGAGGCGCGGGAAGGTCTCCTTGACGCGGAAGGCGAGCAGCAGACCTCGCCACAATACGATGGAGAAAAGCAGGATCAGCCCCAGCGTCCCCGACAATCCGAGCTCCTCGGCCAGTACGGCGGTGATAAAGTCGGTAAAGGGCTCGGGCAGGTAGAAGAGTTTCTGGACCCCCTGGCCCAGCCCCACGCCATGGACGCCGCCAGCCCCGAAAGCGATCATCGACTGCACCAGCTGATACCCCTTGCCCAACGGATCGGCCCATGGATCAAGGAAACTGAGCAGCCGCTGCACCCGGTAGGGTTCGGCGATAAGGATCGCCGAACCGATCGGCACGACGCAAGCAAAGAGCGAAAGCAGATGCGGCAGCGGCACACCGCCGACAAACCACATCGCCATGCAGACGGAGACCAACAGCACGGCGCTGCCGAAATCGGGTTGAAGCAGCAGCAGCAACACGGCGATGCCAAGCACCACCAGCATGGGCGCAAGCCCGGTAGAGAAGGTTTTGAGGCGATCGGGAAAGGTCGCCATGTAGTATGCCATGTAGATCACCACCACCGGCTTGAGCAGCTCCACCGGCTGCAGCGTCAGGCCGAGCATCGAGAACCAGCGCCGGGCCCCGTTGATCTGAGCTCCCAGCCCGGGGATCAGCACCAAAATCATCAGTGTCATGACGCCCAGCAATAGCGGCATCACCGCCGCACGCCACCAGTCCACATCGACACGGGAGATATACCACATCAGCACTAGGCCGACCGGCATATAGACCGCCCAGTGACTGATGATACGCATGGAGTCTCCGTAGCGCACCTGTGCGATGCTCATGCTGGCACTGGCCACCATCACGACGCTCAGTGCGCAGAGGATGATCACTCCTGTCAGCATGATGTGGTCGAAACGGTTCAGGCGTTTCATGCTGCCTTCTCCAGCGACGCCACAGCATCGATGAACCTACCGCCACGTTCGGCATAATCGCGGAACTGATCCTGGCTGGCCGCGGCCGGCGCCAGCAGCACCGGCTCCGCCTCGGTATGCGACGCCGCAGCCACCACCGCACGAGTGATGTTGCCGACCACGCTGTAGGGCACGCCCGCCCGCTTCAGCAGATCGACATACGGCTTCGGATTCTTGCCAATCACAAAGGCGTGCGCCACATGCCTGCGCACCACCTCGACCAAGGGGGCCAGATCGACTCCCTTGGGCAGACCGCCGCAGATCCACAGAGCGCGATCGAAGGCGGCCAGCGCTGCGGCTGCCGACGAGGGGTTGGTCGCCTTGGAGTCGTCGAACCAGCGGTGCCCTGCCTTTTGACCGACCAGCTGCAACCGGTGCGGAAGGCCGCGGAACGAGGTCAGAGCTTCATGGATCACGCCTACGGAGACGCCGAAATCGGCTGCGGCCTGCGCCGCCACCGCCAGATTGAGGAATTGATGGGCACCGCAGACGAGCAGCTCGCCCACATCCACTGAATGGCGCCGCTCCCCCTGATGCCAGAAAAGATAGCTTGCACCATCCTGATGCAACAGCCCAGCATCGGCCTCCTCCACCGTACCGAAACGTCGTACCCGCACACCCCGTTTCTGCAGCGTGCCGGCCGTCTCGTCCCAACGCGATTCGACCGGCAGCACGGCCGTATCCCCCTCGCCCTGATCCTCGAATATGCGCAGCTTAGCCGCCTCGTACTGCGTGGGATCGACATGCATATCGACATGATCGGGCTGCACGTTCAGCAGCGCCGCCCAGTGCGGATGAAAGCGCTGCCGGCAACGCTCGAGTTGAAAGCTGGAGAGCTCTAGGGCAGCTCGTTCCGGCTTGTGCAGGCCATCCAGCAGATCAAGCATCGGCGTGCCGATGTTGCCGCCCGTTTCTACACCGCCGGGGAGCGTCTCCAGCATCGTGCCGATCAGACTCACTGTCGTGGTCTTGCCGTTCGTTCCGGTCACCGCCAGCAGCTCACCCCGGAAAGCCTCGATGAACAGATCGAGATCGCCGACCACCGGAACCCCGGTCTGACGAGCTTGCCGCAGGGCGGGGTGTTGCCAAGGCACGCCGGGGCTGACGACGATCCGCGCGTACTCGGCTAGCCCGGCCGACTCCAGCTTGCCGACATGGAGCGGCATATCGATATCCTCGGGAAGATTCACGGCCTGTTCGTCGAACCCCTCACAGGAAATATCCTGGCGCATCAGAAATCGCGCCACCGAACAGCCGGTGCGTCCCATGCCGACCACCGCGGTATCGAGTTTCACAGCCGGACTCATCGTATCTTCAGCGTGGACAGAGCGATTAGCGACAGGATCAGCGAGATGATCCAGAATCGGACGATGACCTTGGGCTCTGCCCAGCCCTTGAGTTCGAAATGATGATGGATCGGCGCCATCCGGAATACCCGTTTGCCGGTCATCTTGAACGACATCACCTGCACCATCACAGAGACCGCCTCCAGCACGAACAGACCGCCGGCGATCGCCAGCAACAGCTGCTGGTGCACGGCGCTAGCGACGAAACCGAGTGAACCGCCCAGCGACAACGCCCCGACATCCCCCATGAACACTTGGGCGGGATAGGTATTGAACCACAGGAAGCCGAGACAGGCACCGACCATGGCGCCGCACAGCACCGTCAGCTCACCGGCACCCGGCACGTGAGGGATCATCAGATAGTGGGCGAACTTCACATGGCCGGAGAGATAGACCACGACCGCCAGTGCGGTGGCCACCATGAAGGTGGGCGCCACAGCCAGCCCGTCGAGTCCATCGGTCAGGTTGACGGCATTAGAGCTGCCGACCAGCACCAATACTACAAACGGCGCATACCACCAGCCCATGTGCCACTGCTGCTTGAAGAACGGGATATCGATCACCGGATCGGTCAGATGCATCAGCCCCAGAGCGGTAATCCCGCCGAACAGCACCTGCATCGACAACTTCCAGCGCCCCGACAACCCCTTCGAGTCGTTCTTCGAGATCTTGAGATAGTCGTCATACCAGCCGATGACGCCGTAGGAAAGAGTGAGGAAGAGAGCCAGCCAGATGAAGGCATTCTTCAGATCGGCCCAGAGCAGTGTGGAAAGGAACATGGCGATCAGGATCAGCCCGCCGCCCATGGTCGGCGTGCCTGCCTTGACCAGATGCGTGGCCGGACCATCGTTGCGGATCGGCTGGCCAGCGCCCTGATAACGGCTTAGCCAGGCGATGAAACGGGGGCCCATAAACCAGCAGACCACCAGCGCCGTCAGCAGGGCGTAGACCGTCCGGAAGGTAATGTACTGGAACAGGTTGAAAAAACTGTACTGGTCGGAGAGCGGATAGAGGAGGTTATATAGCACGAGACGCCTCCGTCAGTGTCCGCACCACGGCATCCAGCCCCATACTGCGGGAGCCCTTCACCAACACCGTATCGTGACTGCCCAACGACCATGCATGCACGGCCCGGATCGCACCCTCCGCATCGGGCACCCAGACCGCCTGAGCATGGCGTTCCGCCAGCTCCTGCATCAGCGGCCCGACCAGTACGACCTCTTCGATCTCCGACAGATTCAGCCCCGCATGCTGCGAGACGGCATCGTCGCCGAGCTCGGCCATATCGCCCAGCACGGCGAAGCGGCGCCCCGGCAGTTGCCGCAGGGTATCAAGCGCTGCGGCCATCGATGCCGGATTGGCATTGTAGGCATCATCCAGAAGACGACAGCCGCCCGAGCCGGTCAGTGGCTGCATGCGGCCGGCCACCGGACGCCAGGACGCCAGGGCGGAGGCGACCTCACCTAGTCCAACCTGCAGAAGCCGACACACCACCGTCGCAGCCAGGGCCATATCGGCCGCCCAATGCTCAGCCGGCAGCGGCAATTGCAATTCGGCGTTATCCCAGCCCAGTTGCAACTGCAGCGTGCATCCCTGCATGCGCCAGCGCACAACCCCCGCCGTATCACTCTCCATCTCAAGGCAGTCGAGCGCATCCGGGTAGCAGCCCTCCTTGCGAAGTCGCTCCGCCACACCGGCACCCAATACACACCACCCACCGGGCCGCGTCGTCGTCAGCAGTCTCGCCTTCTCGCGTACCACACCGGAGATCCCGCCGAGTCCTTCGCCATGTGCCGCCGAAAAGCCGGTGATCACGCTGATGTCGGGCTGCACCATCGATGCCAGCCTCGCCATCTCGCCCGTGACACTGATGCCGCACTCGATCAGTGCAGCCGCCTCATCGCCCCGAATCGCCAGCAACGTCTGCGGCACCCCGACAAGGTTGTTGTCGTTTCGCCGGGTGGCGGCCGTACGCTTTCCGAACGCATGGAAGAGATGCTCCAGCATGCTCCGGACGGTGGTCTTGCCAAAGGAGCCAGTCATCGCCACCACCGGCATCTGCAGCTGCTGGCGCCAAGAAGCCGCGATATCGCCGAGTGCACAGAGTGTATCCTCCACCGCTAGGCGCGGCAGATCGATATCGGCCCAGGCAGGCATACCGGCATAATCGCCGATCAGTGCCGCAGCACCCCGTCCGGCTGCATCCCGGCCGAAACGGTGACCGTCGAAACGGGGTCCGCACAGGGCAAGGAAGGCCTGACCCGCATTCAGCTCGCGCGAATCGGTGCACAGCCCTTCGACGCAGCCGGGCGCCTCGCCCTGCCACTCTCCCCGCGTCGCCTGCTGCAGCTGCTGCCCAGTCATGCGCATGCCTTGAAACTCTTGAGGTGATCCCGGTCGCGCAGCGCCTCGGCGGCCACCTCGATATCACTCCACGGCAATCGCCGACCCTCCACCTCCATGTAGGTTTCGTGCCCCTTTCCGGCAATCACCAGCACATCCCCGCTTTCGATCTCGGCCACCGCATCGGCAATGGCCTGACGCCGATCCAGCTGCAGATGCACATCGGCCGGATAAGGTTGCGGCATGCCCTGCACGATCTCGGAGGCGATCACCTCGGGCACCTCGCTGCGGGGGTTGTCCGAGGTCACCCAGACCACATCGGCAAGCCGCACGGCGATACCCCCCATCTCCGGCCGCTTCTCGCGGTCACGCTCACCGCCGCAGCCGAACACCAACATCAGCCTGCGGCGGGTAATCGTGCGCGCAGTGGCGAGGCAACGCTCCAGCGCCTCCGGCGTATGGGCATAATCGATGAAAATCTGCTGACGACCGATCCCGAGCGGCTGCATTCGACCCGGAGGTGCGCTGATACCGTTCAGCAGAGCGGGAATCTTCTCCAGCGGAACCCTGAAGAGGCTCAACAGCACCAGTGCCACGCAGGCGAGATTCTCGGCATGAAAATCGCCAAGCGGGATATCCTCGACCAGCACCTCTTCATTCTCGGACAGTGCTGAGCGAAAGCGCACCATGCCCGGCAACTCCTGCTCCCATGCCAGAGAAAGCTCCTGCCGATACAATCCGTGTCCGAAACGCAGCGCTGTCTCCGGCGCGCGGGCATTGGCCTCGTCGGCATCGGCATTACAGATCACGATGCCACCCTGTTCGGCCACGTCGCGCACAAATCCCGTCTTGATATCGGCATAGGCAGCGAAACCACCGTGGTCCTGCAGATGATCGTGACCCAGATTGGTCCATATCGCAGCATCCATCCTGAGCCCGGCGATGCGCTGTTGCGCGATGCCGTGCGAAGAGACCTCGCAGACCAGCGCCGGCATTCCCGCCTCTGTCGCCACCGCCAGCAGTCGGTGCATGGTCAGGAGCGAGGGGGTCGTATTGCCAAGGTCGACCACATCCTCCGGTCCACGCATCCAGCCCAACGTGCCGATCGACCATGCCTGGCCATGCAGTCGCGATAGCGCGTCGCGCAACATCCACGCCACACTGGTCTTGCCATCCGTGCCGGTAATGCCGATCAGCCTGACCTCGCTCTTCTCAGTCCCAAACCAGCGCCGGAGCAATCGACCGACGACCTCCATGTCATCCAGCACCAGATGCGGCAACGCCACATCGTAGGTGTGCCCCACCGAAATGATCGCGCTGGCGCCGGCCTCGGCTGCCTGCTCGACGAAGGTCTGCGCCCGCTCTCCTGCACGGGGGAGACAGAGGAATGCGTCGCCGGGACGGATGCTCCGCGAGTCGTCACTGATGCCGCTCACCTCGACCTCGCCGCTCGGCACGCCATCCTCGCCGGCAATCTGCGACAGGGTGCGTACGGGGCGCTCGGTCAGTGTCATCAGTTCGTCCAGATCAGTCATCAAGCCACACCTCGACTGCACCGCCCTCCGGCATCTTGCTCAGCGGGGAGGGCGACTGTTTGGCAACCCAGCCACTGCCGTGCACATGCAACTGATAGCCGCGACTGGCCAGCATGTTGCGGACCTCGCGCAGCGACTTTCCGAACAGCGTGGGGACGGTCCCGGCCGGTGCTGCACTACCGTCCGAACCGGACACATGGTCTGCCACCTGCAGGGCGTGCCATGCCGGCGACGGCTGGGAATCTTCCGGCGGCAGCCCCAGATAGGGCAACACGGCCGATGCGACATTGCGGAAAATCGGCGCGGCCACCACGCCGCCATAGATGCTCTTCTGGGGGCGATCGACCGTGACGGCGATAACCAGACGCGGATGATCGGCCGGCACCATACCGGCAAACACGGCTGTGAACTGTCCCTTGGCATAGCCGCCGTGCCCATCCGGTTTCTGCGCCGTACCCGTCTTGCCGGCGACCGGATAACCGGCTGGCACGGCCAGTGCGCCGGTACCGTCCGGACTGGCCGCCTTCTCCAGCATACGCCGCACGGTATCGGCGATATACTCCGGCATCACCCGTTTGGGTGGGCGCACGGAAGCCCCCTTGACCAGTTTCGGATGCACACGCATTCCACCGTTGGCTAAAACGCAAAAGGCCGTTGCAAGCTGCAACGGCGTGACTGCGACACCCTGCCCGAAGGCGATGGTGGCCGTTTCGACCGGCCCCCATCGATTGCTGGGCAGCAGCATCCCGGGTGATTCGCCGCTTAATCCGATACCTGTTTTGCGCCCTAGTCCTACCGCCGAAAACATTCGGTACATCGCTTTCGGTCCGATATCCGTCGCCAGCTTCGCGGCTCCGATGTTGCTCGACTTGGCAAGAATGCCAGTCAGATTGAGCCACCCCTCGGGATGGTCGTCATGAATGACATAGTCCGCCACCCGGAAACGCCCCTTCTCGCAGAAGACACGGGAACTGGTTCGCCAGTGCCCCGATTCGAGAGCGGCGGCAATGGTGAAAGGCTTGAGCGCCGAACCGGGCTCCAGCATGTCCGTTACGGCGCGGTTGCGCCACTCGCTGGGCTTGAATTTACCGAAATTGTTGGGGTTGTAGCTGGGCCAGTTGGCCATCGCCAGCACCGCCCCGTCGCGGGGACGCATGACCACGATGGAGCCGCCCTTGGCCCCCTGCCGCTTGACCCCCTCGACCAGTGCGGCATAGGCAAGGCTCTGAATCGTAGCGTCCACATAAAGTTGGGCCGCCTTGCCGGGCCTCGGCTTCTGCAGCCATACGCCACCGGGCAGGGCATGACCCCGTGCATCCCTGATGACCAGTTCTCGACCCTGACGGCCGGAGAGCCGGTGGTCGAGGCTATACTCCAGCCCCTCGAGGCCGTGACCATCGACGCCGACGAAACCGAGAAGGTGGCCGGTCTCGGGCCCCAGCGGATGATAGCGCCGCCACTCCATCTCCTGCCGAACACCTGGGATCTGCAATGCCATGACGCGCTTGGCCTTGGCTGGATCGACCTGACGGGCGAGCCATGTAAAGCCGTGCTGGCCGACCAGCTTGCGCTTCAATCGGGCCGAATCCATGCCGATCGCCTTGGCCAGATCACCGACCCGGTCCGACGGCACCTCATCGGCAATCGCCGAAATCGACGGCACCTCGATGCTCTCGGCCAACATACGCCCCCTCGCATCCTTGATCGCACCGCGCGGCGCCGCCACGGCGAACTGACGCTGACGCTGCTTTTCCGCCCTCTGCTGTAGCTTGTCAGCCTGATACCACTGAAGATCGACCGCACGGATCACCAGAATCAGGAACCCGATGGAAATCAGGCCAACGATCACCTCGAGGCGGCGGCGGACGTAGATCTCTTTGGAACCGCTCATGGACGCCATACCTGCATGGGCAGGGGCGGTGCCATGTTCAACCGCTGTTTCGCCAGCTCACGCAACCGCTCCGGGCGGGTCAGGCTGGCCAGCTCCAGCCCCAGCCGGTTGATCTCGGCCTGTGTATTCTCCACATGATGCCGGGCCAGCGTCGTCTTGTGCGCAATGGCGTAACGGCCATGTGCCAGCCAGACCTGGGCGGTGGCTAGAGCGGCCATCATCAATCCGGACACAATCCACAGACGCATCATATCCGCTCCGCCACGCGCAGCCTGGCCGAACGGCTGCGCGGATTGCGGGCCACTTCTTCAGTATCGGAGCGCAACGGCTTCTTCTGCACCCAACGCATCGTAGCCGTCCTGCCGCAGGCACATACGGGAAAGTCGGGAGGACAGACACACGGATTGACCTGCGCCTCGATCAGGTCACGTACCCGGCGATCCTCGCCGGAGTGAAAGGAGATGACGACCAGCCGGCCGCCGGCCGACAGGCGCTCGACTGCTGTCCGGATTCCCGTCTCCAGCTCCGCCATCTCGTCGTTGACCCACATGCGCAACGCCTGAAAGGTGCGTGTCGCAGGGTGAGTAGTACCGTAACGGGCATGCTTGGGAACGGCATGAAAACAGACATTCTCCAGATCAGCCGTCGTCACCAACGCCCCCTCACGGCAGGCGCGCAGGATGGCGCGGGCGATACGCCCCGCATAGCGCTCACCGCCATATGTACGGATGATACCGACCAGTTCATGTTCCGAGACATCCCGGAGGCGTTCCCCGAGGCTGCGCCCCCGCGAAGGGTCCATGCGCATATCGAGCGGACCGGCTCCCCGGAACGAAAAGCCCCTCGACAGATCATCCAGCTGCGGCGAAGAGACGCCGAGGTCGAAGCCGATCCCCTGAACCTTCTGCCACTCCATCTCGTCAAGGGCATCCGCCATCTCCGCAAAGGAGGCGTGCATGATGCGAAAGCGTTGGTCTTCGACGGCCAGCACTTCGCCTGCGGCAACCGCCTGCGGATCCCTGTCCAAACCGAGCAGGCGCCCATCGGCGGAGAGATGTGACAAAAGCGTTCGGGCATGGCCGCCGCGACCGAATGTCGCATCGACATAGCACCCATCCGGCCTGACGCACAGATAGTCGACAAAAGTCTCCAGCAGAATCGGAATATGCTCATGCGCAGCCACATCAGAAGTCCAGATCGCTCGCTTGAAGGATCTCGGTCGACTCCTTCAGCTCCTGTTTCCACCGTTGTTCGTCCCATATCTCGAAACAGTTGGTCATGCCGGCGAATACGACGCTCTTGACCAGGCCGGCATGTTCGCGCAGGGAGTGCGGCACCAGCACGCGTCCCTGCTTGTCCACGGCGTACTCGACGGCGGAGCTGACCACGCGACGCGAGAAGGAGCGCACGGCCCGGTTATTGACCGGCTGCCGACTCAACTTGTCCAGCAGGTGGCGCCACTCCTGGACGGGATAGGCGCGCAGGCAGTCATCAAAGGCGTCCCTGGCGATCACGAACCGCTCGTCGTCGTAACGCATCTTCAGGGCGTCACGGAACGCAACAGGGATGCTGACACGTCCCTTGTCGTCCATGTTGTTGATGTACTCGCCCTGGAACATGTCGCTGCGCTCACCTCCCTAGCTACATGAATGGGGGATTTACCCACAATTCCCCACTAAACGCCAATATTGACCCTAAAGGCAAGCTTGTCAATGTGATTCTGAGGGTATTGATGCAGAGATGCCACATTCGGCCATGCACGAACATCGATGAAAATACCATGAATATGGGATGCAGGATGCAGGAAGGAAGCGAAATGTGGGGACGGGTGGGGGAGCGCGGAAAGGGCCTGCCCGCGGGGGGCGGGCCTTCGACAGGGTCAGCGCGATGGGCGGCGGTTTAGCTGCGCCTCGGCCCGGTCAAGATCCTCCGGGGTATCGATGCCAACACACGCGAAATCACCCACCGTCACGGCAATGCGATGACCGTGATGCAGTGCACGTAACTGTTCGAGCTGTTCCGCCTGTTCGGTGGGAGCCGGTGCCAAATCAGGGTAACGCAGCAGGAAATCCCTGCGATAGGCATAGAGACCGACGTGCTGAAGCGGCGTAGCCGATTCAGTCCGCATATAGGGAATGGGAGCACGACTGAAGTACATGGCATGCCCCGCGGCATTGCATACCACCTTGACCACATCGGACCGGTTGAAGTCGAACTCGTCACGGAGGGGATGCGCCAATGTGGCCATCGGCAGGTCGGGTTCATTCCGGAACGGTGTCACCACCGCACGAATTGCCTCCGGGTCGATCAACGGCTCGTCGCCCTGCAGATTGATCACGATATCGCAGGCAATCTCCTGCACGGCGCAGGCTAGGCGTTCGGTACCGCTCCCACATGCCTCGGGCGTCATGCAAACCTCGGCACCTGCACCCTCCACCGCCGCGGCGATACGCGCGTCGTCGGTCGCCACGAACACACGGCCAACATCGGCCTGAAGAGCCCGCTCCACCACATGCAGAATCATCGGCCTGCCCGCCAAAGGCGCCAGCGGCTTGCCGGGCAGCCGAGTAGAAGCGTAACGGGCGGGAATACCGACTGCGATCTTCATGTGCGAATCAATAGGACTCAATCTCGTCCCAGTTGGCCGTCGCCGTACCGATCTTGCCGACCACCACGCCGGCAGCCCGATTGGCAAACTGTGCCGCCGTAAAAGGATCATCGCCCCGCGCGATGCAGGCGGTGAAGACAGCCACCACCGTGTCGCCCGCCCCCGTCACATCGAACACATCGCGGGCTGCTGTGGGGATATGATGGCACCGTGCGCCGTCATACAGCGTCATGCCCTGCTCCGAACGGGTGATCAGCGCACACATCAGACCGAGCCTTTCATGCAGCGCCTGGGCAATCGCCTCGGCATGCGCGTCATCATTCACGGGCTCCATCCCTGCCATGGCCGCAGCCTCATGGAGGTTCGGCGTAATGACACTGGCGCCCCGATAGGCCTCGGTATGCTGCGGTTTCGGATCGATCGCGATCGGCAAGGTGCCATCAAAACGGTCGATGATGCGCCGGATAAAATCGGGCGTCAGCACACCCTTTCCGTAATCGGAAAGAATCAGCGCCGAGGCCTTCGGCGCCAGCTCGGCCAGTTGGTCGAACAGACGCTGCTGTGACTCGGGGTCAACCGGATTGATCCATTCGTGATCATACCGCACCACCTGCTGATGCCGGGCAATGACCCGCGTCTTGAGGGCGGTCGGCCGTCCATTGCGCATGACCAGAACACCGTGATCATCAGAGTCAAGCTCCGCCAAGCGCTGATGCACCCACCGGCCAGGCTCATCATCGCCGACAACGCCGAGCATCGCCGTGGAGACGCTCAGGGCGTGCAGGTTGTACACTACGTTGGCGGAGCCTCCCAAACGGCGGTCGACATGATCCACTGAGACAACCGGCACCGGAGCCTCCGGCGAGATGCGGGACACGTCACCCCAAATAAACTCATCCACAATGATGTCGCCGATCACCAGAATCATCTTATGCTCGCTTACGAAAGAATTGCCGACCACTATAGAGATTTTATCGAAATGTGTGTAGCTACGATGCGATCCACTGACATCGTTTCCACGGATTGTTAGCATCAACCCTGTGCCATCAGGGTGAAAACAATGCGCCCACGGCGACGGAGGTCATGCATGGCAGCCCAGCTGGAACACTGTTCCTGTCCGTTATGTAACGCAGAGGAGACCGACGGGAAACCATACGATTTTCCACCGTATCAGGTCATTCACTGTCGCACATGCCATCTATGGTATTTGTCGCCCCGCCTTCGCGAGGAGGCGATGCTCGCCCAATATGCCGACGATACTTATTTCGAAGGCAGTGACGGTCTGCAAGAGGGGTATAGCGATTATGCTGAACAGGAGCGCTCCCTGCGCCCCACCTTCGCCCGGTTCCTGCACAAGCTGAAACAGCGAGGCATGACCGGCGGCAACCTGCTAGAGGTTGGATGCGGCTATGGTTATCTGATGGACGAGGCATGCGACTATTTCGATTACAGGATGGGCACGGATTTTTCCGCTGCAGCCGTCGAACGAGCCAAGGCACATGCTGACCATGTAGTGCTTGGCGGCATCGATGCCGTAGACCCTTCGGAGGGATTCGACTGCATCGCAGCCGTCGAGGTGATCGAGCATATCTATGACCCCAACCATTTCATTTCAGAACTGTACAGAAGACTTCGTCCTGGCGGGTGGCTAATCATGGCCACGCCGGATATGGGAAGCTACTGGCGCAAGGTCATGCAGAAACGGTGGCCCTCCTTCAAGCTGCCGGAACATGTCACCTATTACGATAGCAATACGCTGGGCCAATTATACCGACAGGCGGGATTCGAACGGACCGAGAAGCTCCCCTTCCCTCATGCCTTTCCACTCGCCGTGCTGCTCGAAAAGCTAGGGATGGGGCGCTTGCCAGCGCCAAAAATGAATATCTGGTTGCCGGGTGTGGTGCTAGCCATGGCTGCGAGGAAACCGATATGAGTTCGAAACAGCTGATCTCACTGGTCGTCCCCGCCTATAACGAGGCGGAGTGCATCGACTCCAGCATCGACAGGATTCACCAAGTGATGAAAACAAACCACGAATCCTTTGAACTTGTGATCGTCGATGATGGATCGAACGATGCAACCTGGAGCAAGATCGTTCGGGCATCGGCAACCTATCCAACCGTCAAAGGGTTACGCCTAAGCCGCAACTTCGGCAAGGAGAGCGCCATCTGTGCCGGCCTTGAGCAGACTTCCGGCGATGCCGTGATCCTACTGGATGCGGACATGCAACACCCTCCCGAGCTGATTCCGGATATGATCCAACGCTGGCGGAAAGGCGATGTCGATGTCGTGGAAGGCGTCAAATCCGATCGCGGCAGAGAGAACCTGTTCTCGCGCCTCTTGGCACAGGTGTTTTACTGGCTCATGGGGTCATTGTCAGGCCTCGATTTTGCCGGTGCCAGCGATTACAAGCTGCTTGACCGCAAGGTGGTCGAGGCGTGGAAGAGTATGGACGAGCGCAACCTCTTCTTCCGGGCCATGTCGGCCTGGGTCGGATTCAACAGGGTCCAAATCGAATTTGAAGTGGCTACACGAGAAGCTGGCACCAGCAAATGGACACAATGGAGCCTAGTCGGGCTCGCATTCAAGGCGATCGCCGCATTCTCTACCGTTCCACTGAGGATCGTCACGGTCTCAGGTGTTCTATTCTTCCTCTTCGCCATCATCATGGCGGCCAACACGCTTTACCAGTACTGGCATGGCGAGGCCGTCACCGGCTTCAGCACCGTTATTCTCCTGCTATTGATCACTTCCAGCCTGATCATGTTGGCGCTCGGCATCATCGGCGAATACATCGCCAGAATCTATGAAGAGGTCAAAGGACGTCCCCGATACATCATCGCCGAACATACAGGGAGATGATGGCCGAGACTATTCGAGATACAGCAGATAAAGGGGCGAGTTAAAAGGGGCATACTTTTTAATCAGGCTCGCATGCTTCATCGGAGTATAGGCCAATACATACACACCGTGTTCCCCCCGCCTCAAAAACCGAATACAGGGCTGCCCCTTCCGAATCTCATTGATATAGGCCACCACAGAAAATCCAACGAAGGTGACATTCTTCTGACGAATCGGCGCCATACCACGCGTATAATGTAGGACATCGGCCGCGATGGCACGAAAGGTCATCTCACCATGCCGCCTATCCCCCTTGAATACCGGCAAGGCCCAGAAGCTGAACGGAATCTTGAGAAACAGCACGATCACAATGGCCACCGACGCTGCTTTCCGGGCATTAAAATCGAGCTTCAGCAGCCAGTACGTCAGGACCAGAGAGGCCCAGCCATATAACGGCATGACATGCCTCATGCCCGAGAAGGGCGCGACCCAGTACGGGATAAAGTTGATCAACAGAATCCACAGGATAAGGTCGATATCCTTATCGGGAAAATAGCCCTTTCGCTTTGCAACGAACCATAGCACCACTAGGGAAACAGGCGCCATCCGTTCAACAAAGAGGGCGGGGATCGTAACGAGATGGCCAAGATACTTGAGAGGACTCACTTCCCTGAACCGCATGGCGATGTCGTGTACCAAACTCGCAAAGGATGCATCGGCACCAGAACCATGCATCTGCATCCAGAAAATCGGAGCCGAGAAAGCGGCCAATGACAACAGCACGTTGATCGGCCGAAAAAAGAAACGCCAGCTGTGGAAGCCATATGCCACGACAGCAAGCGTACTGAAGAAAAAAGCGTAGGCCGTAATCGCTTTTGTAAGAAAGGCGCCATTGATCAGAAGCACCGCAAGCCCATACCAAAAAACACTTCGAGATTGCGCTGCCAACCAGACGCTCACACCTGATGAAAATATGAAGAACAAGAACATGGCATCCGCATAGCCGAGCCATCCATACCAAAACTGAATCTCGCCCAGCGTCAGGAAGACTAGGGCCGCCAGAACAGCCGCATTTTTGTCCCGGAACACCTTATGAGCGAAGAGGGCTGCGACCCCGGCACTCCCTATCGAAAAAAGGATCGAGACGATGCGGAGCGGGAGTTCGATCGGCAAAAAATGCAGCCATCCGTAAAGCAGATCACCAGCCCATAAAAAGAGCGGCGGCCTGTAGAATATATTAATCAGATCCCCACTCTGCAGCATCTTCTGCAGATAGACTGCATACACACTCTCTTCACCGATAAACTGGATGTGAAGAGGAAGGAACATGAACAGCGCACTGAGAATGGTCAGCGCGATCCAGACATGTCTAATATTACCTTGAGAGGTCGACATACGCATCGTCAATCAGGTTCCCATTTTTATGCACCGATATACCGATCACAGGAAGTTCGGATGCCTCCATAAACAGCGCATTCATACAGCTTCCAGTCGATATAGCATCTCCCGCCATACCCGCTCTGCATCCATCATCTCCAGGCAGGCACTGGCACTCTGCTGGTGCCGTTCGCACCCCTCCAGCTGGCAGGGCACGCACCCCTGCTCTCCCTGCATCAACGAGATATGACTGGCACGCTGGATGCCGCCGAGCACCCACTGCCGGTACGGGCTGCGACCGGCGAACCCGTTCGGCCATGGTCCCCAGATGCGCGGATCGGTCGGACCGTAGAGCGCCACGACGGGGGTATCCGTCGCGGCGGCAAGATGGGTGTTGGCCGTATCGAGTCCGACATAGAGACGGGCGTGGTGCGCCAGACAGGCCAACTGCCGCCAGTTCAACATCCCGGCCAGAACCCGGAGGTCACTGTCGGCATAGCCGGCGGCGAGATCCTCTGCAGCCTTCACCTCATTCGGGGAGCCGGTGATGGCGACCTTGAACCCCTTGTCGAGGAGGTGATCGATCAGCTGACGCCAGCGATCCCTCTGCCACCATTTATAGGGCCAGCGGGCGAAGGGATGAAGCTGCACATAATCGGAGGAGCGCTTCCACTGCAACGCAGCCTCCACCTTGCTGGCATCCTCCTCGGACCAATGGAACCGCACGTCGCGGCACTTGGGCAATCCCGCCAGCGCCGCCATATGGATACCGTAGCTGACCATATGACTCATCGGTTCGTAGGGAATCCAGCGGTAGGAGAACCGGCGCTTCCAGGCATCCTGCTTCCTATTCCCGGGAAGCAGTGCAAAAACGCGTTTTGAGGCGAGCTTCGCCACCGCCATCGGGCGATCGGAGGCCGGCAATACGAAGGCCTGCTCGTAACGGCGGAACACCTGCCTGCCAAGAGCGATATGCCCTGCCCACGACAGGCCCGGACCGGCGATCGAGACACGGTCGGCCCAGGGCTG
>Ga0209918_1000748_pt1 | contig 19900 bp, 18 predicted proteins | sample SalPonD_shore_MG_FD_185712 | JGI IMG/M metagenome (GOLD analysis project Ga0209918, IMG submission 185712) | Salt pond soil microbial communities from South San Francisco under conditions of wetland restoration - Salt Pond MetaG... | ecosystem: Environmental > Aquatic > Marine > Intertidal zone...
CGAGTACGTGATCGGCCAGGAGGACGCCAAGCGCACCCTCTCGGTGGCCGTCTACAACCACTACAAGCGGATCGACAACCAGGGGCGGATCGACGACATCGAGATCGAGAAGTCGAACATCATGCTCCTGGGCCCGACGGGCGTCGGGAAGACGCTCCTGGCCCAGACCCTGGCCCGCATGCTCCAGGTCCCCTTCACCATCGCCGACGCCACCACGCTGACCGAGGCCGGCTACGTGGGCGAGGACGTGGAGAACATCCTCGTCCGACTGCTGCAGGCCGGCGACTACAACGTGGCCGAGTGCGAGCGCGGGATCATCTACATCGACGAGATCGACAAGATCGCGCGCAAGAGCGAGAACCCGTCGATCACGCGTGACGTCTCGGGCGAGGGCGTCCAGCAGGCCTTGCTCAAGATCCTGGAGGGCACGGTGGCGTCCGTACCGCCGCAGGGCGGACGCAAGCACCCCCAGCAGGAGTACATCCAGATCGACACCCGTAACATCCTCTTCATCTGTGGCGGGGCGTTCGACGGCCTGGACGACATCGTCGAGACCCGGCTCGGGAAGCGGCAGATCGGCTTCTCGACGGGAGAGGACGGGGACCGGAGCTCGTTCGACGACGACTCGAACCCGCTCACCTGGGTGGAGCCGGAGGACCTCCTCCGCTACGGGCTCATTCCCGAGCTGGTCGGACGCCTCCCCGTCCTGTGCGCGCTCCACGACCTGGACGAGGACGCGCTGGTCGACATCCTCCAGAAGCCCAGGAACGCCCTGGTCAAGCAGTACACCAAGATGGTCGAGATCGAGGGCGTGGGCCTCACGTTCGACCCCGAGGCGCTGAAGGCCATCGCCCAGAAGACGATCGACCGCGGCACCGGCGCCCGCGGCCTCCGGGCCGTCCTGGAGCAGGTCATGCTGGACGTCATGTTCGACCTGCCCGACCGGCCGGAGGTGCGCGAGGTCGTGATCACCCGGGAGACCATCGAGGAGGGGGCCGAGCCCCTCATGCTCCTGGGCCGCGACGCCGAGAAGCGCAAGGAGGCGTGAGGCTCGGCGAGGCCGAGTTCGTCGGCGCCGTCCGCGAGCCCGGACAGGCGCCTCCCACCCGCCTCCCCCAGATCGCCATCATCGGGCGGTCGAACGTCGGCAAGTCCAGCCTCATCAACGCCCTGCTGGGCCGGAAGGGGCTCGCCCGCGTCTCGCGCACGCCCGGCCGCACCCAGGAGATCCACTTCTACGAGGTCGGCGGCCGCTTCTGCCTGGTGGACCTCCCGGGCTACGGGTTCGCGAAGGCCCCGGCCGAGGTGCGGCAGCGCTGGGAGCCCCTGATCCAGAGCTACCTGTCCACGAGCCGCGGCCTGGCGGGCGTGATCCTTCTCCTCGACTCCCGCCACGGGCCCTCGAAGGACGACCGGCGCATGCTCGACTTCCTGGCCCGGCTGGAGCTCCCGACCCTGTTCGTCCTCACCAAGGTCGACAAGCTCTCCCGCGGGAAGCGGAAGGCGAGGATGGAGGAGACCCGGGAGCTCCTCGAGATCCCCGAGGATCAGCTCCTGGCCACGTCGGCGGTGAGCGGCGAGGGCACGAAGTCCCTGGGCGACAGCGTGCTGGCGGCGGTGGAGGAGGCGTAGCGGGGCGATCCGGCGCCCTCCGAGGGGCGCGCGCCCGGACACCTACAGTTCGATGTCGTACTCCCGCAGCTTCCGGTAGAGGGTCCGCTCCCCGATCTGCAGCTTCTCGGCGGCCCTGCGCCGGTTCCCGTCCACCGCGCGGAGCGTCGCGATGATGGCCTCCCGTTCGAGCTCGGACATGGTCATCCCGGGCTCGAACGCGATGCTCTCCTCCGGGGCGGCCTCGCCCGGCTCCTCCGGGTCGCGCTCGCCCGGCCGGCCGCCGCCCCCGCCGGTCCACTCTCCCGCCGCACCCGAGCCGGCGCCTTCGCCCTCCCGCCCCGCCGCGCGGGCCCGCGCCTCCTCGATCTCCTCGACCGTCGCGGCCTCGTCGAACAGCGCGGGGATCTCGATCTCGGTCCCGCGGCGGCCGCCCTCGCCCAGGAGCTCGGGGTGGCTCTCCCGGTAGCGCTCGAACTCCCGCTTCAGGTCCTCGACGTCCAGCTTGAGGTCGATCAGGGTCTGGAAGATGAACTCCATCTGCGGCAGCTGGGTCCCGGGGTCCGCGCCACGCTCCTCCCGGGAGACGGCCGTCTCCCGGGCGCTCCCGCCGGCCCACACCGGCAGCATGGAGCGCCCGCCCGAGCGAATCTCCTCCGGGATGTCCTCGGCGCGGATGGTGGAGCCCGGAGCGAGGACGACCATGGACTCGACCAGGTTCCTGAGCTCGCGCACGTTCCCCGGCCAGTCGTAGTCGAGGAGGATGCGCATCGCCTCGGGGGCGAGCCCCTTGAACTCGCGGTCGTGGTCCTCGGTGAACTGGCGGATGAAGCGCCGGACGAGCACCGGGATGTCGCCCCTGCGCTCGCGGAGGGGCGGGAGCTCCAGGTGGAGGACGTTCAGCCGATAGTAGAGGTCCCGACGGAACTCCCCCGAGCTCACCGCGGTCTTCAGGTCCCGGTTGGTGGCCGCGATGACCCGGACGTTGACCTCGATCTCCGAGTCCCCCCCCACCCGCATGAACCGCTTCTGCTCCAGCACTCTGAGGAGCCGCGTCTGCGTGGGCGGCGGCATCTCGGCCACCTCGTCCAGGAAGATCGTCCCCCCGTCGGCCAGCTCGAACATGCCCTGCCGGCGGGAGGTGGCGCCCGTGAACGATCCCTTCTCGTGGCCGAAGAGCTCCGACTCGAGGAGCGACTCCGGGAGCGCCGCGCAGTTCACCGCGATGAAGGCCCTGCCGCGCCGGCGGGAGAAGCGGTGGATGGCCCGGGCCACGAGCTCCTTCCCGGTCCCGCTCTCGCCGGTGAGGAGGGCGGTGGAGTTGACCGGGGCGATGAGCTCGATCCGCTCCAGGACGTCGCGGATGGCCCGCGTCCGCCCCACGATCCCGGTCTCGAGCTGGACGCGCAGGCGCTCCAGCTCGTGCTCGAGGACCACCTGCACCTCCTCGCGGTCGGGCGGGGCCGCGACCACGGCGTCCAGGCCGTGCTCGTCGGCCAGCTCGGCCAGGCCGTCGGGGCTCCCCTCGCGCACCGCCAGGACCGGCGGACGGGGGATGCGCTCGTCGAAGGGGCGGCGGAGGTCGACCGCCCGGTCGGACGCCGGCCCGGAGGTCAGGAACAGCGCGATCTCGTCCTCCCCCTCCCGCAGCCGGCTCTCGACCTCGCGGGCGCTCTCGACCATCTCGATGTCGTGGCCGGCCGCCTCGACCGCCTCGCGGACGGCCACGGCCGCTTCGAGCTCGCCGGTGTCGATGAAGACGCGGGCCACGGGCTCTCCCTCGATGTCGCTAGTTCTCGTGCGCGCCGCGGGTCCCCCGCAGGATCTCCACGGCGTGATCCACGATCGGCGCGAGCGCGGACAGGCCGTCCCCGACGCCCGACGGGCTCCCCGGAAGGTTCACGATCAGGCAGCTCCCCCGGATGCCGGCCACGCCGCGGCCCAGGTCGGCGAAGGGCACCGCCTCGCGGCCGGCGGCCCGGAGCCGCTCGGCCACGCCCGGGGCGTCACGCTCCAGGACCGCCTTCGTGGCCTCCGGCGTGACGTCCCGCGGGGAGAAGCCCGTGCCACCCGTCGTGAGCACGACGTCGCACGCCTCGTCGTCGACCAGCTCGAGCAGGCGCCGGATGATGGCCGTGCGCTCGTCGGCGACGACGAGCCGGGCCGCGATCTCCCAGCCGCGCGACTCCGCCCACGCCGCGATCCGGTCTCCCGAGCGGTCCTCCCGCTCCCCGGCGCTCACGCCGTCGGAGACGGTGAGGATGCCCAGCCGCCGCTCCCCGGCGCGCCCGCTCACCGCTTGAGCGAGCCGTCCCGGTAGAACGGCAGCTCCTCGATCCGGCCGGGCACCTCCTCTCCGCGGATCACGACCGCCAGCTCGTCGCCGGGGCCGGCCTCCACGGGAAAGTACGCCGTCCCGATGCCGTAGCCGAGCGAGGGGCTCACGGTGCCGGAGCGGACCTCGCCGACCTCCGAGCCCTCGTACACGACGGCGTAGCCGGCGCGCGGGAAGCCCCGCTCGGCGAGCCGGAAGCCGCGGAGCCGGCGGGCCGGCCCCCCGTCCTTCTGCTCCCGCAGGGCCTCCCGGCCTATGAAGGGCCCCTTGTCCAGCTTGACGAGCCAGCCGAGCCCCGCCTCCAGGGGCGTGGTCGTCTCGTCGATGTCGTTGCCGTACAGGGCGTAGCCCATCTCGAGGCGGAGGGTGTCCCGGGCGCCGAGGCCCGCGGGCGCCAGGCCGTGCTCCTCGCCCGCCTCCAGGAGGCGACGCCACACGCCGGCGGCGTCCCCGGCGTCCAGGTAGAGCTCGAAGCCGTCCTCGCCCGTGTAGCCGGTGCGGCTGATCACGGCGGGGACGCCGTCCACCCGGCCCTCGGCGAAGCGGTAGAAGCCGATCGGCTCGAGCGGCACGGAGGCCAGCGGCCCGAGGATGGCCTCGGCGGCGGGTCCCTGCAGCGCCAGGAGCGCGACCCGGTCGCTCTGGTTCTCGATCTCGGCGTCGAAGTCGGTCTCCGACGCCACGCCGGCCACGTGCGTCCAGTCCCTGGCGATGTTGGCCGCGTTCACGACCAGCCGGAAGAGCTCCTCCGCCAGCCGGTAGACCACCAGGTCGTCCAGGACCCCGCCGTCCCCGGCGCACATGGTGCTGTACTGGGCCTGTCCGACGGCGAGGCGCGCGGGGTCGTTCGTGGTCAGGAGCGACACCAGGTCGACCGCCCCGGGGCCCTCGACCCGGAACTCGCCCATGTGGGAGACGTCGAACAGGCCCGCCGCGCTCCGCACCGACTCGTGCTCGGCCCGGATCCCCGAAGGGTACTGGACCGGCATCGCGAACCCGCCGAACGGGACGAGCCTGGCGCCGAGCCGGACGTGCTCGTCGTAGAGGGGCGTCTTCCGCGGCTCTCCCGAACCCTCGCTGTCGCTCATCTCGGCTCCTCCCGTACGCTCATGTCATGAGGTCGATCATGATGGCCTTCTGGACGTGGAGCCGGTTCTCGGCCTCGTCCCACACGCGGGAGCGGGGCCCGTCGATGACGTCGGCCGCGACCTCCTCGCCCCGGTGCGCGGGAAGGCAGTGCAGGAAGATCGCGTCGTCGGCCGCGCGCTCCATCAGCGGCCCGTCGACCGAGTACCCGGCCAGGTCACGGCGGCGGCGCTCGGCCTCCTCCTCCTGGCCCATCGAGGCCCACACGTCCGTGGTCACGACCCGCGCGCCCTCGACCGCCTCGGCCGGGTCCCGCACGAGCCGCACCTCCGTCCGCTCCGAGGCCGCCTCGACCAGGTCGGGGTCGGGCCCGTAGCCCTCCGGGCACGCCAGGCTGAGCTCCAGCCCGAGGGCGCCGGCCGCGTTGAGCCAGGAGTTGGCCATGTTGTTGCCGTCGCCGATCCACGCCACGCGCAGCCCCTTCAGGTCGCTCCCGAACGCCTCCCGTGCGGTCATGACGTCGGCCATGACCTGGCAGGGGTGGAGGCGGTCGGTGAGCCCGTTGATCACCGGGATGCTCCCGTGCCGCGCCAGCTCCTCCACGTCGGACTGGGCGAAGGTGCGGATCATGATCCCGTCCACGTACCGGGAGAGGACCCGGGCCGTGTCGGCGATCGGCTCGCCTCGGCCCAGCTGGATGTCGCGCGAGGAGAGGAAGAGCGCATGTCCACCCAGCTGGAACACGCCCGCCTCGAACGAGACGCGCGTCCGCGTCGAGCTCTTGGCGAAGATCATCCCGAGCGACCGGCCCTCGAGGGGCCGGTACGCGGGGTCGCGCCCCCGGCTCTTGAGCCGGGCCGCCTCGTCCAGCGCCGCCACGAGCCGGCGCCCGGGCCAGTCGGCGATGGACAGGAAGTGCTTCTCGCGGTCGAGCTCCGTCACGCTTCCTCTCTCTCCCGATTCGGTGTCCGCATCCGCCTCACGCGCGGCCGAGCCACGCGCCCGCCACGAGCATCACCAGGAGCAGGAAGGCGAGCCCCGCCTCGCGCCAGTCCCGCTCCCGGGCGTACTGCGCCGCCGCGACCAGCATGGCCACGAGCGGTGCCGCCAGCAACACGCCGGCGCCGGCCACGCCCACCAGATGCAGGCGGCGGTCCACGATGTCGAGCACGAACGCCGCCGCGGCCACGCGCGTGGCCCATACGAGGAGCCGGGCCAGGAGGCCGTGGGCGCGGGTGCGCCGGCCCCAGGGGGTGACCCCCCCGCTCACCTGGCCGCTCCACCCAGGGCGCGCCACGCCATCTCGAACGCCACGTACAGGAGGATCCCCGTGAGCGCGATCCGGATCCACAGCGTGGGCACGCGGTCGCTCACCCGGGCCCCGATCGCGCTCCCGGCCAGGACGCCGAGCGCCACGGGCGCCGCGTAGGCCAGCACCAGATCCCCGCGCATCCAGTAGATCCAGGCGCTGGCCGAAGCGGTGAGCCCCACCATGAACGCGCTCGTCGCCGCCGCCACCCCGAGCGGGATCCCCATGATGGCGTGCATGATCGGGACCTTGGCGAACCCGCCCCCGATCCCCAGGAGCCCCGACGCCATGCCCGCGCCCGCCGACGCGGTCATCCCGATGCCCATGTGCCGTACCTCGGCCGGACCGGACACGCTCGACGGGCCCTGCACTCCCCCGCGGAACATGGCCAGGGCGGCATACAGGACGACGGCGGCGAACAGCAGGTAGAGGACGTGCGGAGGGATCCAGGCGGCCGCGAGCCCGCCGCCCACCGCACCCGCCACGGCCATCACCTCGAGCCTGAGGGCCAGCGGCAGGTCGACCCGCCCCTCCCCCAGATAGACCGCCGCCGAGCCCGCCGACGTGGCGACCACCCCGACCAGGCTGGCCGCCACCGCTTGCCGGAGAGGGAGGCCGAAGAGGATGAGGAGGCCGGGGACGATGAACACGCCTCCCCCGATCCCGACGATCGAGCCCACGAAGCCGGCGCCGAGGCCGAGGGCTCCCAGCCCGAGGACGCTCACGGCGCGTCGGCGTCAGAGGATGTAGCGGCGCAGATCCTCGTCCTCCGCGATCCCCTCGAGCCGCTCGCGCACGAAGGCGGCGTCGATCTCGATCCCCTCGCCCGCCTCGGGGTCGGGAAGGTCGTACATGATCTGCTCGAGCACCGTGGTGAGCACGGTATGCAGCCGCCGGGCCCCGATGTTCTCCATGCGCTCGTTCACGAGCGCCGCGATGCGGGCCAGCTCGAGGATGGCGTCCTCGGTGAAGTCGAGCTCCACGCCCTCGGTGGCGACCAGCGCCCGGTACTGGCTGAGGAGCGCGTTGCGGGGCTCCTGGAGGATGCGGGCGAAGTCGGAGGCGTCCAGGGTGGAGAGCTCCACGCGGATCGGGAAGCGGCCCTGGAGCTCCGGGATCAGGTCGGACGGCTTGGCCACGTGGAAGGCGCCGGCCGCGATGAACAGGACGTGGTCGGTGTCCACGAGGCCGTACTTGGTCGGGACCGTCGAGCCTTCCACGATGGGGAGGAGGTCCCGCTGCACGCCCTCCCGGGAGACATCGGCGTTCGAGGAGCCCCGCTCCCCGGCCACCTTGTCGAGCTCGTCCAGGAAGATGATCCCCATGTTCTCGGCGCGGTCGAGCGCCTCGTCCACGACCTCGTCCATGTCGACCATGCGGTCGAGCTCCTCCGAGACCAGGATCCGGCGGGCCTCGGCCACCGTGACCTCGCGGCGGCGGGTCTTCCGGGGGAGCATCTCCTGGAGGACCTCGCCCACGTTCCAGTCGAGGCCCTCCATCCCCGGCGCGTTCATGTCGAGGAGCGGCACCGAGCTCTCGGTCACCTCGACCTCGACCGTGCGGTCCTCGAGCTTCCCGTCGCGCAGGAGCGAGCGGAGCTTCTCGCGCGTGCGACGGCGGCGGGAGGGTGCCGCCTCCTCGCTCCCGGGCGCGCCGCCATCCTCCTCCTCGGCCCGCGCCTCCCCGCCGCTCGAGACCACGAACGTGCGCGGGCCGGAGGAGGGGCCGGACCCTTCGGCCACCGGCGGCAGAAGCAGGTCCAGGAGACGGTCCTCCACCCTTCCCTCGGCCGCCTCGCGGACCGCGTCCTCCCGCTCTCCGCGGACCATGTTCACGGCGATGTCCACCAGGTCCCGGACCATCGACTCGACGTCCCGGCCCACGTAGCCGACCTCGGTGAACTTGGAGGCCTCGACCTTGATGAACGGCGCCCCCGCGAGCCGGGCCAGCCTCCGGGCGATCTCGGTCTTCCCGACCCCGGTCGGGCCGATCATGATGATGTTGTTGGGGAGGATCTCGTCGCGGAGCTCCTCCTCCACCTGCCGGCGCCGCCACCGGTTCCGGAGGGCGATGGCCACGGCCTTCTTGGCCTCGTCCTGGCCGATGATGTAATGGTCCAGCTCCGCCACGATCTCCCGCGGCGTGAGCCGCCACGCCTCGCCGGCCTCGCCGTCGGGCGGGGCCTCCGGCGCCGCCGTCCGCTCGTCCCGTGTGGTGTCCACGCTCATTCGCCCTGCCCCGGGCCGCCCGAGTCGTCCCCGAGCTCGAGGATGGTGATCTCCCGATTGGTGTACACGCAGATGTCCGCCGCGATCTCCAGCGCCCGCCGCACCAGGTCCGGCGCGGCCAGGCTCGACTCCGCCACGAGGGCCCGGGCGGCGGCCAGCGCATAGGCGCCGCCCGAGCCCAGCGCCAGGATGCCGTCGTCCGGCTCGATGACCTCGCCGTTCCCCGAGATGAGGAAGCTGTGCCCCCGGTCGGCCACGGCCAGGAGCGCCTCGAGGCGTCGGAGGAACTTGTCGCTCCGCCACTCCTTGGCCAGCTCGACCGCGGCTCGGGTCAGGTTTCCGGGGTGGCGTTCGAGCTGCCCCTCGAACTTCTCGAACAGCGTGAAGGCGTCGGCCACGCCGCCCGCGAACCCGGCCAGGATCGTGCCGCCCCCGACCCGGCGCACCTTGCGCGCCCTGGCCTTCACCACCGTCTCGTCCATGGTGACCTGCCCGTCCCCGCCCATGGCCACCCGGCCGTCCCTGCGTACGCACAGGATCGTGGTCGCCTCGAAGATCGGCGATGTCCGCTCGCGCATCCGGCTCATCCTCCCTCGGCCTCTTCCGGCCCTGTGCTCCGCCCCGTGGCACCCGGCCCGCCGGCCCGGGGGTGCGCCTGCCGGTAGACCCGCTTCAGCCGCTCCCGGGACGTGTGCGTGTAGATCCGCGTGGTGGACAGGCTCGCGTGGCCCAGGAGCTCCTTCACGGCCAGCAGGTCCGCCCCGCGGTCCAGCATGTGGGTCGCGAACGAGTGGCGGAGCGCGTGGGTCGAGAGGTCCTCGCCCTCCGCCACCGCGTCGAGCAGCCCGCCCACGGCCCGCTGGATCTGGCGGCGGGACAGCCTGTCCCCGCGGACCGAGATGAAGACGGGGAGCCGCGGAACGCTCCCGCTCCGGCGGCCGTCCTCCGGCTTCGGAGCCCGGTCGGGCGCGCCCCCCTCCAGCTCGGCCAGCCGCGCCGAGCGCGCGGGAAGCCACGCCCGGAGCGCGGAGGCGGCCGGTCCGCCGAGCGGGACGATGCGCTCCTTCCGCCCCTTCCCCAGCACCCGCACTCTCCGCGCCGAGAGGTCGACGTCCTGGAGGTCGAGCTGCTGGACTTCGGCCAGGCGGAGTCCGCACGAATAGAGGATCTCGACGAGCGCCCGGTCCCGGAGGGCGAGGAAGCCGCCGTCGGCCTCGGCGCGCTCGCGCAGGAGACCGAAGAGCCGCTCCACCTGTTCGGCCGAGAGGTAGCCGGGGAGGTCCCGCTCGCGGCTCGGCGAGCGCACGGAGCGGGCCGGGCTGGCCTCGACGATCCCGTTCCGGTGGAGGAAGGCGAAGAAGGAGCGCACGGCCGAGAGCTTCCTGGCCATGGTGGACCGGGCCAGGCCCCGGCGGTCCAGCTCCCCGAGGAAGCCCCGGACCGACAGCCGGTCCACGTCCTCCCAGGTCCAGGAGAGGGACCCCAGGTAACCGTCCAGGAACTCCGTGAAGGCGGCCAGGTCACGGCGATAGCCGTCCACCGTGTGGGGCGAGAGCATGCGCTCCTTCTCCACGTAGCGGAGGAAATCGCGCACGGCGTCCCGCGCGTCGGTCACGCCGCCCCGGGCGACGCCGGCCGGCCCCGGTGCGAGCGCGCGGACCGATTCCCCGCCACGCGGAACGTCCTCACCCCTTCCGGGCGCGCTTGGCCTCCAGGAGCTCGACCGCCTGCTGGACCGTGACGTCCTCGGGCGAGGTGCCCTTGGGGACCGAGACGTTGGTGCCGTCGTGCTTGATGTAGGGACCGTAGCGGCCGTTGTAGATCGCGATCGGCTTGCCGTCCTCGGGATGCTCGCCCAGCTCGCGGATCGGCTTCGAGCGTTTCCCTCGGCGGCCCTTCTTGGGCTCGGCCAGGAGCTCCAGGGCACGATCCAGGCCGACGGTGAGGGGATCGTCCCCCGACTTGAGGGAGCGGAATTCGCCCTCGTGGACCACGTACGGGCCGTACTTCCCGATCCCGACCTTGACCGGCTTCCCGTCGTCGGGATGCTCGCCCAGGGTGAAGGGCATGGCCAGGAGCTTCCGGGCCTGCTCGAACGTCACCTCCTCGTAGCCCATCCCCTTGGGGAGCGACGTGCGCCTGGGCTTCCCGTCCTGGTCGTCCTCGCCCAGCTGCGCGTAGGGTCCGAACGGCCCGGTCTTCACGTAGACCATCTGCCCGGTGTCGGGATCCTCCCCCAGCTCGCGCGGGCCCTCCGCCTTGCGTTCGAGGAGCTTCATGGCCTCCTCTTCGCTGAGGTCTCCGGGCGGCACGCCGGCAGGCACGGGCGCGGTGACCCGCTCTCCATCGCGCTCCAGCTCGAGGAAGGGCCCGTACTTCCCGATCCGCACGCTGGGGCTGAGCCCCTCGAGGACCACGGTGGACGCCTCGCGGGGATCGATCGCGTCCTCGCGCTCCTCGAGCCGGGACCCGAACCCCTCCTCACCGGAGTAGAAGGCCGAGAGGTACTCACGCCAGTCCATCTGGCCTGCGGCGATCTCGTCCAGCTCGTCCTCCATCCGGGCCGTGAAGCCGGTGTCGACCAGGTCGGGGAAGTGCTCCTCGAGGAGATGGGTGACGGCGAAGGCGGTCCACGTCGGGACCAGCTGCTTCCCGTCCTTCTCCACGTAGCCGCGCTCCTGGATCGTGGAGATGATGGCCGCGTAGGTGCTGGGGCGTCCGATCCCCTCGCTCTCGAGGGCCTTGACCAGGCTCGCCTCGGTGTAGCGGGCCGGAGGACGGGTCTCGTGCGACTCGGCCTCCAGCTCGTCCAGGGAGAGGACGTCCCCCTCCTCCATGGGCGGGAGGAGGGACTCCTGGTCCTCGAGCGCCGCCTCGGGGTCGTCGGAGCCCTCGACGTACGCACGGAAGAAGCCCGGGAACTCGAGGACCTTGCCGGTGGCCCGGAACTCCGCGTCGCCGGCCCCGATCCGGACCGTGAGGTGCCGCTGGCGCGCGTCGGCCATCTGCGTCGCGACGGTCCGCTTCCAGATCAGGTCGTACAGGCGCGCCTCGCCTCCGCCCAGCTTCAGCTCCTCGACCGTGGCCATCCGGGTTCCCGCGGGACGAATGGCCTCGTGGGCCTCCTGGGCCGCCTTGGTCTTCGTCTTGTAGCGGCGCGGCCGGTCGCTGAGATACGTCTCACCGTACAGGTCCTTCACACGGGCCCGGGCGGCGGAGATGGCCTGCCCGGACAGGTTCACCGAGTCGGTCCTCATGTACGTGATGTGCCCGGCCTCGTAGAGGCTCTGGGCGAAGCGCATGGTCTGGCGCGCGGAGAACCCTAGCTTGCGGTTGGCCTCCTGCTGCAGGCTCGAGGTGGTGAACGGCGCGTAGGGGCTCCGGGTGGAGTGGCGCTCCTCGACCGACGAGACCGTGAACTCCGCGTCGGCCAGCCGCTCGCGGAGGTCGGCGGCCTGCTCCTCGTCCAGGAGGACGACCTCGCGGCCCTCGAGGAGGCGGCCCGTGTTCTCGTCGAAGTCCCCGCCGCTGACCAGCCGGACGCCTCCCACCGACGCCAGACCGGCGTCGAACGCCTTCCCGTCGGCCGCGAGGTGGGCCACCAGGTCCCACCAGGCGGCCGAGCGGAACGCCCGACGCTCGCGCTCCCTCTCGACCGTGAGACGCACGGCCACCGACTGGACCCGGCCCGCCGAGAGGCCCGGCGAGATCTTCTTCCACAGGAGGGGGGAGAGGCGGTAGCCCACCAGCCGGTCCAGGATGCGGCGGGCCTGCTGCGCCTCCACTCGCTTCACGTCGATCGGCCCCGGGTGCTCCAGCGCCTCGCGCACGGCGTCCCGGGTGATCTCGTGGAAGGTGACCCGACGGAAGCGGTCGCCATCCTCCTTCCCGAACCCCAGCTCCTGCGCCACGTGGAACGCGATCGCCTCCCCCTCGCGGTCGGGGTCGGTGGCGAGGAGGATGTCCGCGGAGCCGCGGGCGGCCGAGCGGAGCTCCTTCAGGACCTTGCCCTTCCCCCGGATGGTCACGTAGGCGGGCTCGAAGCCCTCCTCGACATCCACTCCGAGGTCGCTCTTGGGGAGGTCCTTGACGTGGCCCACCGTCGCCTCGACCCGGTAGTCGCTCCCCAGGTAGCCGCCCAGGGTGCGCGCCTTGGCCGGCGACTCGACGATGACCAGGTGCCTGGCGCTCTTGCGCCCGCCCCGCTTCTTTCCGCCGTTCTTCCCGGATGCTGCGTCAGCCATTTCGCTCGCTGTGTGGATTCGGTTCTCGATCGGCCCGGCCGATGAGTCCGGCCGGCGTCGGTCCGAACGTGGTAGCCGGCCGGCCGCGACGTGTTCCGCGGAGCCCGGCGGTCGCGCCGTCGGGGGGAGCCGCGCCGGTCCGGGTCGGCGGGGGACGGCTCGGGCCGATCAGCGGGCCTCCAGGAGCTCCACGATCCGCTCCGCCACCTCCGCGGGAGTCCGGCCGTCCGTGTCCACGGTCAGCTCGGCCCGGGCGTAGTCCCCGAGGCGGCCGTCCATGATCCGGCCGATGGACCGCTCGGGGTGCGAGGGGTCGAGCACAGGCCGGCTCCCGATCTCCCCGTCCAGGCGGGCGAGGACGGCGGGCGGGCTCACCCGGAGCCACACCCGCACCGCGTCCGGCCACCGGTCCCGCAGCTCCGGCCGGGCCATCCAGCCCCCCCCGGTGGCCACCACGGCGGGGCGCACCGCGTCGACCGCTTCGGTCACCTCGGCCTCCAGCGCGCGGAAGGCGTCCTCGCCGTCCGCCGCGAAGATCTCGGGGATGGTCCGGCCGGCCCTCGCCTCCGCCTCGTCGTCCAGATCCACGAACTCCACGCCCAGATGGCTCGCCAGGAGGCGGCCCACCGTGGACTTCCCCGAGGCCATGAAGCCCACGAGCACGATCCGCCCGGGGCGCCCGGAAGCGCGTCCGGCGGCCCCCGGTGCCCGCTCGTCCCCGTTCGCGGAGCCGTCCACGGCCGCCCCGGCGCTCACGCGTCCCCGAAGCTCCGGCCCGAGACGCGGTCCAGGTACGCCTCGTAGTCGTCCTTCATCTCCGCCAGCGAGTCGCCACCGAACTTCTCCCGCATGGCGTCGGCGAGGACGATGGCCACCATGGCCTCCCCGACCACGCCGGCGGCCGGCACCGCGCACACGTCGCTCCGCTCCCGGACCGCGCGCGCCTTCTCCCCGGTCTTCACGTCCACGCTGTCCAGCGGGCGCATCAGCGAGCTGAGGGGCTTCATGGCCACGCGCGCCACGAGGGGCTCGCCGGTCGTCGTGCCGCCCTCCAGCCCGCCCGCGTTGTTGCGGCGGCGGCGGTAGCCTCCGGCCCGGCGGCGCTCGGGGTCGCGGTCGATCTCGTCGTGCACCTCCGAGCCCCGCCTGCGGGCCACCTCGAAGCCCATCCCGATCTCGACGCCCTTCTGCGCCTGGATCGACATGAGGGCGCCGGCCAGCCGGCCATCCAGGCGGCGGTCCCAGGAGACGTGGCTCCCGAGCCCCACCGGGAGCCCGCGCGCCACGACCTCGAACACCCCGCCCACCGTGTCGCCGTCGGAGCCGGCCGCGTCGATGACGTCGACCATGGCCCCGGAGGCCTCCGGGTCCAGGCAGCGGACCGGGGACTCCGCCGCCGCCGCGTTGATGTCCTCGGGCAGGGGGTCCGGCCGCTTCGCCTCGACGCCTCCCAGCGTCGTGACGTGGCTGCCGATCGTGACCCCGAACTCGCCCAGGAGCTTCCTGGCGACCGCCCCGGCCGCCACCCGGACCGACGTCTCCCGGGCGCTGGAGCGCTCGAGGATGTCGCGCGCGTCGGTGCGGTCGTACTTGAGGAGGCCCACCAGGTCGGCGTGGCCGGGCCGGGGGAGGTACACCCGGCGCAGCGCCTCGTCGTCCGCGTTCGGCACGGGCTTCACCGACATGGGCGTCCGCCAGTTCTCCCAGTCCCGGTTCACGATCCACACCGAGAGGGGCGAGCCCAGCGTCTCCCCGAGGCGGACGCCGCTCAGGATCTCCCCCGCGTCCTCCTCGATGGCCATCCGACCGCCGCGGCCGTAGCCGCCCTGGCGCCGTGCCAGGTCGCGCGCGAGGTCCATCGGCTCGAGCGGGAGCCCCGCCGGAACGCCCTCGATGATGACGAGCATCCCCTTGCCGTGGGATTCGCCGGCCGTGGTGAAGCGGTAGTGGTTCAGCATGGGCCGAAGGATAACCCGGGCCGCAGGAGGGGGAAAGCGAGCGGGCCGGGGGCGCGACTGGCGCCCCCGGCCCGCGTCGGGACCGTCCCGTCGGAGCCCCGGGACCTCACATGCCGGTGCTCTCCGCCCCGCCCACGATGTGCGGCGTGACCAGGATGATCAGGTCGCGCTTCTGCTCGTTCCTCGACTGCGTCTTGAACAGGTTCCCGAGGACCGGGATGTCCATCAGGAGCGGGATGCCCCTCTCCTGCCGGTTCACCTGGCTCTCGGTGAGCCCGCCGATCACGGCCGTCTCCCCGTTGTTCAGGAGGACGCGGCTGTCGCCGGTCTGCTCGGAGAAGTTGAAGCCGAGCCCGCCGATGTCCGACTTGTCCTGCACCTCGGAGCGCTCGGCGTGGAGGTCGACCAGGATCTGGTTGTTGTTCGTGATGTGGGGCGTCACCTCGAGGATGATGCCCGTGTCCTCGAACTGGACGTTCACCGTGGCCTGCGCATTCTGCGCCTGCGGCTCCAGGATCCGGAGCGGCGTCCTCTCTCCCACCTGGATCCGTGCCATGTGGTTGTCCACGACCTGGATGGCCGGCGCCGCCTGCACGTCCGTGAGGTTGCGCTGCTGCAGGGCCTCGAGGAACGTGAACAGCGAGAAGTCGCCCAGGGCCGTCTGAGCCAGGATCTGCAACGCGTTGTCGGCCGTGAACGCGGCCGCGTTGCCGAGGGAGGCGACGGAGCTCCCCGTGAGATCCACGAACGTCGGCCCCTGCTGCTGTTGCTGCTGCTGACCACCGCCGGTGGACGACGTCTGACCCCCCTGCTGGATCGGTGATCCCAGCCGAACGCCGGACTTCTCCCTGAGGTCGTAGGCGATCCCCAGGTTCCGCAGGTTGGTCCGGTCCACGAAAACGATCTTGGCCTCGATCGAGACCTGCGGGATCCTCCGGTCCAGGACGCTCACGAGGCTGTCCATGCGCGCCACGACCGGCGGCTCGTCGGTCACGATGACCGAGTTGGTGCCCTTGTAGGCCACGACCTGGCCCTTGTTGGGCGTGGCGAGCTGCTTGAGCGTGGTGGCCACCGAGTCCGCACCGGCGTAGTTGATCCGGAACACGCGGGTTTCGGTCTGGAGCGTGTCGCGGCCACGCAGGTTCTCCAGCTTGTCGACGACGATGATCCCGCTCTCCATGCGGCGCCACCCCAGGCCCTGGGCCGAGAGGATGGCGTCGAGAGCCACGTCCCATGGCTGGTTGCGGATGTCCACGCCGCGCACGACCGTCTTGGCCGCGTCCGCGCTCGGGACGATCGAGACTCCCGAGAACTCCGAGAACCCGGCCAGGACGTCCAGCATGGAGGCGCTGTCGTACTGCACCGAGATCCGGGGCTGGCCCGACGCCTGCTGGGCCGCCCGGGCGCGCCGACGCGGTGTCGGTGTGCGAGCCGGCGGCTCGCTCTCGACGGCCGCGGCCGTCGCGGAGCTCCGGGAGGCCAGACGGACGCCGGAATCCTCGGCGCTGTCACCGAGGCCGGTCGAACCTCCGGACGCGCCCTCCCGCGAGGACGAGGCCAGCGCGGACCCCGTGCTCCAGGCGCGGAAGCCCGAGCCCGGATTGGGGAAGCTGATGTGGACGGCCTCCCCGTCCCGCTCCAGGCTGTAGTCCTGGACGCGGCTCAGATCGAAGACCAGGCGGACCACGCCATCCCGGAACTGGCTCGTCCGGAGGCGGACCACGCCGCCGCGTCCGATGCCCTCGTAGTCGTATCGGGGAAGCGAGTGGCTCGCGCCCGACACGTCGACGATCAGGCGCGCAGGATCCGAGAGCTGGAAGTCGCGCACCTGGACGTCGCCCCGGGTCAGGATCGTGATCTCGGTCTCCTGCCCGGCGGACGCGATGCGAACCTCGTTCACCGAACCCGCGGGAGTGCCGGCGCCGACCGGAGCCGCCAGGCCCCAGAACGCCAGAAGTGCGGGCATCACGAACCGAATCATCATCCTGACGTCTCCTTGTCCTGCTTCTTGACCCGGAGGACCTCCGTGCGGCTCTGGCCGAAGCCCGAGACCACGAAGGAGACCTCGTCGGGACGGATGCGCGCGACCCGGGCCTGGCCCACGCGCTCGCCCTCGTGCACCCGGTAGCGCTTGCCCGTGGTGCGATCCACCAGGACGGCCACGCTGCCCAGGCGCTGGTTGTAGACCACGCCGCTCAGGGTCAGGTCCTCGAAACGGGGACCCAGATCCTCTCCGGCGCGGATCGGCTCGAACGGATTCTTGCGGCCGGCCGGATAATGGAACACCTCTCGCCGATAGGTCGGAAGCGAGTCCGCGGATGCGGTCGCGGCGGTCGAATCGGCCGACGGGCTCGCCGTCGAGTCGGCGGCCTGCTGGGCCGCGACCGGTGCCGGCGCGCCGCCCAGGAGGACGGCCGCCGAGAGGGTGGCCAGGAGCGCCGGGACGAGTCTCACCTCATTTCGCCGCATCGGCCCCTCCCTTCCCCTTCGGAGCCGCCTTGCCGGCGGTGTCCGGAGGAATCACGAACGTCTCGAGGCCGAAGCTCGCGCTCACGAGCTGCCTGCCGGACGGCGTCTGCTCGGCCGGCCTCACCTCGGTGATCTCGGGCCGCACGATGCGACGGAAGGATGCGACCCTGGTCAGGAAGCGCCCCACCGATTGGTAGTCGCCCTTGACCTCCATCTGCCAGTTCTGACGCAGGTAGTAGCTGCCCGAATCCGCGGAGGGCGAGGCCGGCACCACCCGCTGGAGCTCGAGCCCGAGGGTCTGGCTCTCCTGCGCGATGGACTCGTAGATGGCCGGGACCTCCGAGCGTTCGGGCACCAGCTTCTGGAGGGCCGCGAACAGCTTCTCGCTGCCCTCGAGCTCCTGGCGCAGCTCGTCGAGGTTCCCCGTGTGGGCCCGGGCTATCCGGTTCTGGTACTCGATCTGGGCGACCCGGTCCTCCAGCTCGTTCAGGTCGGTCTTCCCGGGCGTGTACACGTACATCCAGAACAGGACGAACGCCACGAGCACCCCCAGGATGACGAGGAAGCGCTTCTGGTCTCTGGGATCCTGCGGCAGAACGGCCATCTCAGCTCCCCCCTGTGAGCAGAGGCTCGGTCGACACCGAGTCGGGCGGCGGCGACCGGTAGCTCACGTTGAGGATGAAGCTCTGGGCGGTCAGCCCCTGGACCTCCTGGGACTGCGTGCTCACGATCTGGACGTCCGTCAGGTACGGCGAACGCTCCAGGTTGTGCACGAAGCGGGTCACGATGAGCGGGTTGCCCGCCACCCCGAGGAGCTGGACGCGCACGTTCGGGAGCCCGGACTGCTGCTTGATGGCGGTCAGCCAGGCCAGATTCGGCACGGCCCCGCTGATCTCGTCCAGGAGGTGCGGCCACACGAACCGGTTCCTGTCCAGCTGCTCCACCACCTGAATGCGGCTCTGCACGGCCTTCTGCCGATCGCGGAGGCTGTCGCTCAGCACGCGGAGCTCCGCGAGGCGGGCCGAGTCGGCCGTCGCGGCCTCGAGCCGGTCCTGCAGATCGCCGGCCCTCGCCCGCTGCAGCAGCCACAGCCCGAGGATGCAGAGTGGCACCACGATGAGGACGGCCACCATGGCCGCCTTCCACGGGTCCTCCCGAAAAGCCCCGAGCCGCGCCGGGCTCGGCAGCTGGAGGGAGCGGCGCTTTCGCCCCTTCTTCCTCTTCTTCTCTCCCCCGGTGGGGTGGAGATTGATCTCGATCATGCTCGAGTGCTCCCTCTCACGCCGGTCGTCGCAGGGCGAGGCCGGTGCACAGCATCACCATCGGCCCCGCTTCCTCGTCCCCCAGCTCGGCGAGAGCCGACGGCTTCACCATGAGCCCTTCCACCGCGCTGGCCACCCGCGTCTCGACCCCTAGCCGCTCGGCCAGGGCATCGGCCAGGCCGGGCACGCCGACCCCGCCGCCGCACAGGTAGAGACGGCCGATGCCCGCTCCCATCGCCTGGGTCTCCAGGAACGCCGTCGCCCTCTCGACCCCCCGTGCCACCTCCTTGGCGCGCTCGGAGAGGAACAGGTTCAGGGTCTCGTCCTGCCCCACGCCCCGGAGCACGGCCTCGGCCTCGTCCGCCGTCACCCCGCGCTCGCGCTGGAGGTCCTGGGCCAGCCGGCGCGTCCCGAAGGTGAGATCCCGGGTCAGAACGGGGACGCCGTCCTCGAGGATGTTCACCGTCGTGGCGTCGTGCCCGATGCTCACCAGGGCCGTGATGCCGTGCATGGCCTCCGGGTAATTCACCTCGAGCGCGTTGTGGAGCGCGAAGGCGTCCACGTCCACGACCGTCGGATTGAGCCCCGCCTCCTGCACGAGCGCCACCTTGTTCTCCACCAGCTCGCGCTTGGCCGCCACCAGGAGGACCTTCATCTGGAGGCCGTCCCCCTCGGGGTCGGTGATCTGGAAGTCGAGCTGCACGTTGTCCATGTCGAAGGGCACGTGCTGCTCCGCCTCCCAGCGGATCACGTCGCGGGCGTCCGCTTCGTCCATCCGGTCCATCTGGATCGTCTTGATGATGACGTCGCGGCCGCCGACGCTGATGACGACCTCGTCGCCGTCGATCCCCGACTCGTCCCACAGCTGGCGGATCGTGTCGGAGACGAGGCCCGGATCCACGACCTCCCCGTCCACGATGGCCGAGCCGGTGAGCGGCCGGAGCGCGACGCGCTCGAGCTGCGGCTCGTCCTTGCCGTGGTCGATGACAGCGGCCTTGATGACGCCGCTTCCTATGTCGAGGCCGATGGATTTCTTCCGACGGCCGAACCCAAGTGAAGGCAGCATTGAATAGCCCGTGTACGTGTTCGGCGCGGACGTATTGTGGTGGGGCGGGACGGCGGAAAGCTACCCCCACCCCACCCCGGGTGTCAAACCCCCCCGCGCCGGTGGTTTATGGCGGCGTCCGCTAGAAGACCTGCGACCAGGTTCCCGGCTCCTGCGCCAGGGTCGCGTTCGCCTGGGCCGCCGCGAGCAGGTTGCAGCTGTGGTAGCCGTACCGCTTGGTGCCGTTGAGGACGTCCCCGAGGTCGTTGGCCGCGACAGTCTGCCCCAGCAGCGTGTTGAGGCCCGTCATCACCGCCCCGCTGATCGTCCCCTGCCCGTTGTCGGTGATCGCG
>Ga0209918_1000749_pt1 | contig 19886 bp, 17 predicted proteins | sample SalPonD_shore_MG_FD_185712 | JGI IMG/M metagenome (GOLD analysis project Ga0209918, IMG submission 185712) | Salt pond soil microbial communities from South San Francisco under conditions of wetland restoration - Salt Pond MetaG... | ecosystem: Environmental > Aquatic > Marine > Intertidal zone...
CCTAAACTACTGTTAATAATTTACTTAATTGGATAAGTAAAAAAAGTAATAAAAGACTCTTTTAACTGTAGGATAATCGCTTACAAATAATAGGATTGGATTATATTTCTCCTCTTACATTCGGTCGGATCGCCTCATCATACAGTCTGCGAAGTTCTTTATGGACACTTGGTGACAAAACATCAAGCCCGGATGCGGCAACATTACTTCTAACCTGACTTTCTTTCGAAGCCCCAGGGATGACAGTAGTCACTTCCGGGTGGTCCAGAATCCATCGAAGAGCAGCCTGAGGCATGGAAATATTAACAGGCAAGATCTCTTTTACTTTATGGGCAAGCTCTACTCCAGTTTCAAAAGGCAACCCCGAAAAGGTCTCTCCTACATTAAACGCCTCGCCATCTGCATTAAAATTACGATGGTCATCTTCAGGGAATTCCGTATCCTGTGTAAATTTACCGGTAAGCAATCCACTAGCCAATGGCACTCTCACGATAATTGCTACATCTTTCTCTTCAGCTTTTTTGAAGAGTTCATCGGCCGTATGTTGACGAAAGATATTAAAGATTACCTGCAGCGAAGCCAGTCCATCATATTCCAAACAAATGAGTCCTTCCTCTATAGTCTCTACACTCGCACCCCAATATTCAAGTAACCCCTGCTCTCTAACTTTCTCAATATGATCAAAAACTTCACCAGAAGCCATTTGCTGTTTGGGAATGCAATGGAACTGATCCAGAAAAAGCTTTTGAATACCAAGTCGTTCCAGCGATTCTTCTACGTGTTTCTTAATAGCATCATAGGTAAAATTTTGTGGCCAGCCATTGCCATCATCTTCACGACGTCCAAGCTTAGAGGCAATGTATAAATCTTTGTCAGTGGACTTTAGAAACTTCCCTATCAATCTCTCCGAACGCCCTCCTCCATAAATATCTGCTGTGTCTATGAAATTACCTCCATTATCCACATAAGTCTGAAGAATATTCAGAGATTCTTCTTCGGAAATATTTCCCCATTCGGTACCACCGAGTTGCCAAGTTCCAAGTCCAATTTCTGCAACATCATTGCCCTTAAAAGATCTGTATTTCATAAATAGTAGTTATCCCGTTTTTCTTTATTCCAATTATCATTTATGTATTTAACTACGTACTGGAAATAATCATTCTTACCCCTCTTCAAGTCTAGTCAACCTCAAAAAACAATCATTATTTTTACCAGGTAACTAATCAAAAAAGCAAATAAGGTAGATAAGAGCGTACCAATAAGCACGTACTCCGCAAATGTACGACTCTTAAAATCCTGAAAGCGGGCAACTCCCTTTGCCGCCAGTATGAATCCGATAGCTGTATATTGATTTAGCAAAACAAATAGAAATACAAATATGCGTTCTAAAAGCCCAATAAGACGTCCCGTATTATATTCTCCCTGGCTTACCTCGCCTTTCTCCGAAGCAAGCGACTTCAATCCCACTACCTCAAAAATATATCGTAATACAATATTTACCTCATTAAGAACCATCAAAAATCCAAACAGGAAAATTTGTACGTTTTGCAGACCAGAAAAGTCAATAGCCTTTTGAGGAATCAGAATCTTTTTAGCTGTAAAGAAGACAAATCCAAAAAGTTCATTCGCCTCTAGATCAAATAACGGACTACACAGCAATCCAACTACAACGATATGCAGAATAAAAATCAGCCAGCGATTTCGATCTCGATTTTGCTCCGAGCGCTCAGCCACATGCATGACAAACGGATAGGCTAACAAATACACACCCAGCACAAACCAACTGATATTAACTTGAAGAAATGGTAGCACCATTAGCGGGATCCCACCCATTATCAGCAGGTCTTTGTGATTCGCTTTTTTATCCCTGAAAATCAGTCGTAATCGGGAAAATAAAATCAAGTTAATGACACTCAGAAAGATAGCGTAATTCATTCTTCCAGCCTTTTATTTATAGCTTGAATGATATTATCACTCAATTCATCGATAATATCCAGTGCACCCGCATCCTTGTTTTTATAAAAGGCCACTGTCGAAATTTCCAGCTTATCTGAAATAAATTTATAATCGTATCCCTCCATCAACATCTGTAAGATCAACATCCGGCGCTTGTTCCATTTGCGCATTTCTTTCGACAATAGTTGCAAACTGTTATTAATAATTTTTATATCAAGATCATTGCCCCCTTCGATCCTAAACCCAAATAGAAAACCACTCTCTTTCAACTGGTTAATTCCCTCCCTGGCCTCATGAAAAGCTGGCCCATCCATGCCAATCGCCTGCTGTTGATTGATCGGAGTCACAACCTCCCCTACTCCTATTGAAAAACGTACTCCTACCGGATGCAGAACAGCCAATATCCTAAACATATCCAAAAACAAATAATCTGCTTTCCCCAAAACGGCCTGAAATTCGTCACCAAGCGTAATAGTATAGGGAGATAAAATTCCTTCATTACCGTTGTTACGTTCGTCTAAAACCTCCTGTAGATCCTGCTGAAGGATCTCACGATCCTTCTCCTTAATCTCTTTGGAGCCTTCGATATCTGCTATTACCACTATGCATTTTCCCATAACAATTATATTTAACTATATAAGTTCATAAAATCAAATTTTAACTAAAATAGTTAAAATATTTTAAATTAAACCTTATTAGTTAACTAAAGGTTAATTAAAATCGTCTTGATCATTCACTACCGAAGTAAAGAAATAGATAACGATTTTAAACATTAGCAATCATTTATACTGCTGAAAAGGTCCGAACCCAACCTCGCATTTAATATATTTCTGAATTCTGCTTTCTAAAAAAAGGTTGGTATCTTATACATGATATTTGATACGTTTGGTGCAACGGCAGTATGGATCTGTTAAAAATATATTAGTCCTTTTATGAATAATAATTCTGGTTCTTCAAGAAATCTATTTCGAATTGTCATTACCGTCATTTTAGCCCTTCTTCTGCTAGGAGCTCTTACAGACTGGATTATCGAATGGCTTTGGCTCGGAAATCTGGGATATGAACAAATATTTTGGACAATAAAGATCACGCAAACCATCTTACTGGTTTGTTCTTTGGCAGTAGCTTTGTTCTATGTGTTGCCCAATATGCACTTTCTATCAAAGCGATTCAGGACGATGAACTTTGGGCAGTCACCTCTCTCCCAGCTCAACCTGCAGAATATTGATGCCAAAAAATTTAGGACGTTCTTTTACACCATTGGTAGTGCGATAAGCATCTTTTTTTCTCTGGCTTTTTTTATGCAGTGGGATAAATACTTCCGCTTTCATTGGAATGAAACAATAGGACAGCTTGACCCAATATTTGGACACGATATTGGCTTTTATTTATTCCGGCTTCCTTTCATAGAGCTTATCCAAAATAGTTTAGTCTCTCTGGTCTTTTTCGTAACAGTGGCAATCATCATTGTCTATATCTATTCAGGTGCATTATCGTTACAATCAAACGTGAAAATAAGTGCTACAAGTGCGGTAAAAAAGCAAATAAGCATCAATATTGGCATCTGGTTGTTATTGCTAAGCTGGGGATATTACCTGGAACGCTACAGCCTTCTCTACAATAAAAATGGCGTTGTCTATGGTGCCAATTATGTAGATATCCACATTAAGCTGCCGGTGATCTGGATCCTTTGCATACTAACTCTCATACTCGCAATTATAGCCTTTGTTCAAATCTATAAGAATCGCTTCAAATGGTTACTCATTGGCGGGGCGGCCACTTTTATCATCGGGGCTATAGGTACTGCGGTACTGCCCGGACTCATTCAAAGCTTTATAGTTGAACCCAACGAACTGCAGCTTGAAAAACCGTATTTGAAAAACAACATAAAAATGACCCGCAGTGCTTACGAGCTAGACAAATTTCATCTACGCAATTATAACGCATCGGATACGCTTACATGGCCCAAAATACAGAATAATCAGGCTACACTCGATAATATCCGACTTTGGGATCCGAGACTATTGATCCAGACTTATCGACAATTGCAGGAAATCAGGACTTACTACCAGTTTTATAATGTGGATATAGATCGTTACCACACTAACGATGGATACCTGCAAATGATGCTGTCTGCCCGCGAGTTATCGGATAAACTACCTGAAAAAGCAGATACATGGGTTAACAAAAGATTGCAATACACGCATGGCTATGGCATAGTAATGAGTCCAGTGGCCAAACAGGGCAGTCAGGGCGATCCCCAATTAGTTATAAAAGACCTCCCTCCTGTTTCTAATATGGGCCTCAATATAAACCAGTCTGCTATCTATTATGGAGAACACAATTCTGATTACAAAATCGTTAATACGGATGTTAAAGAACTGGACTATCCGAAAGGTGACAAAAATGTCTATACAAATTACGCCGGATCCGGTGGCGTTTCGATTAGTAACATCTTTGAAAAATTACTGTTCGCCTGGCATTTTGGGGATATCAATATTCTGCTAAGTGATTATATACACTCGGGCAGCAAAATTATGTTTTGGAAAACCATTAAAAACCGAGTGCACCGTATTGCACCCTTCCTTCGGCTTGAAGACAAGCCATACCTGGTACTTAGTAATGGCAAACTTTACTGGATTCAGGATGCTTATACTATCTCGTCAGATTATCCTTACTCCGAACCCGACAAAAATGGTCAATACAACTATATTAGAAATTCAGTAAAAGTGGTTGTAGATGCCTATAACGGTTCGGTAGATTTTTATGCTATGAACAATCAAGATCCCATTCTCAGCGTATATCAGGATGTATTTCCGGAAATGTTTAAATCGCTCGATCAAATGTCTGCTGATCTTAAACGGCACCTGCGCTATCCCGAGCATTTGTTTACCACTCAGATTGAAAAATATGACACCTATCACATGACGGATCCACAAGTCTTTTACAATAACGAAGATCTCTGGACGCGTCCTAACGAAAAGTACGGTGGCCAACCAATTAAAATGCAGCCGTATTACCTGCTTAGCAAGCTCCCGGGTGAGGATCAATTACAATATCTGCTGATTAATCCGGTAACTCCGCAGAACCGTGACAACATGATATCGTGGATTGCCGCGAAATCCGATTTCCCTCAGTATGGCGACATAACGGTATTCAAATTGCCCAAAGAACGGCTAATCTATGGCCCGTCACAAATTGAAGCGAAAATCGATCAGGATACCGAGATATCTCAACAACTGTCACTTTGGGATCAACGTGGATCGAAAGTTATTCGCGGTAACCTGATGGTTGTGCCCCTCGAAGACTCGTTCCTATATGTAGAACCGGTTTTTCTTATTGCAGAAGGCGTCGATATTCCGCAGCTACAACGAGTCATAGCAACCGATGGCGATCAAATCTCGATGGAACCTACGCTACAGGATGCCATCAAAGGTGTGTTCAAGAAGAAGGGAAAACCACTCCCTGTATCAGCGGCCGTGCCAGACACAGTGGTTAAAACCACAACAGGTCCGGGCTTAGATCAATTCAAATCGCTATGGCAAGACGCTTCCAAGGCACTTAAAGACGGCAATTGGGAAAATTTTGGCAAGAAAATGAAACAGATACAAGACCTGCTAAATCGAAACAGCAGTAACAATTAATCTTCCAACTCAAATTTGAGTTCAAATTCAGTACCCGGATTTTTGTTACTAAAGGAAGCTTCACCGGTGAGTTGTTTCGAAAGCGTTTTAATGAGTTTAACTCCAAGTGATTTGGGTTTATCTAAATCAGTATCCTTGGGAATACCAATGCCGTCATCCACAACTCTTAATGTTATTTGAGAATCATCTCTGGCAAGAGAAATAGTAATTTCTCCTTTATCACGATCCGGAAAGGCATGTTTATAAGCATTCGTAATCAGCTCATTGAGAATTAGTCCACAGGGTATGGCCTGATTAATTGTTAGCTCGATCGGTTCCGCATCGATTTCAATCTCTATCTCCTTCCTAGCTGAGCCCAATGACTGCATGATTACATTCGCCAGCTGCTCCAGATAAACATCAAAAGAAATTTCAGACAGATTTTCATTCTGATAGAGCTTCTCATGAATCAGGGCGATTGAATTGATCCTCATCTGACTGGTCTGCAAAACATCGGTGGCTTCGCTCGAACTGGTATTATAGGCTTGCAGCTCAAGCAACCCCGTAATAACGGCTAAATTATTTTTAACACGGTGGTGAATTTCGGCAAGCAAAACCTCTTTCTCTTTCAGTGATTTTTTAAGTTGTTCTTCGGCTTGTTTGCGATCCGTTATATCCACATAAATTCCATAAATAGCCACCGTTTTATTATTTACTATAACCGGCACCCCATAGATCAAAACATCTATAAGGCTCCCGTCCTTTGTCTTACGCTTACTCGTATAAAAGGCCGTTTGCCCACTAAAAATTGTTTCTGATATACGGTGAGCTATCTCTTTTTTATTATCAGGTACAATAAGGCTATCAATATTAAGACCGCGAATTTCCCCTATCTGATATCCAAATACCTCACTAAAGGCAGCATTTACATCCCTGATCTCTTGTTGTTTATCCAAAAAAGCGATGGGAATTGGGGAATTCAGGAATAACTGCCGGAACATCTCCTCGTTCTGCCGCAACTGTTCTTCCGCTTCATAGCGCTCACTTATATCACGCGCGATAGTTATCACCACATTTTTACCAAAGTAAGTACCCGGATTAGCTACAATTTCTAACGGAAAAACTTCGCCGTTTTTTCGCCTCCCCCACCATTCAAAACTTTGTCGGCTCCCGTTAAGCGCCCTTTCAACATGTTTTTGTGTCTTTTCAAAATCTACTTTACCCGGTGCCGCTAAATCTTCGGGCTTTTTACCAATAAAATATTTTTGTTTATACCCATACATCTCGACCGCTCCCTGATTCACTTCAATAATCTCACCGTCTTCATTTTGGATATAGATGGCATCGCTAATGGAATCAAATAAATCCTGAAAACTCTCAACGCTGGCTTGATACTTTCGGAGTGTTTCTTTGTTTTCCGTAATATCTAAGAGTGTACCGATTATGGCCGGCTGGCCCATATAGCTAATAGCAGACCCAAACACACTTACGTGGATCATATTCCCCTGTTTGGTAATCCCCCGAAAATCATACTCCTTATAATCCACTTCTCCTTCTATTCGCTGCTGCAGATTATCCAACACTAAATCACGATCTTCCGGATAAGTCAGATCCCCGGGCCCCTTATGGTACATAATTTCTTTGCGTTTATAGCCGAAAATATCAGCAAATTGTGGATTGACATACTTGAATATCCCATCCTGGATCAGATAAACCCCAACAAGAGATTCTTCCGAAAGAGCTCGAAACAGATTCTCAGATTGTTTTTGACCGGTAATATCAGTAACAAGCGAATGGATGGAATACAGCTCCTTGTGTTCATCATAAATCAACGAATTATACCATTTACAGGTAAGTATATTCCCATTTTTTGTTTTTACTTTACCTTCGGTTGTATAATGAATCTCTTGGTTTTTTATAGCCTCCCTAATTTTATTCAAAGCCGCATCAAGTTCTTTCTCGGGGATTAATTTTTGGAAGAACCCCTTTTCCCCTACGACCTCTTCTTCCTGCCATCCGAACAGTGCCTCAGCTTTCTCGGACCAATTTCGAACCTGAAAATTCCCATCCCATTCAATTTCGGCCAAGGGATAATTTGACTCATGAATGACGAATTGGGGAAACTTAATTCTTTGGGTTTCTTTTCTTGCAATCTGCTCTCCAACATCATGGGCTACCGCAAATTTTACAGGCTTACCTTGGTAATTAAATGTGTGAGAAGTAAATTGAACATAAAATTTTTCACCATCTTTAGATTTATGGATCCATATTTTATCCGCACTTCCATCCTCCTTTATCCCTTCAATTACTTCGGTTCTTTTCTTCTTCTCTCCCAAGTCATTCACATTCATCGAACATAATTCCTTATAAGAATAGCCGTAACGATCAACCGCATTGTCATTAGCATCAATAATATCCAGAGTTTCATGATCTAATATGAAAATCGGTTGTTCTTTAAAAAAGGAAGGAGCTTTTGTACTCATTTTCTGTTCTACTTATGGTTTTATACTAATTAGATAATCTTATAAAGAATAAATGACATAATCCATAATTCTAATTCATTACCTCACAGGGATCCTTGGTCTTTCCTTATATCAAATATATCCTAAATAAGGCTGTGCCTCTTTTTTTATTTTTTTATCTTATGGAGCTTTATAGATAGCATTAATTTTTTAAAAGCATAGTAAATTTCTGAATGGCTGAACAAATTACGATCACTTTCCCGGATGGGAGCGAAAAACAATATCCCAAAGGTACTACCGGACGCGAAATTGCAGAATCTATATCAAAAGGTCTTGCCAGAGAAGCACTAAGCATTACCCTTGATGATGAGATCATGGAACTGGATCGACCTATTGAGCGATCTGGCACCATTAAAATTAATACATGGGACAGTGAAGACGGTAAATATACCTTTTGGCATTCGTCTGCTCACGTTTTAGCGGAAGCCATTCAGGAGCTCTACCCTAACGCCAAATTTGGTATTGGCCCGCCTATTGAAAATGGATTTTATTACGATATCGACTTTGGTGATCAAACCGTGAGCCAGAACGACCTTGATGAAATTGAAGATAAATTTATCGAAAAGGCTCGCCAAAAATCGGAATTTAAGCGAATGCCAATATCCAAGCAGGAAGCGCTTGAATATTACAAGAAGGAAGGTAATGAATATAAGCTTGACCTGATTGAAGGTCTGGAAGACGGAAACATTACGTTTTATAAACAAGGTAATTTTACCGATTTGTGTCGCGGTCCCCATATCCCCAATACCGGCCGCATTAAGGCCGTAAAACTTACCAGCCTGGCGGGTGCTTACTGGCGCGGCGACGAACACAATGAACAGCTGACTCGTATTTACGGGATCTCCTTTCCTAAACAGAAATTACTTGATCAATATATCGAGCAGGTTGAGGAAGCCAAAAGACGAGATCACAAAAAGCTGGGGAAAGAGTTAGGTATTTATATGATCGACCCGATGATTGGCCAGGGACTTCCGGTGTGGCTGCCAAATGGCACGATTATTCGTCGTACGTTGGAGGGGTTTCTGCGTGAAGAACAGAAAAAGCGTGGATATAAAGAGGTCATTACCCCTCATATCGGTCACCTGGAATTGTATCGTACTTCGGGGCATTATCCCTACTACCGGGAATCGCAATATAATCCCATTGAGATGGGAGATGATGAGGAAGGTTACCTGTTAAAGCCAATGAATTGTCCTCACCATCATCGGATTTACTCGAACGAACTGCGAAGCTATCGCGACTTGCCGTTACGATTGGCTGAGTTCGGCAGCGTGTATCGGTATGAACAATCCGGCGAATTAAACGGACTTTCACGAGTACGCGGGTTTACTCAGGATGATGCCCATATCTACTGTACTCATGATCAGCTGAAAGATGAGATCAAAAATACACTCGAGCTTACTCAGCTTGTGTTTGGCACTTTTGAGATGCCTGTAGATATCCGATTATCATACCGCGATGACAACGAAGAAAAATATGGTGGCAAAACAGAATTTTGGGATCGTGCGGAATCAGAGATTAAAGAAGTAGCCGACGAAGAGGGCCTCGATTACACCATAGCCCGCGGAGAGGCTAGTTTTTATGGGCCAAAGATTGATTTTATCATTCGGGATGCTATCGGCCGAAAATGGCAGCTAGGCACTATACAGGTAGATTATGTAATGCCCGAACGCTTCGACCTTAACTATATCGGCGCCGATAACAGCAAACATCGACCGGTGATTATTCACCGTGCCCCATTCGGTTCATTTGAACGATTTACCAGCATTTTAATTGAACACTTTGCCGGAGACTTTCCGGTTTGGCTGGCACCGACCCAAGTTCAGATTATCCCGATTTCCGACGATTTCAATGATTATGCCTATGGATGTGCTTCGAAACTAAAAGAACAAGATGTTCGCCTAAAAGTTGACACCCGAAGCGAACAAGTAGGTGGAAAAATTCGGGATGCCGAAACGAGTAAGATCCCTTATATGTTAATAGTAGGTGAAAAGGAGAAATCGGATGGTACAGTTTCTGTTCGCCGACATAAAGAAGGTGATATAGGAACTTTTGATTTTTCTGAATTTATTTCTAATCTCATAAAAGAGATTGAAGACAAAGAAGTACCTAAACATTAGAACACCATTTAAATTTTAATTAAAAAAACAGAGGTTACTTATCGCAAGAACCAGAAGACGACGTCCACGGGGTAACGATGATCGCCCCAACGCGAATGAAGAAATTCGAGCATCAAAAGTCAGGGTAGTCCATCCTGAAGATGCTGACAAAGAGCATGAGGTCGTTCCTATTGACCGAGCTCTGGAAATAGCAGAATCATATGGACTCGATCTCGTCGAAGTCGCACCCAATGCCAAACCCCCGGTATGCAAGATCCTGGACTTCGGCAAGTACATGTATAAAAAGAAGAAGCAAGAGAAAGAAGCCAAAAAGAAACAACATACCGTTCAGGTAAAAGAGCTTCGTTTCCGCCCGAATACGGATGACCATGACCTTAATTTCAAAACTCGTCATGCCCGTGAATTTCTGGAAGGCGGAGACAAAGTAAAGGCAACCGTACAATTTCGCGGGCGCGATATGCTTTATACCGAACGCGGTAAAGAATTGTTGCTCGATCTGGCTGAAGAACTAGATGATGTTAGTGAAATTGAATCCAAGCCTAATATGGAAGGCCGACGTATGATTATGATGTTGGCTCCCAAAGGAAAAGGCGGATCATAAATCATTATTTACCATTAATTTGACCCCGACAGTTAAGTGCTGTCGGGGTGCTTTGAGAGCTCTAGATCTCCTGATATGTCCTGTGGTCAAATTCAGGCTACATTGATCCGGCTTAGTTTTAGCATATGCAGGTATTTAATATCCATGCATATTTCTTGTAATTGAGCCCGGAAACAAATTCAGGATCGCACGAATTCTGCTAATAGGCTTGTAAAATAACTTTCATCTGGGAGTTTAATCTGTAAACTTTTATGCTTATCTTTCAAGCCTTTAATTTTCAGAAAAATTTATAAACAGGTGTTTTCATTATGCCAAAGATGAAATCAAATAGTGGAGCTAAGAAGCGTTTTAAGAAGACCGGTTCCGGTAAAATTAAACGCAAAAAAGCTGGAAAGGGTCATATCCTTACTAAAAAACGAAGCAAGCGTAAACGCAAACTCGGCAAAGCAACAACGGTCGATAAGACCCAGAAAAAAGATGTCGAGCACATGCTTCCTTATGAATAAATACTAATATTAACATTTAAACTTTAGACAAAATGCCACGTTCAAGAAATACGGTGGCTTCCCGTCGCCGTCGCCGAAAGATTCTAAATAAGGCGAAAGGTTACTGGGGCAAGCGAAAAAATGTTTATACCATTGCGAAAAACGCGGTCGAAAAAGGGATGCTCTACCAGTATCGCGACCGTAAAGTCCGCAAACGTGAATTCAGGAAACTCTGGATCACTCGCATTAACGCTGCTGCCCGTCAAAACAGTACAACCTATTCTCGACTGATGGGAGCCATGAAAAAGAAGGATATGGAAATCAATCGTAAGGTCTTGGCTGATCTTGCCGTTAGTGATCCAGAGACTTTTACCGCTGTTGTTGAACAAGCAACCAACTAACAGCAATACTTTTAAAGAAAACCGGTCCCCACAATGTTAGTGAGGATCGGTTTTTATTTTTATTGAAGGGTTTAGCTTAATTAAATAGATTTCAACCCATATTAAGCAACACATGATACTCGTTTTTTAAATAATCATACGGCATATCACAAATTCTTGTAAAGCTACAAACAACAATTCATAATTTTCCATGCTCGACGATATACAGGCACTTAAAGAAGAAGTTGAAAATTATACTATTGCTAATGAAGATGATCTAGAGGCCTTTAGACTAGAGTTTCTATCCCGCAATGGAAAAGTGCAGGCTATGTTTTCTCGGATGAGTGAAGTGCCCAATGAGAAAAAGGCTGAAGTTGGTCGCGCAATGAATGAGGTCAAAAAACTGGCTCAAAACACTTTTGAAGAATCTAAAAGGAGGCTGGAACGTAAAGAGGCCGCCTCACAAAAAGCGACCGATGATATAACGCTGCCTGCCCCACCCTACCCCGCAGGATCTTTTCATCCCCTAACCCAGACACTGGAGGAAATGAAACAAATTTTCTACCGGCTGGGATTCTCCATTGCAGACGGACCAGAAATTGAAGATGATTTCCATAACTTTACGGCCCTGAATTTTCCACCGAATCACCCGGCCCGCGATGAACAAGACACCTTTTTCATCCGCAAAAGTGATGATCCCCAAGTACAGGACCTGGTACTTCGTACGCACACATCACCGGTACAAATACGGCTGATGGAAGAAAAAGAGCCCCCAATTCGGGCTATCATGCCGGGACGCGTTTATCGCAACGAAGCTGTTTCACCCAAATCGTATTTTTTGTTTCACCAGGTTGAAGCCCTGTATATTGATACCAATGTAAGCGTTGCAGAACTCAAAGAAACGCTGATTAGCTTTGCCAAGTTGATGTTCGGTACCGATGTAAAATATCGCCTGCGCCCCGGCTTCTTTCCCTTTACCGAACCCAGCCTCGAAATGGATATATGGTGGGAAGCTAACGGAGAAGGAAAATGGCTGGAAATTTTGGGCGCTGGTATGGTCGATCCCAACGTACTTAAAGCAGCAAACGTTGATCCCTCTACCTACACCGGCTTTGCCTGGGGGATGGGCGTTGAACGTATCGCATTGCTACGCCACGATATCAATGATATCCGTATTTTTTACGAAAACGACGTACGTTTTCTAGAGCAATTTCATTAAATAAATTTATTCTTCTAATTATTTAGTCATCTCGACCGCAAGGGAGAGATCTTTTCTTAAAGTTTTATTAAAAATGAAGATTTCCTACAACTGGCTTAAAGAATTTATTAATCTTGAGTTATCGCCCGAAGAAACGGCCGAGAAACTAACACTGATCGGCCTCGAAGTTGAAGAAGTAACCTCTTACGGAAGCAAATTAGAAGGGGTTGTTATCGGCGAAGTTCTGGAAGTCGCAGACCATTCCAATGCTGATCGCCTGCGTGTTTGTAAAGTGAATATCGGATCAGAAACAGTACAGATTGTCTGCGGCGCCGATAATGTAGCGGCCGGACAAAAAGTACCGGTTGCCACTGTAGGTACTACCCTTCCAGTTGAAATGGAAAATGGCAAACCGTTTACTATACGAGAGGCAAAGCTACGCGGAGAAGAATCTAAGGGCATGATCTGTGCCGAAGATGAATTGGGGTTAGGTGATGATCACTCCGGAATTATGGTGCTGGATGAGGAACTTGAAGCTGGCATTCCCCTGAATAAAGCCTTCGATCTCTACCAGGATTCCATTATTGATATCGAAATTACACCTAACCGACCTGATGCGACTTGTCATCTCGGTGTGGCAAGGGATCTGGCTGCCGCTCTCGGCCTTGAGCTAAATAAACCTTTTGAAACTGAATTTTCTGAACAGCCATCCATCGAAGAAATTGATATTGAGATCGAATCACCCCAAAAATGCCATCGCTACGTAGGCAAAATGGTAAAGGGGGTAACTATTAGTGAGTCCCCAACCTGGTTGCAAAATCGGCTTAAAGCGATTGGCGTTCGCCCAGTCAACAATGTGGTGGATGTCACTAATTATGTGATGTTCGAACTAGGGCAACCGCTGCATGGTTTCGATGCCGACACCATCAAAGGTAAAAAAATTATTGTCAAGGATTTCGATGAGGAAATCGATTTTGAAACACTGGACCACATCGAGCGGAAATGTTCACCGGGCACTCTCTTTATTTGTGATGCAGAAGAGCCGGTTGCTATTGCCGGTGTAATGGGCGGCGTTGATTCTGAAGTCAGTGATGACACTACCAACGTGCTTATTGAAAGTGCCTATTTCGATCCCGGTAGTATCCGCAGAACGGCCAAGGAACAAATGCTTCAAAGCGATGCCTCTTATCGTTTTGAGCGCGGAATAGATCCGCAGCTGCAACGCATCGCTGCAGAACGGGCCGCCGCATTAATGGCTGAAGTGGCCGGTGGCGAAATCTTGGATGCCTGCACCGACATTCATCCCCAAAAAACGAAAGCACGAGAGCTTAGCCTAAGAAAGTCGTACGTAAACCGCTTACTTGGCACTGATTTTTCAGCGGATCAGATTAATAAAATTCTCGATGGTTTGGAATTTGATTTGCTGGACAAGGACGATAACGTGCTTAAATACCGCATACCGACTTTCCGTCCCGATTTAGAACGGGAAGTAGATCTGATTGAAGAAGTCGGTCGGCTATACGACTACAACAACATCCCCGCGCCGAAGCATACCAGTTTTGCATCTCCGGAACCTATCACCGATTGGGAACAATTATTGACCAAAGCACGAAATATTGCAAAGGGCATGCAGTTCCGCGAGATCTATTCCAATTCGCTGATGCCGGAAACAGATGCTGAACTGCTGGGCAATCTCGATGATATGATTCACACACTGAATCCTATTTCAAAAGATATGACGACCCTTCGCCCTTCACTCCTTTACGGCTTTCTGAAATCAGTAGCTTATAATTTCAACCGTAAAGTGGAACATCTTCGGTTTTTCGAAGTGGGAAATGTTTTTGAAAAATCCGGTAACGGGACTTATCACAAAGGAATACAGGAAGAAACAAATATTCTATTTGGGCTAGCCGGTTTTAAGACTATTGAACACTGGAAAACGGAGCCGGAGCACTTTGATGTATTTGACCTGAAGGCACCTGTTCGTAGTTTCCTCCAACAATTTGATGTTTATGGTTCTCTCGAAGAGAGTGCTGACGAAAACAATGTTCTCTTCTACAACTTTGAGGGACAGGAAGTCGGTCAACTTTATGAAGTTGATCGTGGAATGCTTGATCATTACGATATAAAATTGCCGGCATTTGCAGCTGAATTTTCCTTATCACGTATTTTCGAATTACGCAACCAAATCGAGCCTCAACGATTCGAGCCTGTACCCAAATTTCCCTCTTTCGAATTCGATTTTGCCGTTACGGTAGATTCCACGGTTAAGGCAGGCGCTTTGCTCAATACAATTCGAAATTCGGCGGGCGACTCACTTCAAGATTTAGATATTTTCGATGTATTTGAAGGCGAATCCCTGGGCGAAAACAAAAAAAGCCTCGCTTTCAGACTTTCTTTCCTGGATAAAAACAAAACATTGACTATCAAGGATGTAGAACCTATAATTAATAAGGTTCTAAATGATTTAGAGAAAAAATATTCAGCTAAACTTCGATCTTAATTAGATCAGTGCTCTCAGACGATAATACATATCAACATCAGTTTCATGAATTACTTGATCAAATTCGTGATGAGGTAAATTCACTACGTAATCAAGTAAGTGAACTGAAGAAGGAAAATGAGCAGCTCAAATCCAAGTTAGAAGAAATTCAAGAGGGACAAACGGATATATATTCTGCTATCTCAGAGTCAGAACGGCTTTCATTACGTCACCAGGTATTGGGGTTGATTTCTAAAATAGATCATCATTTAGAGGATAACGAATGAAATCAATAAAAGTAACCATACTCGGAAAACAGTATCCGCTTAAAGTCGAGGAATCCGAAGAAGAAACCATGAAGCGGATCGCTCAATATGTAGATGAAAAATTCCGCCAGTATAAAAAAGAACTCAATAAACAACCGGATACTACGATAATGACCCTGGCGGCATTAAGCATTGCCGAAGAGCTTTTCGAAGAGCGAAAACGTAACCGAGAGCTCGGTCAACAGGAAGAAAAAGTGATGCAGAAGGTCAATAAATCGCTGGAAGAATTTCTTGATGACGTTAAGGGTTAGTTAAAAAAATCGAATTCTGAGAATGGTGTTATTTTCCTTACCTTTGGGCTTCAATTCAGAAGCTTTTTGTTTTAACTACGAAGGATGTCAAAAAATTTAGTAAATATACTTTTTGTGGGTGATATTGTCGGGGATCCCGGATTGAGCCTGCTAGAAACTATTCTACCCAGCCTAATTCAGAAACATGAGGCCGATTTCGTTATTGCCAACGGCGAAAATTCCCATGAAGGCAAAGGGATAAATCGGTCTATCATTAGAAGATTATACGATTTGGGCGTTCATGTTATTACCGGTGGAAATCATTCCTTCGCCAAATGGAAAGTTTTTGACTATATGAAGGAAGATGGTAATATCCTGCGTCCCATGAATTACCCAAAAGGGAACCCGGGCTACGGTTTTGGCGTCTATGATATTCCTGAATATAATCTCAAAATCGGGGTGCTTAACTTGCAAGGACGCACCTTTATGCAACCTATCGACGATCCCTTCTCCACTGCCGATTGGGTAATCGACCGGATCAAAGAAGAAGCCGATTTTATTTTTATTGATTTTCATGCAGAAGCGACGGCCGAAAAACTAGCCCTGGCATGGCATCTGGATGGACAGATTTCGGTTTTCGTTGGCACACATACCCACATCCCTACCAACGATGCACGAATTTTCCCAAAAGGTACTGGTTATATCAGTGACGTTGGAATGACCGGCTCGTTCGATTCGGTATTGGGCATGGATAAAAACGTCTCTATGAAACGCTTTATCCTTGGAACCCCCCATCGCTATAAACTTGCTAACGGCAATAACCATCTTTGCGCAGTACTGGCCAAGGTGGATAAAGAAACCGCCAAATGTGAGCATTTGGAGCCTATTATCTATCCCTCATTCAATTCCAGTAATATCAAAGATTAAAACGCATGTCAACCATTCTGGAAGGGAAAAATATTATCAAAAGATATAAAAGTGAATCCGGCAACGGATCACTTACCGTTTTGGATGGTACTTCGATTGCTATAGAAGAAGGTTCTATCGCTACGGTAGTAGGTGCAAGCGGATGCGGAAAAAGCACTCTCTTGCATATTTTAGGAGGACTAGACCATCCCGATTCGGGATCTGTACTCTGGAAGGGCAAATCGATGTACGATATGAAGTCTGAAGAACTGGCAAATTTCAGAAATCAAAAATTGGGCTTTGTATTTCAGTTTCATCACTTGCTACCTGAATTTACAGCGGTGGAAAATATTATGATGCCCGCATTGATTCGCGGCCTGCAAATAGAAAAGGCTCAACAACGAGCCATCGAACTGTTAGAAAACTTTGGCATTCCCGGCCGTGCCGAGCATCGGCCTACCCAACTATCCGGAGGTGAGCAACAACGAGTGGCTATGGCACGCGCTTTGATGAACAAGCCGGATCTTATCCTAGCCGATGAACCTACGGGTAATCTCGACGAAGAAAATACCGAAATCCTGTTAAACCTCCTTTTTGATCTTCGTGAAATGGAACATTTGAGCATTTTACTGATTACACATGAAAAAGACATCGCCAGCCGATCAGATATTATCTACGAACTTTCAAAAGGCAAATTGACCGCACGTTAAATTTTGCTATCATTCAAAACAATCATATTTTTACGAACTTCTGAAAATCAATATTAACTATCCTGAACTATGAGTAAGAAAAGAGTTAAACAGGAACTGGAAAATGATGTGTTTCTGGAGGCTTTTTCAAGAGCCCAGAGCTTTTATGATAACAATAAAAAGCTAGTGATAGGTGCGACCGTTGCGCTCGTACTAATTATTGGTGGCAGTATAGGTTACTATTTCTATTCTCGTTCCCAAGAGCATAAAGCGGAACAGCTTATGGGGCAAGCTACCGAATATTATCTTAATTCAGATTATAAAAAAGCCCTGAATGGATCAGACCAGGATTTTACCGTTGGATTTGAGCAGATCATCAACAATTATTCCGGAACCGATGCTGCCAATCTGGCCCGATATTATGCAGCGGTCAGCGAATATAATTTAGGCAATAATCAAAAAGCGTTGGACTATATTAACGACTATGAAATACCGGAAGGCATTATGGGAGTAGCGCCACTCTCATTTAAAGCAATGTTGCTTACCGATCTTGGAAAATATTCCGAAGCAGCACAGACCTATGTTAAAGCTGCGGAATGGGAAAAGAATGACTCAACAACCCCCTATAATTATCTTCAGGCAGCACAAACTTTTTATGAAGCTGGAAATTCATCTGAAGCCAAGAAATATGCTCAGAAAGTTGTTGATGATTATTCCGGCAGTTCACAGCTAACAGAAGCTCAAAAATTATTGGGTATGCTGGCGGTAGCAGAATAATATCCATTTTTGTGGGTGGATATGTGGGATGGCTAACGAATTGGCAATACAATTTTCATTCCAATTGATTTCTTATGTACTACTGTGATAATGTTATCCCTAACTTTATCATGATTGTAATAAGAATCACAAATAACAGTTAAGTAATACAACTGCTATTATTTTATACTAATAACAAACTAATTAGATTTAAGACCATTGAAAGTTACATTAAAAGATATAGCTGAAGATACGGGATATTCCATCTCAACCATATCCCGGGCATTAAACGGCATAGGGAAAACAAGACCTGAGACAAGAAAAGAAATTTTAAAAAGTGCCCGCAAGCTCAATTATCCCCTGCAAAATAAAATGAATAATACCTTTACCAGTGAGAACCTGGAAGTTATGCTCATTACTGGTATCGAGATAGGAGAATTCTATGCCTCCTTTTTTAATGGTATTAACAACGCTGCTTCGCAAGAACAAGTAAAACTGAGTCTGACAAGCCTGGAAAATGAAGTGCCGGCTATTAATGAAATAGCAGAGAAAATTGAAAAAGATTCCTATAACGGCCTCATCATCAACACTCCTCGATTTAGCACCCAGCAATATCAGGAACTGAAAGATCTGTTGCCCGAAGATTTCCCCGTCGTTTCCAACGAAATGCTGGATAATCAAATTTTTAATACCGTGGGATTTGATAACTATAGTGGAGGCAATCTTGTAGCCAAACATTTTAAAGAACAGGGATATCAATCTTGCGGTATCATTCACGGTCCCACCGACAAATCTTATGCCCGGCAAAGAGACCATGGATTTGTAGATTTCATTAAAAATGATCCGGACACGGAATTGGTTTGGGAAGCAGAAGGCAATTTTTCTATTGATTCGGGCATACAGGCTTTCGAGGATTATCAAAAACTAGATAATAAGCCGCGTGCTATATTTTCATCAAACGACAATATGTGCGAAGCTTTTATGAGAGAGGCCATGGTTGAAGGCTATGCCTTCCCCGAGGATATTGCTATCGTTGGATTCGACGACCTGCCGATGTGCAAACGTCACCGGCCTACTATCTCATCGGTACATACCGATTATGATTTGCTTGGAAGAATATCCATTCAAAAGATGAAGGAGTTATTGGCTAATCCTGAGCAACCCAAATCTATACTTACGTTGCTCCCAGTGGAATTAAAAGTACGCCAATCCTCCTAGCCGTACCCGGTTATAGGTTACTACTGGTATCGGAATTTTGGGCTCCTTTAACCGGGAGCGGTACCGTCCATATTTGTGTGTCTGGGAACAAGGTGTAGGCTCCGAAGAAGACCCTAACAAAAAAAGGTCTCCCTGGCGTATGTTTAGGTTCGCTAAAATCCTAACATAAAACCAAAAGGAGACCTTTATGATTGATCTATCGAAAGATCAACTACAAGATACCATAACTACTGTTCTTAATAAAGAAGAGGGGCTCAATGATCTGTTGCAGATGATCCTCAATGGCTTGATGAAGCTCGAGCGGAGCACCTTTTTAGACAACCACGGCAGCGCGGCAAATAAAGGGAATGGCTATCGTCCGGGGCGGGCTTGCGGCTACGGCAAAGAGCTCTCG
>Ga0209918_1000751_pt1 | contig 19855 bp, 14 predicted proteins | sample SalPonD_shore_MG_FD_185712 | JGI IMG/M metagenome (GOLD analysis project Ga0209918, IMG submission 185712) | Salt pond soil microbial communities from South San Francisco under conditions of wetland restoration - Salt Pond MetaG... | ecosystem: Environmental > Aquatic > Marine > Intertidal zone...
AGATTGTCTCGAATACTATAAGGAAGATGAAAAAACGAAAGTAATAGGACTATACATAGAAGAATTAAAGCGAGCAAAAAAATTTCTTAGCTTGACAAAAAAGATTACACCAAAAAAACCCATAATCGTAATTTATGTTGGGGGTTCAAAAGCAGCACAGAGAGCTGTTAAAAGTCATACTGGCTCATTAGCTGGAAATGCTAAGATATATGAAGCTGCTTTCAAAGAAGCAGGTATTATTAAAACTGAATTGGTAGAGGAATTTCTGGATTTAGCAAGAGTTTGTGAACAAGGCATTTTTCCTAAAGGAAACCGTTTAGGAATTATCACTAATTCTGGAGGACCGGGTGTCATGATCGCAAACCAAGCAGAGCAAAAAGGATTAATTGTTCCCAAATTTTCTGAAGAATTAAGAAATAAGCTGAGACAATATGTTATTAAAACGGCTTCACTTGAGAATCCTGTTGATACTACATTTGATATGAATCTTAATAATTATTACGTAAATATTCCCAAAACCCTCATCAAATCAGGGGAAGTGGATGCGATAATTATTTATGGGGTATTTGGATTTCAAGATGTGCTAAAAGAATTATTACAATATGAAAGAATTGCCAAATACGAAAATTTTCCGAAACAACCGGATGTTCCTTTAGAAAAGCTATTTGTTTCACCAATTTTGAAAACTTCGAAGAGATATTCCATACCAATCTTTTATGTTAATCCTCAGAATTATAATAGCCCTTGGTCCAAAAAAATAAGAAGCACTGGCGCTCTTTTATTTAAATTATGGGATAGACCCGTAAGGTGTTTAGCTAAATTGACCGAATATGCTGAATATAGAAATAGCATGCAAAAGAGGGAGTAAAAATAATTACTAAATTTTAATTATTCATAACATTTTTTATTTATTTCATTTTTTTTAGTTGCCTTTCCACTAAGAATGCAATTCTTAAGAGTTAAATTATTGAAATTAAATTCACTGCCTTTATCAATAATACAATAATCCAATTTGAATATCTCTCCCAATTTGGCGTCATCAAAAATTATTGAATTCGAAATCTCATCATAATCTCCAATCACAGAGTTATCTCCAATATATACATTCGGGCCCAATAAAACATCATCCCCAATTGTCACATTATCCCCCATAAAGACTGGTTCTATGATTGAAGGAAAGTCTCCAATATATTCTTCAATACGATTTTTTGTGATATTCTTGTTTAAAAAATCTTTTAATCTTCTTTTAAATTCATCAATTGTAATTTTTTCTTTGTTAATTATTAGCTCTTTTATTTCTTCTAGAATTTCTTTCATTTTTTCACTTCTTTTATTATTTTGCTTTTTTATTTAATTTTCTCAATAATTTTTAAAATTAATCTTAAGATATTTAATTTTACGATAATCCCATCGCATTCATTAACTTATCTATTCCTTCCCCTGTCCGCGTACTTGTTTGAATAACCTTTATATTTGGATTAATCTTTTTTGCATCATTCACCATTTTCTCAATATCGGTATTTAATCTTTCAACCAGATCTATTTTATTAATAACAGCTATTTCAGACATTTTGAATAATAGGGGATGCTTTTCAACCACCCACTCTCCTTCGGTGACAGATACTACCGTAATTCGCATATCCATTCCTAGGATAAAGTCTGAGGGGCAAATTAAATTTCCCACATTTTCTACAAATATAATATCATATTTTTCAAGATCGATATTTTCTGTTATCTTATGGATATGATAGGCATTTAGAGCGCATTCCCGTCCAGTATTGATCTCTTTAGTTTCTACATTTTTTTTTTGAATCCGATCGGCATCTAATCTGGTGGTAACATCTCCACAGATCACTAATATTTTATTTGTTGATCCTAACTTTTCTGCTAATTTCTCCAATATTGCCGTTTTTCCTGAACCAATTGCTCCTACAATATCAAAAGATTTAATATTATGTTGAGTTAATTCCTCTTTAATATTGAGAGCTATCATATCATTATTCTTTCCCACTAATTTTTGCGTTCTCACAATCTCTTCTCTATTAATTTCATTCGCCAATTTTCTGCTTTCTAATTCCATTACTCGGTCAAAATCTTTTTCTTCCTTAGCCATTCTTTTATACCCGATTTTTAACTTACTTACACACTATATTTCTAATAATAATAAATCACATTAAAAATTACTTTTAAAAAAACTATATTCTAATATAATAGATGAAAAATTGCTAAAAAAAGAAAAATAAGTTCAAAAAAAAGAAAATAAATAAAAATAAAAAATAATTATTAATGAGCTTTCCGGTTACATTCAAACAGAAGTAAATTCGGTTTTCTTTGGTGGAAATAGGTTTAAGGATACACCTAATTCATGCGCCTCTTCTTGTTTGGCGTATTCTCTAACTGATATTCCCTCCATTGCAGCATTTATAGCTTGTCTAAAGGCTTTAGCTCCCGCAGTTGGCCCTTCCGGATGAGCATGTATTGCTCCTCCACTTCCAATCATAATATTTGGACCTAAATCGTCCACAATCTTTTCAACTAATCCTTGTGTAATACCACCACTGGGCATTGGCATTGTACGCTTAATATGAGGTGCATTGCGCATCGGCATAACCATTTGACGAGCGACTTCCAAAAACTTATCCTTACTTGTAGGCGCTTTTCCATAAGGCGCAGGATGTACAATTGTATCACAACCAGCAAGTCTTCCGAATTTTCCAAGTACTAAGGGACTAGAGACCCCTCCCCAGGGGTCTTGATATAAAGATCCTGCAAAATCCATATGTCCTAAGATGGGAACTTTCACAGAAGGATCTTCTGCCAATTTCCTCATGGCAGAATAACCTACAGAGATATGATTGACCATTAATGCATTTGCTCCATGTTCTTGGGCAATATCTGCGAGCTCGAACATCCGATCTACTCTATCTGTGATATTAACGGTATATAACGTTTTCTCTCCCTTTTCCTCATTTGCTCTATCAAGTGCTTCCATAAATTGGGTCACTCTTTCGGTTAATGGATTAAAATCGACATCTGCGATTAATTCATCGTCTTTAATTACGTCGCACCCTCCCACAGCCGCCTTATAAGCTAACTCAGCTGCTGGTGTTTCTGAAAGAGTATAAACACAGGGTTTAATCATATTATTTAATAAAGGTCTCTCGGGAATCCCTAAGATTTTTCTAATTCCCGTATCCCCGAATTTTGGTCCCTTAAAATCCTTTAAGAATGCTTTTGGAAAACGTATATCCACCATTTTAAGAGGCCCACCCATAGAGATATTTCCAAAGACAGTAGTAAATAGCATAGGGAATTGCGGTCTAAAATTTAAGGGATAAGCGACTTGTACTATCCAATCTCTATATTTTGGATTATCGAAAAAGTCTTCTACGCCTTCATATTCGTAATCGGGAACGGACCATAACCCAATAACTTTTGCAACGTGTTTTCTCCTTGTCTCAGGCGTTTCAGCTGGTACAGCCACAAAGGTTCCCGTACTCTGCTCAATGCACAAACTCTGCGTCATATAAAATGCATCCATCTTACGATGTAATTTCGCAATATAAGTAGCAATGATATGAGTCTCATAATCAATATCCTCTGGTAAGGCATTAGGTCTGCTTAATCTGTCCAAATCGTATTTATCAAATTCTTCTGGTAATTTTGACATTTTTATTCTTTTATTTTAGTTTTTTTATATTAATTTAATAAATTTTTTCATTAAAATAAAAGTGAAGAAGATTTTTCAATTTTATTGAAGAAAAGTAAAAATACTTATTTTTTAAAACTCAAAACTAAAATTATTAAATATAATTAATATGCTACTAGAAATGTCTTTAAATCCTTGAAATTAATGGAAAATTGAAAAAATTAGATAAATCACACATTAGATAAGAATATAATCACTATTAATATAAAATTTCTAGAACATTAATAAAATAAAATATAATAAAAAAAAAATTAAAATATTTGAATTTTTATTCTACAGCTTCTACTTCCTCTGCTTGGCTTTCTTCTTCAAGTGTCAAACATGTATCCTCTAATACATTCAGATATTCTAATAATACATCGTCGGTTTTTGATTTCTGGAAATATTGTTTTTTAATGATATTTAAGAGATACTTCGGAAAGACCCGTTCAATAGTAAAATCTGATAAAAGCCCGTAATATTCATTCCCTTGCTCATCTTGAAATACTTGAATCATTTTATTCTCCCATAAAAGTCGCAAGACTTCATCAAGATCATCGACTCCTTTTTTCTTCAACTTCTCCAATTCATTTTTAGTAACTATAGCAGTACGGAGTAATCTCAAGGTTTCATATGTCTGAGGATTGGTGAAGAGTTGAACCAAGCTAATATTATCACTCTCTTTTACTTTATATTCCGAAAAGAATTTTTTACATTCTGCACGATAATCATCTGCTAATCGAGCTGGCAAACCATGATCGGCCGGATTCTTTAATAGATTTACCGGAGGTCGACGAAGGATCAACAAATCATTAATAAAAAAGATCAAGGGTGATGGCATTCCTTTTACTGAGGCTTCTTTTACCAGTCTTCTTCTTATTAATTCAATGAAAACACTTTCCAAATCAATAAATCCCTGTTTATATTGATCTTTTAACCATACAGCTAATTCTGATCTTGAAACCACTCCTTCATCACGTAATCGATTAATGATCATGCGCTTGATCTCGTCCTCATAAGTCATTGCTAATTGTTGTTCTTCGTTTAAGGTTGGATAAACTGATAATCTCTGGAATAATGAAGGAATCATATCTTTATACGCATCATCTTCTAAATTTTGTAATATTGTGAGAGCAACATTCGATAAACCACCTTCGTAAGCGTCTGGATCATCGTCCACATTCAATAATAGAAGGATATAATATCCTGAATCTGGTCCCGTATAATAGGAGGCTATATTTAGTGACCCAACCATTAAGCTAATCATTCCAGCCTCTCCGCTATATTCATGAGTGCTATATACCTGCATTAGAGTTTTATCCGTGATATTAATTTCTTCTGGATATTTTGCAAGTATCTCAGTACCAACTCGTTCATTCCATCTCATTATGACTAATCCAACTGGCATATTTTATTGAGCACCTCCTTCTTTCAATGATTTTTTAGATAATTTTTTTCCACCCTTTTTCTCTAGTCCTAAAGAATCTTCAATGGATAATCCTAACTCTTTCCATTCATCCCCGTATTGTTCTGCTATAAATTCTTCTTTAATCGGATAGAGATTTTCATCTGAGATGGCTTCTTTAGCCTTAATCTCCTTTTTAATATTCCTTGTTTTCTTTACAAATTCAGGAATTCTCGCTAATTGAACATATCGATAGATAGCAACAGCAGCTATGACTATGGCTGTAATGGCAACACCCAATATGAAATAGAAAAGTGGAACTCCCTCAAAAATTTCTTGCATGTTCACGACAATATTAAAGTCTTGATTTATTGATGCGTAATTATCTTTTGTAATAATTAATTTACAAGATAATGTTTTATCTGCAAAGAAAGCATCCATATCACTCGTAGGGATACTTAATTGATAAAATCCATCTCCAACTTCTATAAAGGGGTATAAAGCTCCATCTAGAGTTAATGCAACAGTAGCATCATTTAATGGCAATTTACTGAAACCATCAGATAATTGAATCGAAAATTGAATATTTTCTCCATAATCTACCCCAACTTGGAACTTTAGAGGTATAATTGAAATTGGTCTTTCTAGGACCGTTAGAGAGAAATATACCGTCTGTTCTTCAAAATTTTCTTTTCGAATATGGGCGGCAATTTCGTATTTTCCTACTGGTTTATTAGCAGTATCAAAATCTAATATATATAATGAGGCTCCAGTTTCAGTTATATTTTGGACACCAAGCCCATAATTTCCCTCGGTAGTTAATCTGTTCCCATCTGCATCTAGTTTCCACCAGTTATAATATAATATTTCACAGCCGCTAACTCTTGTAGGAACTCTAGTGTCCTTGTATTCAAGAGTAAAATTCTTGGCTTGCCAGACATAAACCTGAACGGTAAAGGAAGCATCTATAGAATCGTTCACGGAGGTAGGTCTGGCTAATATTTGAAGATCTAATCCTCTAGTACCATCTGAGTAATATTCTTTTGTTACTGTAAATGTTACTGTATATGTTCTCACTTCCAATGCTGTTGTATTTATTCTCTGAGTATAGTATTCTTGGTTTGAATTATATGAAACTGATCCGCTAAGCGATCCTACTACGTAACTAACGGATGATACATCATTTTTTAAATCCTCAAATACAGTCCTTGAATAATCGGCTTCAAATCTAACCGTGTAATTTACTGGTTGAGAAGTTTCTACGGAAACGTTATAGATTGTATTTTTACTGAAACCTAATAATTGATCCAGTAAGAAATATCCTCCTCCCACACTATCCGCAACGCTATATTGCTGACCTCCAATAGTAATATTCATATTTACCTCTGAAGCTTGAAAATATTGGGTTCCATTATTAATATTATCGAAATATAATCTCGGCGATTGCATTTCTTGCCAACTCAAATCTGCGGGATAAATTTGAAAGTTTTCAAAAGCTTCAATATCATCAATAGATTTGGTAGCTGAAATATTATTTAATTTATAATACTTATAGTAATATTGTATCAATTCTATACTCATATTTACATCAAACATTACAGTTGGATCATTTTTCTCAATAGAAAAGCTAAATACATTATCATATGGAAATAAGGTTATATTATCAATATATAATAAACCTTGACCAATGCCATCATTGGCGACTGAATATGTAAATCTGTTTGTAGCAGTAAAATTCTGATTTGCTCTGATTTTTAAATTAACATTTTCAGGATATATCAAACCTGAAGCGTTTTTACAATTATAAATATTAAATGTGATGTTATTAATGACCCATCCTTCTCCATTATAAGGTATAGAAATAGAATCTGAAATATTAAATTGTGTGTATTGAACATCTACTTGTTTTCTGGTAAACTTAGCTTGAGCAGTGACATTGATAGAGTAGTCGAATGTTCCATTAAAATTAAATTCAAATATATTATCACCTATAGGGCTATAATTATTTAGGTTTACTATCTTCAATCCAGTCCATTTTCCTGGCGTACCATAGGTTATACTTCCGTCATTCTTATCATATGTATGAATAACACTCCAAGGATCTTCTATATGCATTCTCCAATCATCAACCACAACAGTATTGAAAGTAACATTATAGAAATCAAATGTTATTTCCGTTAAATTCCAAACATTCGATACATCAGGGAGGGAGAATTTAAACTCATCATTATCATTGAAAATAGTATCCTCAATCGTTAAAGATTCTTCATATTGACCATATGGTTTAATAGTCATATTTACATCTTCATCCCAATACGTCGTTTGCATGGAATTATCATTCTCAGATTGATTTACTAATAAATCATTTTTCTGAACCGTCAAATATAAATATTTTGGTTGCGGTGATTGAAATTGAGTTTTTGAAGCAGTTATTGTTATAGTGTATGTCCCAATATCCATATCTCGAAGATATGTATCAATGATACCATAATAATAACCAATACCCATCTCTTCATCGGGATACAGATTTCCTGAGAAGTCCCTTCCCACTCCTGTAACTGTATATTTAATTGAATCTGTAGTATTAGGTCCCACATAGGGATGATTTATATCACCATCATATCTAGTTATATTGAATAAAACTCTGATTTTTAATTCTGCACCTTGTTTAATAGATGGATATATTGTAGGATTTAAGTCTAATAACTCCGTTTGATAGAATGTTGGATCTACATTAAGAGAAATGTTATAACTTTCTTGAGTAGTAAAATTAAATGTATAAGACCAATATATAGCTGAATCAGGGGTGTTAACTCCTAACTCCTTTATACCTCCAAAATATGCTTGTAATGTATAATTTCCATTAGTACCTCCATCATAAGTTGATAGTTCCGAATTAGTTAACCATCGCAATGTTGCTTGACCCGAGGTGTCAGTAACTAAATCAACGATTAGATTACCCGTCCCATTCTCTTTAAATTCCAGTTTAACATTACTAACTAAAGGATTTGGGTCAGCTAATTCACGTACAGTAAAAATAATCGTTGTTAATTCTACTACCTCACTATGATATCGAATAGTAGGATCTGTGAAATTACCAGTAGCTAAGACTATTTTACTAGAGGGATATTTATAATCCGAATCTTCGTAATAGACTGTATAGTTATAATTATAATTCGTGGTATCATTAATCCAAATGAAGGTGGCATTTCCTATAGAATTTATAGAACAGTTTTGAATAAATGGAGTCGTTGAATTCCCTACTTCTACCCAAGCAGTATCGACCGGTACATCATCAACATCTTTCACATTTAAGATGTGGGTACTAGCGTTACAGGTGAAATTAATTTCTTCGTATATCTCGTCAATGGGTATTGTTTCAATATATATCGGTTCGGAAGTTGTATTTATAATCCTGGTAAGCCCACTGTCTGATGTAATAGAAACATTAAAAGTTAAATTTAATGGCATAAATCCTAATTCTTCAAATAGAATGCTGCCCGTATCATCTGTTAGCCCACTTGTTAGATAACTTTCTCCAGCAGTGTAATTATAGATAGACACATTTGCGTTAGGTATTGGATATCCATATAAATCAAATGTATTCACCTTTATAGAGGCGAGTCCCGGTTCTGCATCACCAATAGATACGGTCGGTTCAGTCTCTGAATATTTTCTACTCCAAAGATGCGATCCAGGGATTGGATAAGTCTTTGAACCCCCGGGAGGAGTCCATCCGAGCCGTGAAACAGCTTGTCCGCCCCATTCATACCACTCATATTTAATAGGAACAATTGATGAAAAATCATATGGAGCAGAATAATGCTCGTGTGGGGATTGATCATACCATTTATCCATAATTACTGTATTATTAAGCCATAACTTGCTGCCATCATCCGTATAGATCCAGAATATATGCCCGCCCTCTCCCTTATTAGCAATCCAGCCCTCCCATCTTATACTTACATAGTTTGAGAGATTTTCCCAAGGATTACCATTTAATACGACAGTCTCTCCCCCCCAATTCTCGTCTGGTGCGCTAGAATATACATCGGTTCCATGATATATGTTGAAATAGTTTCTATTAATGTCTCTATAGTAAAAATACCTCAACCCTGAGTCCATAGTATTATTAATGCTACTTGCCATTTCTGCTTCAAGATTTCCAAAATACATGTAAATTGTTTCTGTTTCGCTTTTAGATATTGTCGGAATCTTTACCCATATCTTACTTTTTTTACCCGAAACTTCCATCTCTTCTATCCAAAAACCAAGCTCTTGATGTGAGGAATCTGCAAAGCGAATATCTTTTCCAGATTCATCAAGGTATCCTTTTTCATACCATTCTGTAAGGTTGATATCAATTTGAACTTGATAATCAGTTAAATCTACGCTTGATGATACATTTATTGGAATTCTATATCGCCAACTATAGTTCCACCATGTATCTCCTCCATCTCCTTGGCTTACAGAAATCGGATTATTATCGGAAAAATTGTTTATATCCGTTAATAACTCGTTGGGTTCTGAGGAGTCTGTAAAATCTAATGAAATCATTAAAAAAAAGGGAATAAATATTATAACGAAAAGAATCAATGTAGCTATGAATTTTTTTTTTCCAATATTTTTAAATAAAGAATTCATTGTAATTGCCTTTTTCTTTTTTTCTAAATTTTTCTAATTATTAATTTATTCAATTTTATATAAATAAATTTTAAAAAAAATCAAAAAAAAATTTTTACTAAATTTTTGTATAATAAATAAAATCGTAAGTATAAAAACTTTAACTAATTTGACAAAAGAAGCAATAATCTATCTCCAAAACCGAAATTTAATTATTGCACTTTTTCTAATATTAAAAAAATTTTTCGTTTTTTTGGATTATTCGGATTATCTATCACGAATCCACCAATAAAATCTGTTTTTGAATTAATTAACTCTTTCATTTTATCCATTAGTGTGAAATTTTTTGGATAAAGTTGAAAAACAATTTTGCCATTAAATTTTAAAATAGTATAAAATGATCTAATTAATTTAATAAAATTATACTCCATTATTTTATTTGAGATATCTCTATAAATCCATTGTAGAGCAGAGATAGAAATAATTCCATTAAAAGTATCGGGTTTAAAAGGAGGGCTACACATATCTGCAACAAGTGGATTGATATCCTTCATTTCATAAAAATGCAAAAATTGAGAAATGATATCAAAGGCAACCACCTTATAGCCCAGTTCTTTTATAAAAAATGAAGCAAAACCAGGTCCGCATCCCGCATCTAATATTAAAGCATATTTTTCTTCTATATTTAATAATTCTAAAGCTCTCGCAGTAATTTTAGTTTGAATTCTCTGCATATTTTTGGAGACTGAGTAGTCTTCAATTCTTTTTGCTGTAAAATAATCTGATACTTTTTCATAGACATCTTCTGGTCTTTCTTTTTTTATATTAAAGGAATATTCATCATTCATTCTATTGCTATTGAAAATTTAGAGTTTAAAGCAAAATAATTTTTAATATAGATCAAAAATTTTATTATTTTTTTACTATTGATAAAAGTATAGCATAGAATTTATATATTCAAAGGTGATTATCACTGTGTCTGAAAAAGAAGATAAAGTTTTAATTCGCAAAGATACTCTCAATTTAAGAAGAAAATATGGAAGGACTCAGCGTGTAGATGTCATAGAGCGAGATGCTTTTATCCCTAAGGGGTTAGAAGAAGAAATCAAAGAGGATATTCTAAATCGGAAAGCTATTTTAGCTACGGATATAGCAATTAAATACGACGTACGAGTATCTACAGTTAAAAAATTATTGGAAAAATATGAAAAAGAAGGAATCATTGAATTATATGATTCGTCGTTAAAATTAACTATATATGTTCCTAGTTCTTAGAAATACTATTACGTTTTGATGAAATTATTAACTTTTAAAAATCTTAAAATCCTTTAAATAAACGAAAATTTATTTCTTAATTTATCTAATTTTTTATTATATTATTATTCCAAAGCAGATGTAGCCTAGTGGTAAGACGCTGGCTTCGAGAGCCAGTGCGCGAAAGCGCTCGGGGGTTCGAATCCCTCCATCTGCGCTCAATAATTTTCCTTATTAAATATGCTTTCAAAAATAAATCATTTCACAATTAAATCTTTAAAAAGTTTACTTATTGAACTATTTGTGAGATGATATTTTCCATTTTTGGTTTAGCTGCTTCAATTTCATCCAATAAATTAACCGTCTCTTCCAAATTTTCCTCATTTTCTTCAATTATAAAAAGCAAATAAAAATGAAGCATTCCAAAGGTTAATACCTCAATTACGCCCGAAAATCTACTACCATCTCTAAAGGTATCTGAAAATTCATATAAAGAGCGGTTTTCTAGTAGAATTCTCTTTTGTAGATGAAGATATCTATCATAGATTTTCATTTTTTCATCCAGGCGAAGATTAGATCTAGTATATTCTCCCACCGTAAAACCATTTGAATCATATAAACTAATTAAGACTACATCATATCTTTTACTGATTTCATTAAATAATTGAGATATCATTTCCATCTTGTTAAAAATTAAAGCTAATCCACTGGAAAATGCATCCATCACAGATTTAAGATCATAAATACTCGTTTCAAAGAAAAAAAGATCATAATCAGGAGAAAATTTCATCAATGTTTGCCTAAGGGTAAGGGCTTTTTTGTTAAGGAAATCATCATTAATGAGATCGGGGTCAAATTTATGAAATAAGATAGCAACTGGAGGATATTCTCTAATTTCCTTAAAATAAAGCAACACCTCTTCTAAATAATCAATTGATTCAAGGTATCTGTCTGGATCTTGGATATCTATTACGTAAAATATTAAATCTGTACCGCCTATGTATTTTCCTAGGTTATCTAAATATTCTCTTCTATACTCCATTTGCCCCCCAAAATCCATCCTAATGCAAGTAATTCCTAAAAATGAGAAAGTATCCCTGCTAACTCTTCGTGTTGGTAAAATTTCTTTTATTTCTTCTTCAAATCCGAATTTCAGAGTTACTGCAGTAATGATACTTGTCTTTCCTGCATTATCTAAACCTAAAAAAGCTATTTTTTTGGGCATTTTTTTTGATCGGAAATTATTAATTAAAATTTATATCTAAAAAAGCAACTGTTATTTTTATATTTATATGTAGACATTATTTGAAAGGTTTTTCTTTAATAAAAAACCATTATTTGTATTATTAATCTTTGAGATTTTTAAATCATCTTATAATAATTTTTTCTTGATTCTTAAGTGTTTTTGAAATTAAATCTTTAATTTTTAATTTTAAGGAATTATATACCTTTATTATTGATTTTAAATCAAATTCTTGCTTTTCTGGTTTATACTTGCAATAATCAGAATTGTATAGATTATTGGATAGTTGTTTGAGTAAGTTATTAATTTTATCTAATTTTAACCCAATTAAAGGCGTAAAAATTGGTAGGTTTACAAAATTATTGCTATATGCAATTGAATTTAAATCAATGTTCTCAGGACAAATATTATTATCATTAAGATCTAAGCCATCAGTTATGGCTTTAGAATTTTCAATCCCAATATTATATTGAGTATCAATTATTTTAGAAATAATTTCAAATCGAATAAATCGGCAAAGAGCACATAAATATTTTTTTTCCGTTAATTTTTCTCTTATAATATCAAGAATTTTAACAAAATCGATTCTTATTATGGTAAATTGAGAAAAGGGGGTATAAGAAAAAATTTTTTTCCAATTTTCAATTCTTTTTTCCCATTCTCCATCTTTATCAGTTATTTTAAACAAGACAGGATATATTATACACCCTCGTCTCATCATAAAAAAACCTGCGAGAATATCTTCTAATCTACCTATATCCATGACTATAATTTTTTTATTATGCTCTATTGGAAGTCCTTTCCATCTGTTTTCAATTATGTCTGTAAAAATATAAGAAAATTGGTTCCTTACTTCGATAAATAATTTTTTATCTGGATTTCCTAAGTCAACCTTAAGATCCAAATCCTTAAAGTGATCTAATATTATTTGACCTACTTGTTTGGCAACATCTTGGGAAGTAAAATCATGTATCCCCGAACGTTTTACCCGTAATGCAAAGCTATCGCCTTTTTCCAAGATATTTTCTGCTACTTCTAAGGTTCTTTCTGAAATATTTTTAATTCTATTTGAGGTTCTTAGGGCGGGACTAAATGAATGAATTCCAAATACTTTCTTTAATACATCAATAGCAATTGGAATATCTTTGTTATTAAAAAAGAAAAATAGTCTTGCTGTATCTTTACTCATCTGATATTTATGATATGAAATATTAGCTTTCCCTAACATACTTTTTATATTGTCTATTAGGGTATGGATCATTCGTAGCTTAACTTTTTTGGACTTTAACCATATCTCATCATTATAACGAATAAGAATTAAATTATAGGTTGTTAAAATTATATTATACCCCATTATTAAGAAAAGATATTTACGTGATAGGATCCAATCAAATTTCTTTCTTTTTCTCCTAGTTTATGTTCATAAATTTTTATTAATCCATCCTTATAAATAATAATTTCAATTAATTCCTCATCAAAATAGTTTTTTCGAAGGTTTCCTCCGTTAGAAATTAATGAATTCTCCACTTTTAAATTAAATGGTACGCTTGGAGTACTATTTAAAATTACATCTATCTGAGATAGTGCTAATTGAGATAAGACATCCCCACTATCAGATAGCTCTGTGCGCCATATGCTTAATGGAGTTGGGATTAGACTATGAAAACATGCGAACCCGCATATCTTTTTCTTACTAAGCCTTAAAACCTTTTCAATTAATAAGCGTAACCGTTTCCTTCCAATATGCCCTACTGTAGAATCTTTCGTACAGGAATTTATTCCTTGGAAAAATAATTTATCATTCTTATAGGAAGGATCCAAAGGACCAATATATTCTTCCCAATAGTCCCATGCAGGAGGATTGGAATCTGTTTGTCCCGCGACTACAATATAGGGATAGTTTAAGGTATCTAATTTTTCCTTAGCAATTTTAAATTCAGATTTATAACCGTTTTTTGTTAAGTTACCGGTATGAACCACCAAGTCTATATTTGCCTTATTATTGATATAATTTATAGTTTTATCGATATTTATGTTATCTTTGTTCTTTTCATTTGAGATTAAAGTATTTGAAATTTGTATGATCTTGCAAAATGGTTCTTCATTGACATTTACTTCTCGTGGGTTGTAATAATTAATTTCTCTCTCAATATCTTTCATATATTGGGATTCTAATATCGGATAAATTTTAAAATTAATTTTATTTCCTTCGATATCAATGACGTTATACGTGAATAATTCTCTATATCGTGTTTTATTACAGGAAAAAGTACCAGAATTAAAAATAAACAAATCTTTTTCAGGAGATCCTATATTATATAAATTTGAAATATGGCGATGCCCATTAATCACTAAATCTACATTTGCATCCAATAACATTTTAAGAGTATCACCAGAATCATCTATTGCAGACCTTTCCTTTCCGGTTTTTGGAATAGGAATTGTTTGATGATGAAAACAAATTATTTTTAATTTATCTTCTCTATCAGCCTTTTCGAATTGATTTTTAACTGATCTTAAAGTACTCTGATGGATTATTCCACTTGCTAAATCTGGTTTGGTACTATCAATACCTACTATATAAATATCGTCATCTTCATATTCAAAGTGTCTTTCACCAATAATCTCCTCAAATAAGAGGTATCCAACGTTTTCAGAATCGTGATTGCCTATTGTATAATAGAGTGGTGCCTCAGAAGCAGGTCTAAATTTGCTCATTTGTCGTAGAGCATGTTCATAATCTAATAATGTCCCAGAGTGAGTAAGATCACCAAGATGTAGATAACATGTGACATCTTTGATTTTATTAATTTTTTCGATACCTAAGTGAAAAATATTTGAATTAAAAACTGCATTATGAGGGGTGATATGTGTATCCGAAAAAATCACTAATCTTTTCTTTTTATTAGTTCCTTTTGTAGCTTTAACAATACTTTCAACCATTTTTTTTCACATTTTTATTTTTTATTAGGTTTGTAATTTGGCTGGTTGACCCATATACATAGAATTTTCTTCTAAAATTTGATTATATTTTGTAAAAGATTGTGCGGAAAGTTCGACTCCTTTGCCAATTTTGGTTCCTGGCATCAATGAACACTTCGCACCGATTAAGACATTATCTTCGATTATAATCCTTCTAAGAATGAATTTTTCTTGTTCGATACCAAAGGGTAAAATAGTAGAACCCATTCCGATTATAACGTTATCTCCTATATCAACAAATTCAGAAAAAATCCATGCATTATCGCAAATTGTATTTTTTCCAATATTAACGCCAAAAAATCTAAGAGTGAACCTATTTTTAAGCCAAGGAAGTGGATTTGTAGCTAGCAGAAATAAAGGCCATTTTTTTATCATATTGCGCAAGTTCCAATATTTATAATTTTTATCATCAATCTTTCTTGTAAAAACTCCTTCTTTTGGATTATATATTAATTTACAAATTATTAAATTTAATGTAGTAAAAAATATTGCTCCGAATTGAAGGGTATATAAACATATAAAAATATTGAGTGGTAATAATAAAAAAAAAATCCAATAGAAATTCTTATTCCATAAAAAAAAGATATAAATATATTCAAATATACTAACGGGAATAAAACTTAAGAAAATAATGATTAGATAGATTATTAGATATTTATTACGTAGGCGTTCATCTATGGGAGTAGGAGAATCACACTTTAAACTAGCGGGAGAAAACATGACTGTTTAACTTTGATAGCTTGATGCATAAAAATTAGTGTTTATTCTTTATAAATTTAAGTTCATAAACCTTAATTTTCCTAACCTAATTAATTTCGATGATTATCATTATTTATTCATTTTTTTTATCTCTTTTTTCTATTGAAATATGCTAAGAATTTTTTGTGGGGGATAATGGGAATTTTTTTGTAGCAGGTCTACCAATCCATATTAAATCACCCTCTAATATTTGGTTAGGCTTAGTATATGAAGCTGCCCCTAAAACAGCTCCATCTTCTAAAATTGTTCCCGGAGATAAAATTGAATGTGGTCCTATAACACAATTCTTCCCTACCATTACTTTCTTAATCAATACCTCATCATGGTAAATTAAATGGGAAAAAATACAGATATGTAGCGATGTCATAGTAGAGTGTCCAATTTTAATCAATTCTGGATCAATATATCCTTCGTATGCCACAACACTCTTTCCTATCTTTACACCAAAGAGACGATAGACAATTATATCAGCCCAAGGAAAAGGCATCGCTCTTGCCAACCAAATGGGAAAATAAGCAGTCCAAAATCTCCTATGCATATACTTCCAATCTTTACTTCCTTTTTTAAATCTTCCTTCTCTAGGGGGATGTATTTTATTAAGAATCTTGAAGATCATTATCGAAATCACCATAATTATTATAAGAAATAAAAAAAGATTTCCGTATACATTTAAAGGTAATAATAACCAATACCACCATTTAGCATTCGGGCTAAAAGAAAATAATTTTTCACCAGTAAGAAGATAATATAACCCGCTATAATACCATAGATTGATTAAAATTACTATAATTGCGGATATATAGATTTCCACTAAAATGATTATTGTAAATGGTATTTTATAGACCCCTGATGTGCTTATAATCTCTAATTTATCATCCTTGACTTTTATGTTATTCTTTTCCATAAGTTCGATATCATTTTATAAACATTTGTATTGTTTTTATTTTATGCAAAAATGGTGTTTTTATTATTATTGTATAAATTAAATAATACTGAAATTATTCTTGTGAATAAAATGAGACCCTTTTAATTTAACAAAAACATAAAAATACTATAATTTATATTATATTTATATTATTTTAATTTTAACACATTTAAATTATATAAATTACACAAGTTGAAAAATAGATCATGAGTATAGATTGGCAAAAAGCCGAAGAAGATCCTGATAAAAAACAAAAGATACATGGCAGAAGATTATTAGATTTACGGTCGAAAATAAATGATCTTGAAAAAGATCTAGCTCAAACTAAAAATATCTTTTCCCAAACAGAAGAGAAATTAACTTCAACCACTAATGAATTACAAAATATGACGCAAACAGCTAAAGAAAAAGATGAAAAAAATGCCCAACTAAATTCACAAATAAATGATTTAAACCAAAAACTCGAGAATTATTCTAGTCAAATTCAAAATCTTGAAAATAAATTAAATGAGCTTTCCAAATTATCAGAAGAAGCTCATAATACTATTGCTCAAAAGGATGAAGAAATAGCAACATTAAATACTAAGATAGACCAATTAAATAATCAAGTTTCACAAACAGAACAAACATCACAACAATTAGAAACTATTCGACAAAAATTACAGAATAAGCAAACAAATTCAAGTACTTTACAAGAACAAATAGAAAGTCTACAAAAACAATTAGAAGAAGCAGAGAATACAATTAATGAAAAAGATGAAAAAATTTCGGCCTTGAATATAAATCTCAAAGAAAAAGAAAAACAAATGGATGAAACAGTTAATAGACTTGAAGAGACTGAGCAAGCACTCAAGGAATATGCTCCTCGTGAAATAGAAGAAGAGACAATTGAAATCAATGAGCGTCTAGTATGCCCTCAATGCGGCGCTGTAGGTCAGGATATTAGAACAATGGAGGACAAATCCAAAGTGATTAGCTACGTTGGGCATGTGCCTATGTATGCAAGGAAACACGTATGTAAAAAGTGTGGTAAGGAATTCTAAACTGATTAACTCAATTAATTTTTTCTATATTTTTTTTCCCTTTTTAGTTTGTTGAACGATAATAAAAATTTGACCATCTAATTTTAATATCAAATAATTTTAAAAATTCATGGAAATTGATATGTCATAAATTATTTACAATATTAGTATAAAAAAATAATTATTGAGTAAAATGGATTTAGATAAACTTTTTAAACCTAAATCAATGGCAGTTGTAGGAATTTCGCGGAAAAATAACTTATCTCCAGGAAGAATTATTTTATTAAAAAATGAATTCGAAATGGACGTTGAGGTATATGGTATTCATCCCGAGGGGGGAAATATTGAAGGAGTTGACTTATATAAAAGTTTAGCAGACTTGCCCATAAATCCCGATATATTAGTAATTGCTGTGGGACCAGATGATACAATTGAATATATTAAGGAATGTGTAGATTATGAAATTCCTGCGAGTATTATTATTGGTGGAGGCTTTGCAGAGATTGGAGGAATAGGAATTAAAAGGCAAGAAATATTAGAAAAGATCGCAACACATAATGATATAGCTGTTTTGGGACCAAATTGCATTGGCGTGTATTCCCCTCCATTAATTGATACTGTATTTTTACCCACAGAGAGAATAACCCGCCCACCGAAAGGTTCTGTAGCGTTAATTAGTCAATCAGGAGGAGTACTTGTGGATCAATTTTTTGTAAAGTTTAAGGAGAGAAATATAGGAGTCTCGACAGCAGTTTCTATTGGTAATAGAGCCGTAGTGGATGAATCTATGTTATTGGAATATTTTAGTAGAGTGGATCCAGAAACGAGCAATATTGCCTTTTATTTAGAGGGATTTAAAGAAGGCAAATCCAGAAAATTTCTTAATTTAGCGAAAGATTCCGAGGATACTATAATTGCGTATTTTGGTGGATTAACTGAACAAGGGAAAATTGCAACTGAATCTCACACAGCAAGTTTAGGGGGAAATTTTAAGATTCTCTCGGGAGCATTAAAACAATTTTATATTATTCAACCTCACTCAGAAAGAGAATTATTAACCATGCTTAAAGTCTTTGATGTACTTTCTCAAAAGAAGAATCCTTTTGGTACTAATACAATTACTTTTGGGAAGGTGGCAATTCTCTCTGTTTCTGGGGGACATGGAGTACTCTGTTCTGACATGTTAAATGATTATGGATTAACTGCCATTTCTTTTACTGAAGAAGAAAAGGAAGAAATGTATGAAATCTTAAATCCAGTTGCCAGAGAAATCGCTTCCTTTAATAATCCCATTGATTTAACAGGATCTGTACTGGATAAAGATATTGAAAATATGATCCAATATCTTTCTAATATCGAAAGAATCGAATGTATTCTTCTATTATTATTACCTTATCCACCAAATATATCTTTCCAAATTGGAAGAAGAATTTCCAATGTAGTTACTACTAAAAAAAAGCCCATTATAACCTTTATTCCATATGTGGAAAAATACCAAATGATTATAGAATCTTTAGAATTAAGTAAGATTCCCGTCTTTCACAGCATAAAGGAAGTTGTACAGTCAGCTTCAGCACTTAAAGATAGAACTAGAATCATGAATTTAAAGAAAAATAATATTTTTTGGGAAGACAAAAGATAAAATAGATCTAATATTCTTAAAAAAATTAGTCTTCAATATTTACTAGTTTATCTATCTGCTCAATTGCTTTATTAATATAATCTCCATCTTCTATTACTAACTCAATCGCATCATGGGGACAAACTTCTATGCAACGCCCACAAGCTCGACATTGATCTGAAATATGGGCTCTATTATTTACAATCTTAATCGCATCAACAAAGCATATATCTTTCGTGCAGGTTTCACATCCCACACAATTATCATTAACAAATACCTTCACTCCGGGAATTTTTTTCACTTTATTCGAGAGATCTGGATGTAAAATAGGTG